>SDBV01002453.1_pt1 | contig 27734 bp, 48 predicted proteins | sample 2277081 | NCBI WGS metagenome assembly SDBV01 (sample SAMN10402039, study PRJNA504765) | marine sediment metagenome | isolation source: marine sediment core GS10_PC15, 223 cmbsf | place: Arctic Ocean: Southern Knipovich Ridge | collected 2010 | reverse complement strand
ACAAATCAGCTCTGGACCGACCCGATTTTTTTGAGGTTTCGGGAGAAATTCCGCATCTCTTGTGTAGCTGGTGTGGACACGGTGCCGAGCCTTTTGGAATATGACAGGGAGAGATTCGTCGATCAGGATGAGGACGCTTATACGAGCTACGTGGAGCGCCGAGGCTTGACGCCGCTGATGCTGGATCGTGTTGGGCAGCTCGTTGAAGACGACTCAGCGATCAAGTTCCTGCGTGGCATCTGGTTGACCTTTAATGGAACCGCGGGGACAACGCTCAGTATTTCCGTGGCCTCGTATGACCATCCGGATGAGACCATTACATACCAAACGGCGAAAACATTTACAATCGGGACTTCGGAATATATTGACTGTTACGCGACCGGGAGATTTTTCGCCCTCAAAATTCTGGAAACTGGTTCCGCCTATTGGGAGTTGACTCGGTATGCACTCGACATCATGCCCATCTCGAGATACTAAGGTGGAGTTCAGACTGCTTGAAGGCAAAGCCGTGAACGCTTGGTGGGAGTTTCTGGTTCCTTTTCTCGAGCCCGCACTTGATGAGGATTTGGGAGATCTTGAGGTACTGCGCGAGGGTCTGTTGACGAGCAAGCTGTTCGCGATCATGGTCGGAAACATTGAGATCGCTGGCGTCATAATCTCGAAATTCCACAAAGAAGGTGATGTTCTCATTTTGAGTGTTGTAACCTGCGTGGGACACGACATGAAAAGCTGGCAAGAACCCGCATTGCAAATGCTCGAAAACATGGCAAGAAAAGCTGGAGCGGGCTTCATAACTTTCGAGACAACACGAAAGGCGGAGAGATTTTGCACTCATATGGGCTTTAAGCAAGTCGCTACTGTCTTTCGCAAGGAGTTGACATGACTACGGGATCAGGAACGAGCACAACTGTTACGGAAACGGGGCCTCCAGAATTTCAGATTCCTTTTCTGAAGAATGTGTTTTCTGAGGCGCAGAGGTTGTATCAGGAGGGGCCTCCGCAGCAAGTGCCGGGAAGTTCCGTGGCGAGATTTGCTCCGTTGCAGTTGGCCGCACAGCAAAGTTTGGCGGACTTCTATGGGTTGGGTAGCGTGGGAGGCGTAGATTTCACACCCGCGGTGGCAACGAATGATCCGACGGCGGCGCCTCCGGCTCTTCCTCCTACACCCGGAGAGGTTTTACCCCCAGACACGACATTTCCAACCGATCCGAGAGGAGACCCAGGCAGTGCTGACGATTTGCGGAGGCTTTCTGGACAGGGCTCGGCACTAACCTCACCAACCCCTGCTGGAGTTACATATACGGGAGCTCCCGGAACATTCGATCCTAACGCACCGGGGCAGCAATTTTTGCAAGAAGCTACCACAGCGAGACAATTCGGCTTAGGTGGTGTGTTGTCTCCCGACAGTAATCAGTATCTTGCGGATTACGCGAGAGCGGCAACGAATCCGATTTTTGACCGTTTGACAGAAGACATCTTGCCAGGACTTAGGAGTGAAGCCGTGGCCTCCGGAAATCTGGGCAGCACACGGCAGGGTATTGCTGAGGGTTTGGCGACTTCGCGCGCCACTCGAGACGCAGCGGATATTTCTGCGGGCATTTATAGCAATGCTTACAGTAGGGGCTTGGACACGTTTGATCGAACGTTTGCCTCGCTGCCTGAGCAATTGCAGCTGCAACTGTCACCTACGCTCGCTGCTGGAGCCATCGGAGAGCAACAGCAGAATTTCGCACAGGCGCTTCTTGACGAAGATGCTGAAAGGTTTGAGGCCGAGCAGGCTTTGCCTTATCAGTCGCTCGAACAGTTCCTGGCATTCATCGGTGGCGGATTTGGAGGTTCTGGCTCGGGGAGTTTCACGCAGCCACAAGGACTTTTGAGTTGGCTCTTTTAAGGAGATGAAAAATGACAGAAATAGCACTCGCCAGTCTGATTGCGAGTCAGGCTCTCGGAGCGAAAAACAAGCGAACCGCAGCTGCGCAACAAGGTCTTGCGGGGGCTCAACCTCCACAGCCCCAAGGTGTGGCTCCTGGAGTACAGGGCCCTTTCAGCGCGGGAGGACTCACAGGAAGTTCGCGTGGCGTCGATCCTCGTCAGCGCTTGATGGCGTTGGGAGATTTGCTCACAGGGAGCCGATAAATGCCTGGACACTATTTTTTGGATGAGAATGCGAATACGCAGGGGGAACTGCCCCTTGAGCCTCCACCCCCAATAGTGCTCGATCCTGATGAGCTGGCTGTGTCAGATGCTACACCGGCGCTCAATCGAGGTGGTGCGCAGGCAAGCTCAGAGAGTCCACTCAAATGGCAGGATGCTCTCGCCGCATTGTCCCTCGTGATCGCCAGCCGTCGCAGGCGTCCGGGGCCGGTTGCTGCGGGCTCTACTGTCAGAGGGATTCAAAGGTCGGTGGGTTCACCTTTCGCAGGACGCACACAACAACGGCGTGGAGGACGTCGAGGAAGTAGTTTGGCGGCATTGCTCCAAGGGAGATAGAAATGGCTGTAGATCAAAGACAAGCAGTAGCTGAGGCCCTAGCGGCTTTGACTGCGCGGAAGGGTATTCCTGTTGGGCCTCCTCCACCCTCGCTTGCTGGAGCCCTGCCTCCTGGAGTGCTAGCGGCTCTGCAGCAAAATCCAAAGCTTGTAGAGGTGCTTTTAGCTCAAGATGCTGGTGGTGCGGTGCAGACTCCGGCGATTCCTGAAAGCGCAGGTGGTGTCCCTATAGACCCTCAACTATTGGCGCCCCCACCAGTGCCACCGATAAATCGTGATCCTCGGGTGCATACTGAGAGCTTCGGGCAGGGGGGCGCTACTCCGGTGAGTGTTTTGCGGGCACAAGAAGCCGCCGCGGCTCCACCTCCGATACCCGCGGCTCCTATCGCTCCAGAGGTGCCAGCAGAAACGGTTGCTCCAGCAGAGGTAGGAACCAAGGGGGAAGCCCCTGGTGCCGACGCTATAAAAGCTGCTTTTGGCAAGATTGATATTGATGCGTTGAGGAGCGCACAAAGTTCTCTCGAAAGTACAGCGAAGCGTCTTGACTCGGGGGGTGCAAAGAAGGAAGGGAGCAATCAAAATCTGATTCTCGCGGCCTTGTTTGGCCTGGGTGCGATAGGCTCGCTCAAAGGTGGAGGTGCTGGAGAGGAAGCAATATTGTCAGGTTTGAGTATGATGGGCTCAGCGTTTCGTTCGCAACAGACTCGGCTGGATTCGGAGAGTCGAAGGGCGAAGGATAAGACTCTGGGGGACGTGGCGGAACGGAGGGCGGATACAGAGGAAAGACGCTTGGAAGCAAAGGCAGGCCAAGTGCAGAGGCAACAAGACATTGACGTGACGAGGCTTGAGCTTGATGTTGTGAAAGGGGCGCAAACGGCGAAGGATAAGAAAGCTCGGAGAGAGCTGGAAAAGAATACCGCCTTTATCCGAAATCAGGGTGGAGTTAATCCTGCAGTGAAGCTCGCAGTCAAGTCCGGGGATGCCGCTGTGAAGGCTGCTTTTGGGAGTCCGAAAGAGCTGAATAAGATTTGGCTGGATGCATACAATCGCGCGTTGAGTAAAGCTGCAGGCCCCACAGCAACAGCCACTCCTGCGGGTTCTGGCGGTCCACGTGAATTCGCTTCTTTAGCTGAAGCTTTTCAGGCTCTTGACGCCGACTCCTCGCTTGCAGGTCAGGCTGTTATCGTAGCGGGCAAACCTGGAAGGTTGCCAACTAAATGACAGAGAATACAGTCCTCCCTACTTTCCAACGTCCTGTGGAAGCGCAGACAGACGTAGAACTTCCTACGTTTGAGCGACCTGCGGACTTGCCACTCCCTACTCTTGAGCGGCCCAGCACCTTCCCCGACACGGGAACTTTTCCTGAGCAAGTTCAGGCGGGCCTGCAGGGGACGAAGTCGAGCTTTGGCTCCTTTCTCGAAGTCACGGGGCAGGCTATCGGTGTCAAGGGCTTGGAGCGTTATGGCACAGAAGTGCGTGAAGCGGGTGATGAGGAACTTGAGAATTTACCTCCACTCCCCACGGTTGAGCAACTCCTCGAAAATCCTACTCTCGGAAATACTTTCGATTTTGTGACGAAAAGTCTCGCGCGCGGGGCTCCTCAAGTGGCAGGAGTGACTGCTGCTGTTGGAGCGGCTGTCGTTGGTGGTGTGCCGGCGGCAGCAACGCTCGGACTGGTAGGATTGTCCGGCGCGATCCTCGGTGCGGGAGACACACAGGCTGAGTTGCGTAGAGCTGGTGTGAAGGCTCCTTTCACGGCTTTAGGCTCTGGTGCGATTCAAGGGCTTTTGGAGGTGCTGCCCATATCGCGGCTGATAGGACGAGGGCAGAAACTTCTCGCCCTGCGCCCCTCCCCGAATCTGGCGAAATTGCTCCTGAAGGAAGGAGGTAAGACAGCGGTGCAGGAGGGCGTGACGGAAGCTGCACAGGAAGGGGTTACGATTGGTGCGCGCTCTCTCGTTGCCGACGCACCGACCATGGCGGAAACAGTTAGTCGGATTCTTAATGCAGGAACTCAAGGAGTGATTCTGGGTGGAGCCTTTGGTGCGGCTTCTACAGGAATTGCTCGTCGCTACGGGCAGATGGGGAAGGTTGAGCCCTATGCGGAGGAATTGGAAATCCAAGACATTCCCGAAGCGCCGCAGAAGTTTGTGCCTCCGGAACAGCAAGCAGATTTGCCGGAAGGATTTACGAAGCTTCCGGAAGATTTTCAACGCACGGAGGAAGCCGAGAAGTATGTAAAGACTTTTGAGAAGAAGCCCACACCAAACCTCGCTGCGACAGCTGTTGACATTCTCGAAGATATTTCCGTTGAGGAACTCCACCAGAATCTCGCAGAGGAAGAAGTTTTACAATCGCGCAATGTTGATCGGTTGGCCGCGATTCTCAACGTGATGGAAACTCGCGGTTTGTCGGAGCAGCAGCAAGAAAACGCGTTGATTCGCCGGTACGAGCTGAAAAACCAAGTAGACCACACGGTGGCGCGCGAGGTCATTCAAGCTTACCGCCCATCGTTGAACATTCTGCGCGCGGGCACAAAGGAACTCCGCAACAATATCGTCGTCACGTATAAAGGCCCTGAGCGCGTTGACATGGAAAAGTCTGCACGCGCGTATGCGCCGAATGCTCAGATATTTGTTTCGCCGGGAATTATTAGCACGCCAGTTGTGCAGTATGCGGAGGGGAAATATCTCATCGCTGCGAAAGACGTTGCGACGTTTGATAAGGGGCTTGCAGGAGTTGTTGTTGAGGAGGCTATTCGACAGTTGCCGACAGAAGCGCGTGATAGGTTGAATACCTCTTTCAAGGGTAACTTCTCTCCTGAATCCCTCGCCGCACCAACCTGGACAACGTGGGTGATGGAGAACCTCGACGGGCATCCAGATTTGGAGCCCGCAGCGGATGCGTTGACAGGGTATCTCAAGCAGTTCTCTGGAACGGATGAGGCTGTTGTGCCCACGTTGCGCGCGGAGACAAAAGACTGGCTCGGCCGCAATGCCGCAATGCCGACGTATAGTCCAGCGATTCGGAAGGTGTTGGATCGGTTGAGGAAGGAAGAAGAACCTCCGAATCTGAAACCCGGAGAAGAAATTGCCACGTTTGAGCCGGCGCTTGATTTGTCGAATCTGACCGCGGCTGACGTGACGAGGATGGAAAAGGAGATTCAGCGTGTTGAAAAATTGCCTCTGACTCTGGAGCAGAAGCAAAGCTTGAGCACAGATGCTCTAAGGTTTACGAGCTTCTCAAATAACTTCCTCACGCTGCTCCAAAACGCTGATAGGTATAAGCAGGTTGAGCCACTCCAAATTTACTCGAACGAAATCCAAGAAATGGTTGCTACTGCCAATCAGTGGCACGAGCGAACGAAAGAGCGCTTGGCTCAAGGTGTGCATTTGGGGAGGGATCAAGAGTCTCGCGTTTACTTGGCCCTGCACGAGGCGACGTTTGTTAGTGAAAACGCAAGGCGCGCTCTTGCTCAGCCCGAAATTGCTGACATTTTCGCGAAGCACAAAGTTAAGAGGGATGGACAGGATTTTGGCTTTGCGATGCTGGATGATTTCAAAGTGTTTCTCGCGGAATTCCGAAATGAGCAAGTTAAGCAAGCTGAGCGCATGATTGACCCTGAACAGCAAGCCGAGGCGCTGCAGGATATTGAGAATGATTACTCGAATTTGCTCGATCGAACGTACTTTCCGCTTTCACGCTTCGGGCGCTTTGTTGTCGTGCGGTACGCGAAGAGGGACGTGCTGGTAGATGGGTGGGCTTTTCGTGAGGGGGATATTTACAGCTTCGAAACTTTTGAAACGCAGAGGGAACAACAGCAGTTCGCCGCGCAGCTGCGGAATGAGAACTTGAAAGACTTCACAATTGGAGAGGATAAACTCAGTGAGCATCTGCGTGGTGTGTGGAGTTTTCCCCCCTCAATGCTTCAGGGCATCACCGCGGAATTGGGACTGACGACGATTGATGAAGCGAAGCTGCGACAGTTCTTTTATCGTTACGCTCCAAGCAAAACGTACATGAAGCACCTGATGAAGCGCACGGGACGCAAAGGATTCAGTCGGGATGGTCGCAGGACTTATGCGGATTACTTTCTCAACGCTGCAAATCACATTGCGAGGGTGAAGCACTCGGACGCGCTGGCCGAACAAATCAACGCAATGAACGAGACTAAAGGAAGTCTCCGCGACGACGTGCGGAAGGCCGGACTTGACGCGGGGGGGCTCGCAAACATCCACGCCTACATGAGCAAGCACTACGCGGATGTAATGTCGCCTCCGAAAACTTACGCTTATCTGAACCACGGAATCTTCGCTTTTTACTTCGCCGGGAACCTGGCGCAGCCCCTCATAAATATGACACAAATGGGACTCGTGACTTTCCCTTATTTGTCGAATGTTGAGATTGACCTCGCGGATGGGACGAAGCACAAGTTCGGCCACATCAAAGCTGGCAACGCCATACGCAGTGCATACCTCACGGGGAAAAATTACTTCCGTAACCCTGATAGTATGTCGGAGGCAGATCAGGCAATAATGCAGCGCGCGACGGAGGCGGGGTTTCTGTCCGAAAGTTACGCGACGGAAGTTGCCGCGACTGCGACAGCAGATACGCTCCAGCGTGTGGGTCGTCCGGGGGAGACGGTTGGCAATATGATTGGAGTGCTGACAAAACCCTTTCAATTCTCGGAGCACCTCAACAGGTGGATGACTGCTGTCGCCTCGTTGAAGTTAACAGAAGATTTGAACCTCGATACCGATGCGCGATTTAGGCTCCTGCGCGAAGCTGTGCAGAACACGCATGGGGAACTCGCCAGTTGGAATCGTCCCGCGTTTGTGCGGGGTGGTGTGCCGTCGGTTTTGTATTCGATGCGGAGCTTCACGCAACTGATGCTCTACCACATGGCGAAACAGCCGGGAGGGCGAGAAACCTTAGCCTACATGTTCATGTTTGCGGGACTTGGGGGTTTACCCTTCGCGGACGACGTTTTCGACATGGCGGATATTTTTCTTGCTCTCGGGAAACAGCTCGGTTTGTTCAAGGGTCGGCCCTCTTCGCGTGAGAAGATACAGGAGTTCTTACATGAGAACATGCCTGAAATGGAAGACTTGGCACTTCATGGGTTGAGCCATTACAGTGGAGGCTTCACAACGCTCGCACAAATCTTCGGCGGACCAGCCCCTTCTGTGACGGGTTTGGACTTGTCTCGCCAGTTGGGCTTGAGCCACATCATCCCTGGCATTCGGGAGTTCTCCGACATTGCGCAGGCCGCCATCGGTCAACCCACGGGACGCAACCCCACGGAAATCATCGCAACCGGTCTGGCGGACGTTGCGGGTGCGGGCGGTGGCATCGTGTACAACGCCTACAAAGCATTGACCAGCAACGACCCTAACGCGGGCCTGCGTGCCATCAATGCCTTGCCTACAGGGCTGCGCCGTGCGGTGATTGGATTACGTGCGGCACAACGCGGAGAATACACGGACGCTCGTGGTACGCGGCTGGATTACGTGGACGTGTCCGACCCCGCGCAAATGGTGGAAGTGGCAGCTTACTCCATGGGGTTCACGCCAACGCGCATTGCGGCGAAACGCGAATTGTCCTGGGCGCAGCGCGAAGCGGCGTCGTACTGGATGACTCGGAAAGACATACTTCTGAACTCTATAGCTTCCGCCGTGGCGGGGAAGGATGCGCAGGAGCTTGCGGCAGCGCGCCGCGCCATTCGGGCACATAATAGAGAAGTAAGAGAGGCCGGTCGTTCGGGAATGGGGATTTCCAACACGGATATTTCGGAGGGGATTAAGTCGCGCCTTAAGAATCGAGACTTTCGCAATCGGGGAATGCCTCCTTCGCGCAGGTTGCTGGCGGAATATGAATATCAGAAAACTATTCGCTCTGGGGATGCTCCCCCTCGTCCGGAGGAGATTGAACTTGAGCTTCTTCCTCGACCAAGCGCACAATAACACTCGTTCCCACCTGCTCTATTCTGAGCAAATTGGCGTCGGCGGAAGCTCCTAGAAGTTCGCTGAACTCCGTAGCCTTGATCGTGTATTTATTGAACATATGCTGGAAAAGAAGCCCACGAGGCATGGGCTTGCCTGCTGTTCGGAGAATAGCGAGTAGGTAGTTTGCTTGGTCCTTTTCTGGGGAGGTTCCTACGAGGTCAAAGACTTTGTGCATCTCTGCCTCTACTTCTTCCAGAAGCGCTACGGATGCCTGCAAATCCTCCAACGTGATAACAAGCTTGTTGGACTTTGCAAGGGAATATATCATAGCTATTTTGTGCGCGTGACATTGCTTTCGTGATCTGTAACCCCCAAAATCTTCTGCGAAAAGGAATTCCGGAGGTTTCTCATGTATTTTCGTATACCACTCGTCTCCCCAAACATAAGCCTCTTCTGTCAATGTAAAGGCTCCCTGCACAGCAGCAATCTCGGAAAGGTCATGGATCAGAGCTTGTTTGAGCTTCTCCATTTCGGCAAGGCTTCTTCCCGCTTTCTGAATGGTGCGCAGGGGGTAAGAGCTTAGGCGTCTCTTCTTGCTGCGGTAGATGAATACACTACGCCCCGCAAGTCCTCCAAGAGCGAAAAGCCTTCCTGTATTCTCTGCGATCCAAGTGGGAGTAGTACCAGCAATGAAATTGATCCAAGGCTTTGGAACTTTGATGTCACCGGCACCTTTCGTCTTTGTGTATAGGAGTCCTTTACCATCCCACAAGTCGGTCAACAGAGACAAGAAAGAATCATCTCTCGCGTTGAGGTAAGTGCCCAACTCACTAATGGCGAAGGTAAGGCAGGACACAGAGTCTGTGAGGCTGCTAAGCCCCAAGGGGTCGGTTGGGTCAGAGGCGAAACTCTCAGTCGCCTCGGAAAAGGCCACCTCTAAAGCCGCCGCGGTTAGCTTATCAGGGCCAAATTTAATATTTGGTAGCTCCCGGAGAAGCCCCATTCCCGTGTTGATGGCAGTGGATTTTGTTGCCTCTCCTGAAGGAGCTACAAAGATGATGTAAAAGTTCGGTGTCCATTTGTAGTAGAACTGATCGAACCAAACCTTCTGCCGCACCGCTCCGGCGATTACGCTTACTCCCGTCCAGAAATGGAATTCATAAGGGGCCTCCAAGAACTCGGTGAACTCGAGATATGATTTGAACCAATTCTCCAATTTCCTCGCCACGATTATGCCTTGGGAATTTGACCTAGGTAATAGTAAATTGGAATAGGGATGGATAGGGCGAGAGTTACCTCTGCATCAGCTCCGGGGGACTCGCCTTCCATGCGGAAAAGGCCATCGCAGCGGCGGAGCCAGGCGAAGTCGAGGGAGAGCCAGTACTTGCGAGGCTGTGGATAGTACAAGTCCCAATAATGATACAGGTGCGGGACAAATGGGATGTGGCCGAGGTCAATAATCTGCTCAGCTAGGGTGAGTGCCTTCAGCACGTTTTGCATGCGCTCGCCACGAGTGGCAAGAGGGCCAGCTATGAAGATGTGCATTATTTAGTTCCTTTCAGCAAGTTGTCCATCTCTTCTTGAGTGAGAAGTATTGCTCTGTCAGGTTCCTCAGCACAAAGTTCCAACGCCCGAGCGTACCCTGCGATATCCACGAGGCTATCTCGCGTTGGCTTATTCCTGTAGCGGCAAACTTTGAGTGCAATCATGCAAAGAGCCACGTCTGCATACCTAACATCTGTCCTCAAAATTGCCGACCACATTTGCGCGATGTTACTGAAGCTCTCGATTGGTGGGCCGTAATCCTTTTGGCGCTGGCCGCTGACGAGCATCTCGGCTTCTTGAAGGATTGTTGGTTTTTTGGGTTCTCTTTCCGCAGCCTCTAACACGTCTTTACTTATTGGCATTTTATCCTCTCCAAGGTTCAAGTTCTCCCCACGACTTCTTGCTCGTCTTAAACTCCAACGGAATCACAAGAGGATCATCATAGGGAATTGTGATGAGCATTTGCTCGTGCAGTTTCGGCATCGTCTCTGCTAGCAGCTCATCGCGGATTTGGAAATCTGCTTCGTCGTGTACTTGCAATAAAGGCTCCACCTCCGGTAAGTGTTTGTAAGCGTTTGTGATGCCGATGTTAATTGTGATTGCAACAGTCGATTGAGGAATCCAAGCTAGAGCCTCCGGTACTATGTCTCCCGGCCTGTCAAAAAAGTAACACCGAAAGCCGAAAGCGTTTTCAACGTAACCCTGTTTTGTTACGCTGTCAACGACACGCTTTTGATAATCCACAACTCCGGGAACAAAGTTGAGATAAGCTTTCTGCGCCTTGTCCGCTGAATGGACGGAGATACCAAGGGACTCCGCAATCTTTGGAGCCTTCGCGCTATAATCCGTGGCGTGGATTAGTGTTTTGCTCTTCTGCCGAGGCAGTCCCGTAATCTTAGCCAGCTCACTATGCACATCCAAGCCCGCTTTGAGCATGTCTTTCAAGTTCTGCGCGTCCGCTTCCCAAATCATAACCTGGAAGTCCGCACCCTTCAAGTCACACATGACGAGAGTGTAACCCTCATCCGGAATAAAAATCTTCCTGATGTTGGGGAGGCTGAAAAGCAAGCGCACTTGATCGCCTTCAACCGCGATGAATCCACTATCGGCAAGGCCAGGGTGTTCGGGGTCTGGATTGTACAATGCGAGCATCACATCGTCGACCGTTGTGGACATGCGCTCGGCTAATTCCTCAATGTGAATGTCGCCAGCAGCTTTGACAACCTCCATTAGCTCCGTCTCGTTCCCCATTGGAATGTTTTGCAGGTTGGCTCCGGTATCGAATGGATTTTTCTTCGAGGCGAATCGTGTTGAGTTTGTTCCCGGAATCCAGAAGTGCGTGCGGATACGGTCGTCAGCGTCGATCAAAGCATCTGTGAAAGTTTGCTTGAAAACTCTGAGTGAGCGCACCTGTCGAATGACTCGAATTAGCGGACGGAGGAGAGGCTCACGCATGTAGACTTTATTCAGAGCTACGTCGTCTAGAGTAAGCTCCTGAGTCTTGCGACTGTACTGTTTTTTCTGCCGGAGGTCTTCAAAGAAGAGGGTTTTCATTTGGCCGTCGCGTGAGTTGGAGGCTGTATTCAACTCGTGACCTAGTACGCGCGCCATCCAGTCTTGCCTTGTTTTTATCTCTTCTCCGAGTTCCTTTGATAGAGCCTTTTTCAGCACAACGTCTTGCTTCATTCCTCGAAACATCATGCTTGTTACAGGGTCGTATAGAGCTTGTTCGATGTCTGCTGGAGCTTCTAGACCGATCCCGTGTAAGAAGGCTTCAATCAGCTCGTCGATTTCAAACGTGCGAACGCAGTCAGTGCAGTTGTAAGCCCATCGCTGTTCCTCCGGCATCGACGAATCCCACTCTTTCCCATCGTCTTTCCAGTAGACGTAGTGCTCGCACAGGAGGGAACAAATGAAAGCGAGCGACTTCTCCAAGCGCAAGAACGCGGTGTGCCATCGGATCATCGTGTCGCGCTTTACATGGCAAGAAAACCCCCAGCTTTTCGCTATGTAAGAGTCGTCGTAATGGAAGTTGTGGCCAATTATCTCTGCGTTGGGGTGAGTAAGGACGAGGCGTAATTGGTTGACGATTGCGCACTCCTCCTCGAAAGACCAGTATCCGCTCTTGTCACTGACGGAGAAGATTGGGATGCAGATGGCCTCGGTTTTTGAGTGCGCGAGTCCTATGCATTCAATTTGCCCTCGACGAGTCTCGATATCAACGGCTAATTTAACGGGTCCATATGCGAGATGCTCTATGTAAGTTTCAAGATAATCCATCGCCACTTCAAAGGAGGGACGAAGGATGAAATGCCAAGAGTACTCGTGAGGTTTCTCCGCAGGTAGGCACTCGCGTGCGCGTTGCAAGTCTCGCCGGATGAGTCGGCGCGCCGGCCAGTTACCGTAAATGAAAGCGGGATTGAACGTGGGGATTATGAGACATTTGTGCTTGCAGTCGGGGAGGGATAGCCAAAGCTCCGAGCCCCGCCAAGATGTTATTCCGTTCTTCCCCGTGAGGGCGAACATCGCTACGTCACCGAGAGCGATTATAACTTTCGGCTTGATGATCTCGATCTCACGACGTAAGTCAGCGAGGTGTTGGAGGAACACGGGTGAAACGTAGTTCCCGTAGAAGAAAGTCTTACCCTCGGAATTCTTTTTGACTCGTGTGATGAAGGCGGTTATGTCGAGCTTCCCCATGTGGTTGGTTGGGGGCTTGTGTCGAATCACATTCGTGAGCCAGCACTCTTGTATATTGATTCCAATTTCACGAGCGATGAGACCAAGTTCGCGGCCGGAGTTTCCAATGAAGCACTCTTGCAGGCGCTCTTCCTCCGGGCCAATAGCTTCGCCAACGAACATTATCTCCGCGTCGTCGTTACCTCGGCCTCCGACGTAGATCACGTAAGTCCCCCAAGCACTCTCAAAAGCCTTTCTCGGGCTTCCGCATATTTACGGGCGTCTATCCTAAAAGAGCCTCCATAAACCTGCCTATAATTTTCACAAAGCGCCAGCTCAAGATTGTGAAGATTAATGATTTCGTTGTAAATGTGTCGTTTGGTTTTGTTTTTAAGCCAAGAAGCCTCGGAGGCAAAAATACTTAATTGTGTTGCTGTCCCTCGCAGATTACGTCGAGCATGATTAAATGCTAGAGCGCGTTTTTGTCCAAGAGTTTGTGGCTTTCTCTTTGTGCTCATTCCTGCTCCTTCCATCTGAGCCGCGCCAACTTAATCGCCTCTTCATCAATCTCAAACCCAATGACTTTAAGCGAGAAAGTTTTCGCCGCGAGGAAAATCGTTCCCGACCCACAGAAGGGATCGCACACCGTGTTTCCGGGAGAGGTTGAAAAAGAAAGGAAAAACCTGTACAGATCGACAGGCTTCTGTGCTTGGTGCTGCTTGTCTTTCACCGACGGAACTTCGATCACGTCAGACACTTGGCGACTCACAGGACACTTTCCTTTGTTGGCATATAGAATCAGCTCATACGTATGCCTTGGGCCAAGGTTCGCGTCGGGGAAAATGCCCGTGTCTTTGACCCAGACGAAGGGGTTTGTCCAGACGCTCCACCCAGCTTTTGTAAGCGCAGTGCGAAAGGAATCGTAATGCACTATCGAGCAGAAGGCGAATAGGTGGGCTTGCTTCGCTGCCTTTTGGAAACTCAGTGGAGCAAAATCCGACAACAACTTTCTCACGTACTTCGAATCATCCTTGTAACTTGCCTTTTCGAGTCCTGAGTGGTGCGCGCCGATCCCGTAAGGAGGATCAGTGAGGAACGTGTTCACTGACTCATTAGGCAGCTTTGCTAAGCCTTCTATAGCACCCTCCTCCCGAAGATCGATCGAAGGCAGAGCCACCACACTCTCCATCTTCTCTCGAAACTCCCTCTCCAATTTCTTCCTCAGCAGCTGCATTCCCGCCTGCTCACTCGGAGCCTTCGCAATTTCGGGATCATCCAAGTGCTCCGCCAAGACAATCCGATCAGAGACTGTTCCTTGTCTCTTCATCCCAGACATCTCCGTCGTTTGCTTCAGCGTCCACTTTGGGTTGCGCTTTTTGTAAAGTTCATGCAGCCTCGCTGTAGCCTGCGCCTTCTCCTGCCACGTCAAGTCCTCCCGCATTGTGTTTTCTTGCAACTCTATTTCCAATGCGTCCTCTTCGGAGAGCTCCTCAAAGCGCTGGTGAGGAATCTCACCCTCGGGCACAGGCATTCCGATATAACGGAAGAACTGTTTTGTCTCGTGCAAGTACTGCATCGCGAGGAGTCTGCGGTAGCCGGAAACGAGAACTAGATCGGAGCTGTAGAGTGTGGGCAGATGCAGTAACCCTATGGATTTGATCGATGCGGCGAGTTCCTCATTTTTTTCCGGCGTGGATAGTTTTCTCAGTCGGTCGGGAGGTATCGTAATGGCGTCAAACTTCGCCCAATGTAAGTGCTTCATGGAGCTCCTTTTAGAAGTCCTAAGGCTTGCCTCCCCCTGTTAAGAAGGAGGCAAGGAAAAAGAGTTAAGCGTCAGCACCTTCCGTGCTGGCTTTGCCTCCGCGCCGCGTGACGGGTTCCCCCACATCCTCCCTCGGCACGTTCCCGACGGCGTAGACTTGAGCGTAAATGACACCCGCTCGATTCTTATCCGCCACATGCCTCACGTCGATGCCGGCCGTGTTGCCGAGGAGCTGACGCAGCCCCCAAGGTTTGCCCGCTTGGTTCTGCCCGAATTGCTCACGCAGCCGGGACAGCTGAGTGTTCTTGTTCGTGCCCCAATCGAAACCCCCTTCCTCCGTGAGGTCGAGCCACAGAGCCTGCTTGACGAAATTGGTGTCCTGGTTGGTTACGGCTTTCACTTCTCCCGTAGAGTCGATCACCTTCCAGTACATGTCATAAATGGCTCGAGGCTCCGGGGTACCATCTTCATCTTTCAGCTGCTTCGATTTCCCGAAGTGATCGAGCATTGCAGCGTAAATCCTTGGCGGGATGAGCACAACTTCTGTGCTCCCGGCTTCACTAGTTTCGGTGTTGAGAAGGTCTTCAGCGTTGAATGGTGCCATTGAAATGCTCCAGATTGTTGTTTGGGAGTTGAGAGTTTGCTGGTGGCGTGCCAGGCCGCAAGGCTAGAGAACCTCCGTGATGAGAAAACTATCTTCGGAGTGGCGCAGGACGGTGTCTTGCTGCAGCCGCTCGAGGAATTGAAAGGACACAGCGACGACCTGGCGGAGGTATTGCTTGATCTCGTCGCGGGCTTCTCCGGAAAGGCTCTGATTGTGTACCATTTCCCTCTCCGCCACCACGACCGCGTGCGCGAGCTTTCCTTGCTGCTCGGCTAGAATAGTCAGCCACTCGGAAAGGGAATGCCTTTGAGGGCTGCCGAAGATTTGATCCTGCTTGCGCATTTCCTCCCGAATAGGGAGCATCATGGCTTCGAAATCCATTGTGTTACCTCTTGAAAGGTACAATGACGGAGGAAAGCGCATCCGGCTCGATTGCCGGAGCGATTCTTTTCAACTCTTCACGGGTTATTTCAATGCCGCCTCCAGCAAAGGTGATTAGAAAAACGTTCGAGTCGTTGCCCGCAGCGGAAATTGAGGAGACCCTCGCCTCGTTAATCCAAATGAGCACTCCGTCTTTCGTCCGAACTTGCAGCAAGTCATTTAGCATCTTTCTCCCCTGTTTGTTTGATTTGCTTCAACGTGGCCTCCTGCTTCCCCTCCCAAGCGTCATACAAGATGCCAAGGTTCTGTTCAATTTTCGCACTCAGAGGAAGGTTCCGAGTCTTGACATCGACTCCGCTCTCCACCGTAGACCAGAGGAAATCCGTGCCGAGTCTCATCGAATAAAGCACGTCGTCGAAGTATGAAGGCAGTTTCGGCCCAAGTTTCCTCCCCAAGGTTGAAGGGTAGAGTTTCACGCCGCCAGAAACCTCATCCTTCTCCGGCTCCACATGACCGATCAGGACGAAGTGACAAAACAAATCCATCACGATCTTGTAGATGAGTCTGTCAACATTCTCCTGCATCACTCCCCAATCTGGCTGCGTTGGTATGGGCTTGTAACCGACAGTCATAGCGCGACTCAACCGACTAAGGCCGGTGAGCCCGTCGATGGCTAAGAGGCGATCGGTGCCCCACTCCAGAGTGTCGCCAAGTTCCTTCCCGCAGCGGTCACAGACGAAATCGTTGAGCGTTGCAATCAACTCGAAGAAGATTCTCTTGCCCTCAACATTTCCTGAACCTTTGGGCAGCTTTTGCAAGTCTTCATTGGCGAGCGTTGACACCAAACGCCCCATGTCCAGCATGTCTTTCCATGAGGATGAGCCGAGCTTCAGGTGGTGGTAATGCAACTTCGGACAGGGTATATCCGCAACAGTTGTCATGCTCGGTTCGAGAAAGATGATGGCGGCTTCGAGAGGGGTTTCCTCCACCGTGCGGAGACAAAAGGTTTTCCCCGTTCCTGGAGAACCTATGATGAAGCACTTGAATCCGGGCAAACCTTTCTGCTCAGACATTAGAAATTCTCCTTGTGAAATCGCAACTGAATCAGAGCTGAGAAAGGCCAAATACTAGAGAGCAGGTGTAAAGCTACTTTCGTCCTCCAAGACATAGCCTTCCAAGGAAGTTCCATCTCGTCAACGTGCAAAGTCATAACCGAGAAAGGAAATGTTGAAGGAGAAACCTCCAGAAACACTTTAAGCTTAGTTTTTGGATTCGTTTGTATGTTTATAGTTGTATCTACTTCAGGGTGTAGATTCGACATTCGATTCGCTCCTGTAATTTTGATAATGCGTTGGCAGCCATAGTTCAGCTTTGTCTGATTGGCAGAGGAGCTTGTACTGACAACCCGCAAACATTCCGCAAGCGCCAGACATGATTCCATTCTGATCGTACTCGTTCTCCGCCCAGGATACTTTCATCTTCTCCACCGTGCGCTCTATCTGAGCGATATTATCTTTTATAGCGCGCTTCGTGTAGAGAGGGAATGATTCGGCAAATTCGTAACCCGCTTTGTAAATTGCGATTCCTCTCACGCAAGCTCCTACAGCAGGGATTCCATATTCCAAAGCGGCCCACATGTAATCCAAGAATTGCGAGTGCATGTCCCACTTCTGCGCCCATTTTGCTCCAAGCTGCCCCGTGGTTTTTTCATCCGTAATATACGCGAGCCTACGTGCTTCGCCCACCATGTCGAAGCGACCGGTGAGGAGGACGTGTTCTCCCGTCTCGGGGTGTAGGACTTTTAAGGGGAGGGCGAAAGAAAACTCAATGACTGGTGCGCCCTCAAAGTAGTAGGGTTGGAGTTGGTCCGTGGCGAAAGGGTACTCATCCAGGTAGGCGATGAGGGCTCCGCTCATCCTGTTCCAGGACTTCTGCTCTGTGCCGTCGCCATCGAAAACGCCGTAGCCTCTCCACAAGGCCCTCAGCCCTGCGCCAGCCGCTTCTTCTTGTGGGGCTCCTTTAATGTAATAGGCTTTCCTCGCAGCCTCAATTGCAGAAGCAAACGCTGCACCTGAATGTAAGTGTATATTTCGAGCCTTTGGCACTTGCGTTCTGAACCAAGCCCAATAACCCTTCGTCTCGCAAGTAGCCCAACTCCCGAGCATACTCGACCTCACCGCCACGGGGAATGGCGGTCGTTCCGCTTGTGGTTTCATGATCTCCGCCGAGATGGGAAGTTATTTTTCTGCTTGCGCTGGGTTGGCGCGTTCTCGAAGCGAGTCTAGCTGGTTGTGTTCTAGGGCCTTTACTTTCTCCTCAAGCCTTACAACAGCAGCGAGCAAGCGCCCATGTATGTAAAAAGGGTCTTTGTCGCTTAACTCTGTGCCGCCTGTGCCTTTAGCAAGCCCATCTTCTTCTCCGCGGCTGTAGCCTGTTTCAAGTCCCCCAACAAAAAACCTCTTAAGATTCCACATTATTTTCTCCTCCAGCTAGCAGAGGATCGAGCAGGGAATCCAGGTCCACTTCGACCGCTTTCTTCCCCCTCTTCGCCGTCCGCGCAGCAACTCGAGCGTTCCGCAAAGACGCGATAACTGCGGCGTTTTCTGCCTCCGTCATATCATAACCTTCAACCACGCGTTTCCTCAAGTCATTCACTTCAGTGAGGTTGTTGAATACAAGTTTTTCCGTCATTTCTTTCCTTTCTCCGAAAGTGTTTCTTTCAACCACTCACTATACAAGCGCTCTGTGAGTTGTGACAAAGCCCCATATCGCACGGCCCCTCGCGTCGGGTCCATCAGCCGCAGGTATAAAGGGCCGATGATCCGCTTGTCTATGTAGACAGTGACGCGCTCTCTTACTACAGTATTTTTTGGGCGACCAGATCGCATAGGGACTCAGAGGGGTAAGAAGTGCAAGAGGGACAGTAGTCAACGTAGAGTCTTCGGTAGAGGATTGTGAGAGGTACGTCTAAGAGACCATCGCCCTCCTTGACTCTATAAGGTACGATTCCGAAGCCCCCGGAAATGTTGGCTTTCGGATATAGAGCCTCAGTTAGCAAGCCAGGGAGTTCCATGGTTACTCGATTGCACTGGCGGCAATGCAAGCAGAACTTTATTGCTGCAAGTCCTATGTAGTGACTTGTGTCTGTGCTCTTAATCAGGTCGCTGAGATCGATCGCCTCACTCATCGTACTCTATCTCCGCGAAGACAAAATTCCTTATTACGAAAGGCTTTACAGCAAATATTTGAGTGAAATCGACCATCGATTTCAAATCGCGAGTATGCTCTGCGCGCTCCCTATGAGCCTTGACTTTGAAGTAGGCTACAGAGCGAGCCCCAGCGATTTCATATTGGCGGTGGGAGGCGCCATCTTCATACCAAGCGAAGTCCATCACAAATCCCTCAAAGCTTTGTTGAGAACCTTCGAGTCGAAAGCGTCGGATCGCGGACGAACTTCGACAGCATTCTCGACCAGTCTCATCATCACGCCATCAGCGAGAATTCCCATTTCCTTATCCGCTTTTTCCGGAGACTTCGACAACAGCACACGGTAACGGTAGAAGAGCGACTGCATTTTCTTCGCCCCTGCGGCGGACTCGGTTTCCAGCCGCACCATCTTCCCCGTAGTGGTGACGTGCTCGATCAGTTGGTTATACTCTTCTCTTGGGAAAAGCCCAAGTCTAGTTGGAAGACCCATTAAGTGCTCCGCGCTTTATGGTGACATTTTCAGAATGTTAATATCACCATTATATCAATTTTGGGTGAAAAGTCAAAGGCTCCGATTTAGTTCTCTGGAATGTTTTTCTCGGCCCACGCTCTAAGTTTCTGATATTTTTCTTCCTGGCTCAGGTAGCCATCAAGGATAGACTGGCAAGATTCACCGGATTGCCCATAATTCTGTTGCATTTCTGTTGGTGAGCGCCCCCTAAATCCGGCCTTGGCACGGTATATATTATCCGAAGCGCCGCCAATTTCCCTGTCAATCAGTTTGAGGATTGTTTGTTTCATCTTGTTTCCTCCCTCGAACGCAGAATATAGTTGATTTTGTGGTATATTTGCCGCGTCAACTCCACATCGTACCGTGCTCCGTGGAGTTTCTCTGCATCAACTTCCACCCCAAAGCGCTGCGCCACAGCCGCGAGCCTCTTACTCGGCATCTGCGCATACTCATTCCCCAAGCAATACTGCGCAAGGCACGCCACATCAATGCCGGGCCAGAGGAACCAAGCGTTGAAGTATTTTCGCTTGCATCGCTCGAACATCGCTTTGAGAATGGGTGTGTCGAAGGCGAGGCTGTTGAATCCAATGAGTTCGAGGCCGTCCTTCTTGTCGAATTGAGAAACAAAAGACGCGAAAAACTTCTCAATCTTGATGCAAGCGTCCAGGGGCCACTCACCCTCGAGCAGATCAGCGGGAGTTCTCTTGTTGATCTTGAGTGCTTCCTCTGTGACGAGCGCATGCGGGTGTGGTTTGATCCGGAGGTTTAGCTCGGAGAACAACTCGGGCGGGCTGCCTTGCGGCTCAATGTGGAAGTGTGCTTCGATGATGGCGGAGCGCTCCACGTCGAGTCCCGTAGTTTCCACGTCGAAGAAGCATCGGTTCATTTTGTCTCCTAAAATCTTTCTAACGCTGCGAATGTTTCCGGATCATAGAGGATCACTACAGTTTGGGACTCGTAAGAGATTGTGAGAATGTCAAGAGTTTTATAGCCAATAATTGTGTGGTGCGGTGCCCCTTCATAAACGTGGTCCTCCCCCCAATGAAAAATCTGCCACCAGAATCCATGGTAGAGCCTTTCAGGTTTCATCTCCCACATGCGCTCTCCGAAAGCTTTTGGATCTCTAACGACACTTCGAATCCCCTCCGAAGCTATAAGTCCCTCTTTACCGTCTCTGAATTGAACTTTTAGCATTTGATTTCTCCGCCTTAAGATTCATACAGCTGTCCAAGCGCATACAGCACCATGGTCGCAACCACTGCCCAAAAGAGCAGACCCGTCACAAAAGCGAAAGTGAGGAGAACAAAGCATTTGAAGAAGTGAAATGTCATGTGGTTTCTCCGGAGTCCTGTCGAGAGCTCTCCTTAAGCGGCCGAAGACACTGCCAAACGTAAGGACAAGGCTTAATCTTCATTTTGTGGCTCCTTCGGCGCGACAAGACAGTTGGCGGTGTGGATTTCGGGCTCGCCTGGGCGCCAGGGTGGGTTCATGTTGCAGTGCATGCAAGAAATACGTGCATTGCTGGCTTGCGGATTGTGGTGTAGTAGCGCGTGTACTCGCAGCGCCACCAGCAGCTTGGCGTTCTCGGCTTGCAGCAGGCCGTTTTGCTTTTCCAGCCCGGCGTTGAATCCAAGGGCCTCTATCTCCCGCATCCGCCCCGCTACCTGCGATTCAACAATGCTGGCGGTGTGTTCGTTGCACTCGTCCCAGCCACGTTGCCATTCAGCCTGTAATACCGAGGCATAGTTCCGCTCGATGATGGCGGAAACTTCACGATCCATTGGCCTCACGGGCACATCATCAATAAGTTGATTAATTTCCTCCGCCGCCGCCTGGGCTGATTCTTTGAGGGGCATGGTTTTATCTCCGAAAGTTCCCGCCCAGCGCAATGAACAAGACAAACACACTAAAATAGTGCAGCCAATCCTCAAGCAACCAATTTAGGACTTCAATCATCCCTTCCTCCGATCATCATTATGGCGAGGCCTCCAATCATAACGCCGATCTGTTTTCCTGCGCCCGCGTGGTCTGCCAACTTGAGCAACTCGCCTCTGCCACTGCCGCCGCTCACAGCAGGCGTCGCCATGGCAGGGAGAGTCATCAACTGCATGGTGTGGCTGTCGCCAATCATCCACATCGTCTGAATGGTCAAGGACGCACAGGGGTCGCCCCGCTGAACAGGTCATTTCTGAGCCTTTCGATCATATTCAAGGCGGGCCTGCAAGGTGTCCAACGCTGTGTGTAAGGTTTTTCCCTCCACCGTGAATCCCCCACAAATGATGGTTACGCCTCCGCAACAGCTACGCGTAAACATTATTCCAGCGTCGAGAGCAAGCACCGCCTTAACCCAAGTTTCTACTTCATGGCCGCCGCCTTTCATTTCGGGGGCTCCGGCTTGGGCCGCGGGCACCCCTGATAGTGGTTCTCAGTGCATTGAAAACTGTGAATAACCGGGCCGCCATAGTAAGCAGGGTAAGAAAAATCGTGGATTGTCCCGCAGGGCATCTTCCGGCCATCTCCGCAGCCGGGCCAGATATGCTTGTCGGGAAATTTCAACGCCTGTTCATAAGTTGTTGGGCCTTTTTTTGGTTGCTTTTTCCTTTTAAGGCCCCCGGCATGTCGTTGTCCGCCCGGAAACGTCGGGCCGCCGTCTTTCATCCCTTCTCCCCCTCGGCAATCATGGCGTCGGCCTGCATGTAAGAAGCCCGCGCGATTCTTTCCAACATTCGGTCGAGTTCCCCATCTGTTATATTGAGTATCCAGTACTTAGGTATCAACGCCTGCATCGCCAACCCCGCGAGCCATTTACGATAGGAGGCGCCGAATTCGCCGTTGTCGACAATGGCGTTGCTAGACCCTTCCATCACTACTGGCCTCGAAAACATCTGGCCGCCGTCTGGTTTTTTCATGTCAGAATCCCTCGGTCAGTTCGCGGAGGTGTTCTAGCGTTCGCTTCACGTTGGCCTCTACAACATCTACAGGGCCGATGGCTTTGACATTCGCACTTCTTAGCCAGTAATCACGGCGTAGTATCTCCGCTGTCAATGCCTTCAACTTCTCCAACTCATCCAGCACGCGGGGGAGGTCTGTGCAGACTGCGCGTATTGAGCCATCCGGAAGAATCTTGATGGGTGTCGATTCTTCAGCAAGGATAGCTTCAAGTTCATGGATCGTTGACCGCTTGGTAAGCGTCGCCTTCTCTATCCGCTCCCTCATCTCGTCCGCTTCCTTGCGCGTGATTGGGGAAGTCATAAGCCAATCCATATCAAGAACTTCGCTATATATTCCAGGGGGGTGAAGATCATCAACGGGACAGAGACAAGAATAGGCCATATCCACACCGGAGGGTCTTCCCATGCATGATGCGGATTTATCCAGTTGTCATTTGGCCACGCAAGTATTTTTTTCCACCACGGCCACTCCCAACCCATGTAAATTATTGCTTCCTTCTTTTCTTGGCGAGTTTCTTTTTTCATTTTCATCCTTCCATTCCCAAATAATGCACAGCACCAGACAGGGCAGAATCGAAATATGCAGCCGAAACTCGCGCAGCCTTTCAATCCTGTTCCACCAAACCCCAATAATCCAAGCACTGAAATCCCAGGAGGTTTCAACTTTGTAAAGTTTCACCGCCCCTCCTCCTTCATCCGATCATAGAGGTAATCAGCGTAACCATCATCGTCAGGGCGGTCGGCTTCGAGAAGCTTTTCTTCCAAACGCTCCAGAACACCAGGCATCAGAGAGTCGTCGTCCAGGGGCACCCACTCCCCTCGTCGCACTCCTGTAGCGTTCGAAGCGTAGACGTAGGCTCGAATTTCTACCTCGTCAAACTCTGGCCCCTCCGCAGGGTAGCAATCTTCCGGAGGCCCATAAGTCCGCGCGGGCCGCCCAGGCGTTATCGAAGCGGTGCACTCGACCTCGACGACTTCATCTTGGCGGAGTGTGTGGTAGATGGCAGCGATGAGCTTCTTCGCATCGAAGTCTTTTAGTTCTAGTTCTGTCGAGATTGTTGTGTGGGTCATGTCACCCTCCTCCTCGTTTTATTTTAATTGGAAGTTCCGAAACCCTATCGAGCATATCCATTATTGGCCCTCCCGGAAAAACCAACAGCACATCCGGCTTCCCCACGTCGAGCATCTTCTGATTCTGCATCGCTTGCGCAGCCTTCTCATATGATCTGACTCATCATGAGGTTTGTGTCTTTGAATCCCTGGCCGCCACAGATGAGGAGCTTGGTCATTGGGGCTCCTTCGCTTCGAAGAGTTTTCCTTTCGGGCCGCATGAGTGCCTGGAGGCTCGTAGGCTAGCGCACATAGCAGGTGACATTCTACCGCTCACCAAATCTTGTGTAGTGACTCTTGAATGGTGGCAGCAGGGTACGCCGTGCGGGTCGTTTCTTGGCTCGAGGTAATCTCCATAGTGCTTACAATCAACGCAGAATAGAGGTTCAGGCATGGGAGTCTTTCTCCCTGGCATTGAGCTTCGCAGCGTGGGCTTCAGCTTCGGCTTGGATATTGTTGCCGACAGACCAAAATGTAACGATTTCCGCCCCACTGTCACTTACAAACCAATTTCCCTTCAAATCCTTTTTAGCCTCAAACCTCTCCAGGTCAGGCTCCGGGGTCACGCGGACGCAGATGATTTTGATGGGGGGATCATTCCACTCCGCTCGTTTTTCCGCACATTCACGCCGCCGAAAAAAATCCGGATAATCACTGTTCTCTCTGCACCGAGGATCATCAAACTTAAACATCACCTCACCTTTCTCACTCGCTTCTTCCCATGCTTTCAGTGTTTCAATTATCTCATTTTGTAGGTCGTGATAATTTCTTTTCGCCGCATGGTGGCCCGCAACTCTGTTTAGAATAAAATTAGCTTTATCTTCGTAATTCATTTTTCCTCCGCACCTTATTTGGAGACAAGGACAGCTGCCGATCCCCCTGCAGAGCGTTATTGCCCCGCAGAGTTCAGGAAGTCACTATTGGCAATCGCTGTCCCTGTCTGTGTTGCGGACTCAACGGTGGCCAGGAGCCTACCCTGGCGGAGGGTTTTTTGCGGGTGACCCCACACCCCTAGGGACTTACCCGCACGATCCCGGAAGCGGGCACCTGGACAAGTTCTTCCCCCCGCTGCCATACGGGGCATATTCCCGGACTCTTGAGCGTGTCTAGCTTTCCACGCCGCACCGTTGAGCCCTGCATTGAGGCAGATGGAAGCTGACTCCCGGAGATCTAGGCTGTTTGACACTCCATCTGCCCTGTATTGAAACCCGACGGCCACGGGGGACGACAGGATCGCCCTGACCGCGCTTTCGGGAACCTCTTCCACCGCCGGGCTGTTCAATCCGTAATTGGCGGCCAGGGGCTCATCTGACGCGTGCTCCGTGGCCGTAGGATCGCGTCCCGAAGCACAAGAGCCCCTACGCCCGCACCGATGAAGTAGGCGTAGACCACAATGCTGATAAACTCCTGCCAACTCTGATCCATGGCTTCATCCTTGGTCGTTTACTTCGCGTCGTTGCCAACAATCCATTTTCATAATTTCGAGTTGGCCGATGAGGTTGAAGCGGTCGCGGAAATCTCCGACGCCGTTACTTATGAATGAATCGCCTAAATCAACCAAATAAATGATGTGGCGCATTTCCCCTTTGCGCGCCCGCTCCAACAAAGACTCCAGGCATTTAACAATATAGGGGTTGGGGTCTTTCTTGAGCAACCGCACCTCAAAATCGTTTTTCATACTCCACTCCGTAGAGACCGCCGCACGGCCCAGCCAGGGAAAAAAGGAGGAAAAAACCCTAGCTAGTAGATCGACCGTGCGGCGGCGTGAGCGAGATAGCGTGGGTGTTTCCCGAAGAGGAGAGAACACCCACGCTGCCCGCTGCGAGAGAAACGAGGAGAAACTCTCGCAGCTTTTGTCAATGGGTCTTTACAGCATTCCTCATCCCATAGGCTATGAGGCCGGAGAAGCTTTCCTGTATTGCCTGCGATTTCGGTGCCGTCACCATGTTCACGCGGAATTCGGCGGGTAGAGGAGACTCCTGTGGTGGCAAATACCGCACAGAGTTGCCGTTCTTTTCAAACCTCTGCGTTGCAACTTTGATTTGAGCACTCGTGATTCGCATTGTCTTTCCCCTTTTTTAGACGAGCATTGTTGAATTTGGCTCTTCTTCAAAACTCCTCCGACTAGCCCTTTCTGTCCTCAACGCTAACAAGAAGGCCATGCTGCAGTGTTTCTTCATCGCTATTAGAGCTATTATCTTGGTGTCTTTCGGAGATGCCTCACTCTCCAGAGTGCAAGCAAATGTTCCCAGCACTCCAATGAGCATTTCAAGTAATTCCTCTTTTGAGAGTTCTTTTAATATTTCCCTCATGGAGCTTTTCGCCGCTTCGATACTTTTCCCGTACTTTTCGTTATTCATGGTGTCTCCTTATTTTATTGCCGCAAGGGTAAAAAGCTCCTTTAGGAGTTTTTCACGCTTGCTCGTTTCTGGCATGGTTAGGATTGCTGTTTTTATGCTAAATTCTAACTCTGCCCCAATGACAAGAGTGCCAAGAAGAGAAATCAGCATTGCTTTTGTGTCGAGTCCTGATACAGAGTCAAGTCTATTCCAAAGCTCTTCTATTGTTTCTTCTGCTGTCTTCACCCTGGTGTCTCCTCGTTATTGCGTGGCGTTTACTTGTCTGGGCATGTTTGTAAGAGGTCCTCTACATCAGCACTATAACCGCCGCGAACGAGAACTGCGTGGTAACACGTTTTTGCTTCACCAATCAGCGCATTTTCGTGCGTGGTGTGTATGACAACAGCCGAGGCAATTATCAAAGCTACTGTAACCACTCCCAAAATAAAAGTCTGAAACATTTTGGTGTCGTTATCCATCATTTTCTCCTTGTTGCGCATTTTCCAGCGCGGTGTCCAACGTCCCCATGAGCGCATCGAATTGCGCCTCCGTCACAGTCTGCTCCGTCACTTCCCTTGTGAGTTGCTCATTGCAGGCGTGGCAATACTTCTTCATCCCATGTGGCGTTTCGCGCGGCGTCAGATTGACCCAATAGTTGAGCGTGCGACACCGGCCGCACAGTTCTTGCAGAGGTTGGCCCATCGGGGGGTGGGAGTTCAAATAACGTTCCAGCTTGCCCACCGCTAGGTACATGATGTCAATCTCACAGAATATGCAAGCCGACATGCTTGGGCGGAAGTGAACGGCCTCGCGGAGGTTCTTACATTCTGCGCATTTGGTTGTCATTTGGGCTCTCCCAACTGATCCACGAGCCAAGACGCGAGCTTTCGCCTCCAAGAGGAGTGTATACCCTTGTATATCTCCGCGAAAACCCTTGGATGAAGTTTGCGGTAAAGCCACAAAAAGACCTTTCGGCGAATTCCGTTTTTCATTTGAGGTCTCCCCCATACAGAACCTCAAGAGCAAAGGGATCACGCGAGACAAAACGCACCGTTTTGCACCTGCAACAGAGCAGAGCAATCCGATTTTCCACACCTTTTTTCTTGTTGTCTTTCGAGGGAGCCCTTTGAAAAGCATGATAACGCTGGTCTTTCGACTTCTGCATGTGAGATTGGTACATGATTGTCTCCTCGTTGTTTAATTACCGGCGCGAAACCGCACCACAAAAGGCAGGCTCGCACCTGCCCAATGTGCTGAGGTCTACTTCACCAAAATCAGCTTTCCATCTTTCATCAGCCCCACCCCGTACCACTTGTGCGGCTTGGGATAGTGTGGCCCTTCGAGATACACGGTGCCATTTTCCGGCACAGTGCCCAGACCCGGCTGGAAGACCTCGATCGAATCAGCGTTCGCTTTCATCTGCTCCTTCAGAGCCTTTTTCGTTTTGAAGTTCGGCGAAACGTACATTGTGTTCTCCTCGTTTATTTCCCACCACCCGCGAGCTTTCTCACCCACCCGTCCCTGGACGTCGCCCATGTTTGAATCATGACATATTGTCACCATCAAGTCAAACACTCTGCCCCTTTATCTTCGCACCTCGGTTAACGGTGACATTTTCAATCTGTAAATATCCACATTAATCCGCCCATTTCGCCATTCCCCGACCCGCACCATGCCATTCGCCCAAAACGCCCGAAAATCGTCCCAAAAACCGGGTAAGAATGGTGCCCACGCCGCGCGCCCATATCCATGCCCCAATCGACCCCCAGAATCCACCCAAACCCCCATTTCGCCCCATCCTGTCCATGGTACTACAAGCGGTCCACCTTTACCCCCGTGAGCCCTTACCCTTAGCCCACCCCAACATATAAGCAAGCCGTACAATAATGATGGTACCACAAGCCCCACCCTCAGCCCCGGCAGGACGCGCGCACGCAGGCCCGACCATTCCCATCCGCCCCCCGCGTGAGCGTATCGCGTGTACATGCATCCCTCACGCGTACACGCGCGTATGTGCTTGTATTGAAAAAAAAAAAAAAAAAAAAAAAACCCCCACCTCACGCAAGCGGGAGCCGTAGGGAAGCCAGCGCACGTGTGGGGTTCCCGGTATTCGCCTGCTCCCTCCCATTCATATGTGTACTCTTTTTATTCCCATTATTATAGTAGCCTAAATGTAACATAGTAGATAGGGAAAGGGATGCCGTGTTGGTGG
>SDBV01002452.1_pt1 | contig 27738 bp, 34 predicted proteins | sample 2277081 | NCBI WGS metagenome assembly SDBV01 (sample SAMN10402039, study PRJNA504765) | marine sediment metagenome | isolation source: marine sediment core GS10_PC15, 223 cmbsf | place: Arctic Ocean: Southern Knipovich Ridge | collected 2010 | reverse complement strand
AATAGGCAATTTAAGGACTCGGCTATCAGCTTTTAGCTGTGTTTTTAAGAAAAGTTAGATAAACATCCAACTTTTTTCTTGAATCCCAGAAATTTTATGGTATAATACAACCCGTGTCAGCCGAAAGCCGAAGATGGCTTTGCCATCCTATACGCTATCCGCTAGTAAAGACCCAGCAGGGTCAGGAGATCATATCTCGCCAGCAGGCAGTTCTTTTATAATTGAATCGAGTCCTCGCTGCGCATTAACCATTACGGGATGATATTTGTTGCAAAAACATAAAAATATGCAAAACAAACCCAATTTGCTGAACGACAATGAGCATAAGTTAAGTGCCAGTAGGGTATTGCGAAAGTTGGCAAAATGTAACAAAAAAACAAACCCAATTACGAGCATGAAATGGGTCACAAATTTATTGCAGAAATGTACAAAACAAACTGATGAGTCAGCGGATTATCTGCCTATTAGGCACCTCGGCTTTCCCCGTCCTTGAGAACTTATGGAGTCTTGTTCGTGGCATTGCTTGGACAGCTAAAGTAGGAGATTGATTATCTGCCTATTAGGCAGCTCGGCTTTCCCCGTCCTTGAGAACTTATGGAGTCTTGTTCGTGGCATTGCTTGGACAGCTAAAGTAGGAGATTGATTATCTGCCTATTAGGCAGCCCAATTTGCTATTTCAGGTGCAAATAACGGGAGTCTTTAATGGGGGGTTCAGGTGATTTGCCAGTCTTAAGGGTTTATTGAATAAGGCATAAAAAAAAGGCCGTCGCGATGACGGCCTTGGGAGATTCATAATCCGTAATTCGTAATTTAGCATTGCGCCGCAATGCTTTGTTTGTTCTTGCATTTTAGTTGCAGGATATAGGCAACGATATCGGCACGAGTGATGATTCCGACGAGCCTGCCCTTTGCGGTGATCGGGACACGTCTGAAATTATTCTCGATTAGAGTATCGCAAATATCGAACAGATCGTCGTTCTCATCGAAGCTGACAACTTTTTGCGTCATAAAATCGTCAACCGTCGCAACGCTGCCCTCAAGTTCGTCTACCAGCAACAGGTTATCCAGATCGTTCAAGAGGTGCAGAACGTCCTTTTCGGAAACCACGCCCACCAGCCGCATCTCGTCGTCAACAACGGGCATGCCGGTTATTCTGTTGGTGCTGATAAGTTCGATCGCATCGTATATCGGCGTCTCTTTTTTGACCGTGATAAGATCGGTTTTCATTATTGTTTTCGCTTCTAACATATTACATTCCTCCGGCGGCAGCGCCCTGCGGCGTATCGCTTTTTTTAAGCTTCAGGATATAATTGATAATGTCGGCTCTGCTGATGATGCCGACGACTTTACCGTTATCGAGAATGGGCACACGCCTAAACGGGCTTCTGATAAAGCAGTTACATATTTCTCCGACACTGTCGTCATGATTGAAAGTGGTCACGACCCTGGTCATAAAGTCCTCGACGCGACCGCTCTTGTCATCCACGTCGTAAAGCTCTTTGAGCATGTCTTTTTCGGAAATAACGCCAACCATTGCGCCGTCGTCATCGACAACGGGCAGGCCGGTGATCTCGTGCTCAACCAGCATTTGTATTGCTTCATAAATCGGAGCGTTTCGGTTGACAACTAGCACATTTTCGGTCATTATGTCTTTTGCTTTGAGCATATTGCAAACTCCTGTTCAAGTACAAATAAGCGTAAATTCAGGTCTAAGTAGTTATCGACAATCAATGGGACGGCCTGAATCAAAAGAAAAAATTTTCCAAAGCATTGTTTTTAAACGGTTCTTGCTACTTTAGCTCATCTATTTATAATATAGCTGTCAATTAACCAACAATATTATCGGAGCTAACAATGAGTCATCTTTTCATAAGCGAGGTAAAACCAGGACAGCAGGTAAACCAGACCTACATGGTCACCCAGCCGATACTCAGGAACACCACCCGCGGCGATCTCTATATAGCGATGTACCTGTCCGACAAAACGGGCAAAGCCAACGCCCGAATGTGGCAGGCATCCGAGGAGCTATACACCTCACTCCCCTCGGAAGGTTTCGTCCAGATACGCGGAAAATCCGAGCTGTATCAAAACGCACTGCAGATAATCATCAATGACATAAAAGTTGTCCCCGCAGAAACTATTGACCTGTCGGACTATATGCCTCAAACCGAAAAAGATATCCCAAAGATGTTCGCTGAAGTTAAAAAGGTCGTCGCAAAGATCACAAACCCCGCGCTAAAAGCGCTTACCGATGAGTTCCTCGCTGACGCCGAGCTGATGAAACAGTTTTGCACCGCCCCAGCCGCGATGATGATGCATCATAACTACCTCGGCGGGCTGTTGGAACATACACACGATATGCTGATGGTCGCAGAGAAAGTCCTCCCGTTGTACCCCAAGGTCCAGGCCGACCTGGTTATCGCAGGAATATTTCTGCATGACATGGCAAAGACAAAAGAGCTTTCCTACAAGGTCGCCTTTGCATACACCGATCCGGGGCAACTGCTGGGCCACATAATACTCGGTACGGAAATGATAAACGACAAGGCAAGCGAGATGGAGCACAAGGGAATAGGTTTCGACCAGAAGCTGCTCGACTGTTTGCTGCACATCGTCGTAAGCCACCATGGCCAGTATGAGTTCGGCTCACCAAAACTCCCCGCAACCCCGGAAGCGTTTATGGTAAGCTACATTGACAACCTCGACGCAAAGATGAACCAGACGAACAGCCTGATAGATAACGACCCCGGCGACACCAACTGGACCGCATACCAGCGTTCGCTCGAAACAAAACTATACAGACATCGACCATTGGAATAAAATGACAAAGTCCGGAAATATGCCCTTAAAAGGCGTTTAAATGGCCAAAATAATAAATTCTAAAGTTTTTGTTGAATCTGACCGATTTGTAGCGTATAATATATGTAACATGCCTGCCACGCCTCTCGCTTCCGGGCGACGCGAAACTCTGGTGGGCCTTTTTTTTGCCTATAAGGGGGTAATATGAAATATCCCAAACCCCCATTAACTTTCCGAAAGCAAGTTGAACTTCTTGAAAGCAGAGGGCTAAATATCCCTGATGACAAGATAGCGATACATGTCTTAGAACACATTAATTACTATCGTCTAAGTGCATATTTTCTGCCATTCCAATCTAAAAAAGATATTTTCGACGACAGCACATCTCTAGACGATGTACTCTATCTTTATGAGTTTGACAGGAGACTTCAAAACTTAACTCTTGAAGCCTTGGCAAACATAGAAATTTCTGTGCGAACAAAACTTGCCTATTATCTTGGCCACCAATACGGAGCTTTTGGATATACTGACTCGAGTAATTATTATTTTCGATTTAATCATTATAACTGGCTCAAGAAAATTAGGGAAAGCATAAAACGGTCTAGTGAAGTTTTTGTCACCCACTTCCAAACAAAATATACTTCAGAAACAGACTTGCCAATATGGATGATTTGCGAAGTTGTTTCATTTGGGCAAATTTTTCACCTATATAAAGGCCTCAAAAAAACTGATCGACAAAATATATCGAAAAACTTCTTTGGCATTGACCATATGTTAATGACTTCATGGCTTCACACTATTGTATATGCTCGTAATTTATGTGCACATCATAGCCGAGTATGGAATAGAATTCTGGCAATTCAACCTATGAAAAACAAAAAAGACCCTGACTGGCATATGATAAACAATAATAAAATTTTCAGCGTTTTCCTGCTGATAAAAAAAATGATGCATTTCCATGACACTTGGGATCAATGGAGCGGCAAACTTTTAACTCTTTTGGGTGAATTCCCAGATATAGACAACGTTAAAATGGGCTTTCCGGAAAACTGGAGGGAGTTACTGTTTGACGGTAAAACATAAAACTTCTTACTAGTTTTTTCTTCGTGATGTTTTTGCGTAGATTGCGATAAGTCCGCATAAAACGTAGAAGCCCGGCGTGATCCAAAGCACCGGCATTATCCCGTATTTTTCGGCAAACGAACCTGTCATCAAAAGGATAACGCTGGAGGTTCCCCATGCGCCGCCGATGATAAATCCCATTCGTCTGCCGAGGTTAAAACCTTTTGCATATCTTGCCAGTGTTACGATAAGCGGGTATGCCGAACCGCTGCAAAAACCTGTAACAAACAAAAGAACCACCGCAGCCCGATGATCGATAAGCATCAGGTAGCCGATCAAAAAAGGTACCCCCGCAGGCAACGCTATCGAACATGCGAACAGTTCGCTTTTTTTATGAGCCATAAACGACCAGAAAAACGTCCCTACCACCGAACCTGAGGTAAGACACATCACTGCGACCCCGCCGAACGTCAGTTCGAAACCGAGCCGGCTAAGCTCCTGCGGGATCATCGCACACAACAGCGTTGGCGCCACTGTCGCACATATCCCCATCGCCATAACGACGCCAAAGTTAACCTGCTCGACCTTGTAGCGGTTAGTTTCGTCATCTTCGGAGGCATTCTCGACCGCCAGCTTGAGCCTTGCCGAGTACGTCACAACAAGCGAAACAACCGGCAGCACCGCCAGCAGATACAAACCGTTAAATCCGAACAGCGATATCAACAACGCTCCGATAAACCCGCCAAACGCATAGCCAAGGTACCCGGCGTTCAAAAATATCGATGAAGTAAAGGCCGGCGGAATCTTGTTTATGAAATGCAATGCACGAAGCAATTCGGGATGGGCAAGAGCAATGCCGACAGCGGTCAGAATTATAAAAGGAACACTCAGCCATGCAGAGACCGGCGCCTCTGGTAACGCCGCGATACAACATACAAACCCAATAAGAACCAACCCTATCGGAAGCAGCAACGGCTTAGGCCTATTCTCGCGCAAGTGACCTACGCCAACCTGAACAAAATTACACGTAAGATGCATCACCGCAATGAGCGTTATACCAACACCCATCGAAATACCGAACCGATCCTGAATAGCGGGCATGATCACAACCAGCAAACCGGCAAAAATATCGGCCATGAAATGAACCGCCGATAAGCTCACTAACTGAACCCACTGAAACCTCTTATTGCCCGAATTCATTGTTGTTTGGACTCTTCAATAACCGTGATATTCCGAGGTTGCAGATATACTAACCGTTTATCTGGAAGTTCGACAACTAACCATTTCTCAAAATATGAATATCTGCGTGACCCTTCATTCTTTTTATATGTGAAGCCTTTGATAAGGCAATTGGAATATATATGCTGATCATTTCCATAGGAATCAAGCATTAGATCGTATCTTTTGGAAAAATCAACGTCATATACTTCCGATGGAACTTCTTGCCCTGCAAACTTCGGAGGGGATGGTTCTTCGGAATGGGAAACAATAAAAATTTGGAAAGCGACTATCATGACAACAATTGCAAATGCGCCTGCGAAACCACCTAAAACAAAAAAAACGAAACCTCTCCCTAATTTCATCATAGTCTCCTTATTCTAAACCTGTTCGCGATATATTTTGGCGCCCACGGCGTTTAGTTTTTCTTCGATCCGCTCGTAGCCGCGATCGATGTGGTAGACACGGTTGATGATCGTCGTCCCTTCGGCCGCCATCGCCGCCAGCACCAGAGCAGCCGATGCCCGCAGGTCCGACGCCATAACAGGGGCAGCTACAAGTTTATCGACACCTGCGATAATAACCGTAGCCCCTTCCTTACGCAGCCCAGCCGCCATCCGGTTCATCTCGGCAACATGCATAAACCTATCCGGGAATATCTTCTCGGTGATAACGCTGTTACCGTCAGCCAGTGCCAATAGCGCCATAAACTGCGCCTGCAGATCCGTCGGGAATCCAGGGTAAGGCTGAGTCGTAATGTCAGCCGGCTTTACCCCGCTGCCGTTACAGGAAACGATGCACCCGCCCGCGGTTTCCTCAACGGTTACGCCGATGTTCTCCAGCCGATCTACCACCGCCACCATATCGTCAAGACAGCAGTTAGTAAGTTCCAGTTTACCGCCGGTGATCGCCGCCGCTGCCATAAACGTTCCCGCCTCGATCCGGTCGCCGATAACCTTGTACTCGACTGGATTTAATTCTTCGACGCCCTCTATCGTTAGTCGCGGCGAACCGATGCCCGTAATCTTCGCTCCCATCTTGTTAAGGAAATTGGCAAGATCGGTTATCTCCGGCTCGCACGCAGCCGACTCGATTCTCGTTTTGCCTTTTGCAAGCGTCGCCGCCATCAAAATATTCGCAGTCCCCAGAACCGTCGACCCAAACGGACCGCCCAGGAAAATACTCTTGCCCCTAAGCCCGTCTTTTGCGGTTGCCACGATGTTACCGTTCTCAAGATGAATTTCTGCGCCAAGTTCACGCAACCCGCGAAGATGAATATCGACGGGCCTGTCGCCGATCGCGCATCCGCCAGGCATAGAAACAACTGCCTTTCCGCATCGAGCAACCAGCGGACCTAATATGCAGATGCTCGCACGCATCTTGCGAACAATATTATAGTCGCCAACGGGGTTATCGATATTCGTCGCATCGATAGAAATATCGCCGTTATTTTTTCTCCGGACATTTGCACCCAGCGATTTTGTTAACCTGCGCATCACCGCGATATCGGCAAGATCGGGGACACCTTTTATAACGCTGGTTCCCTTTGCAAGCAGTGCCGCTGCCATGATCGGAAGCGCCGCGTTCTTCGAGCCGCTGACAGCGATCTTGCCGTTAAGTTTTACAGGCCCTTCTATTTTGAATATATCCATATTTGATTTTCCTTGAAAATCCACCCCTAATCTAATACAAATAGGCCTTACTTTCAAGTTAACAATTTTCTGGAAAGCGGATATGTTCGATTTTAGTAATATTCTTGCCCAGGCCGAGCTTGCTGTGCAGATCCACGTCATGGATATTATCACGTTGTGCGTTTGCTTTTTCGGTCTTCTGGGCTTTTTCGCATGGCTAAGCGGCTCCTTAGGCTCGCCAGACCTGTCCGCCTCACCGCCCCGGCGTAATTCCATCCCCCTGTTTATGCCCGTCATCTACGCCATGATATGGCTATTGCTCAGCGCTTTCGCCGCCGGGCTCTCTTTCAAAGCAGGCGAAGGGCTCTCCGAGGTAAACCAGCAGTTCTTAGGATACCTGACGCTTTCAATAATTGACATCGGGCTCATAGTTTCGCTGCTGGCGTTTGCGCATGTCCACTTCGCAAGAAGGCTAAAAGGCCTCGGCCTAAATCCAAAAACTATTATAAAAGACACCCCCGCCGCTGCCATTAATTATGTTTGCGTTCTCCCGCTGGTCATAGCTGCCGTTCTTATCGTCGAATACGTCGGCGGTTTTTTCGATTTCAAATTACAAACCAACGAGGGCCTTTCGGTGATCCTCGATTTTCCGCAGCTTCATTTCAGAATACTGATGTTCTTTTTTACCGTTATCGTAGCTCCTGTGTTTGAAGAATTGCTGTTTAGAGGGTTCTTCCAATCGATGCTCCGAGGATACACTAAAAAACCATGGACCGCGATCTTCATAACATCGGCGATCTTCGCAACCCTCCACCCGATAACGCACTGGCCCGCACTCTTTATATTCTCATGCTGTATGGGATACGCCTACGAAAAAAGCGGCTCGCTGTTTAGAAGCATTATAATACACACCATCTTTAACGGAATAAACGTAGCCGCCGCGTTGCTTACTACAACCGCGCAGTAAAAAGGCCCTGCCGCCCCGACAGGGCCTTCTTACTATCATTTTTTTTTGGAGGAGAAGAGTTTTACGATTTCCTCATTCTTACTACGCCCTACATATATTCAAAGTTCACAATTAAAATAAAAAAAACAGCCGTGGGCTGGACTCCACAATAAAACAGCATCGCCAACGGCGATACCTCAATTTTGCATTTTAATTTTTAATCTTTTATTTTTTTACAGCCCCAGAACGTCGTTCATCGAATACCTGCCGGGCCCTTTACCGACCAGCCATTTAGCGGCCCGTAATGCTCCCCGCACAAAGTTATCCCGGTTATGCGCACTATGCGATATCGTAACCGTCTCACCAAGCGTACCATACATAACCGAGTGCTCTCCTGTGATATCGCCCGCACGTATCGCGTGCATCCCGATAGTCCCCTCTGTTCGCAGGGCGTCTTTTCCTTCCCTGCCATGAACAAGGCATCCCGGAAAATCTCTACCTGTTTCTTCTGCGATTTTCGCGGCAAGCGATAGCGCCGTCCCGCTCGGTGAGTCCTTCTTGAACCGGTGGTGTGCTTCGGTTATCTCAATGTCATAATCGCCGCCAAGCATGACAGCCGCCTTTCCGACAAGCCCGAACAGCACATTCATACCGACGCTGTAATTAGATGCTTGTATCAGAGGTATCTTTTTAGCTGCCGCGTCCAGCATCGTATTCTGCTCGTCGCTTAGCCCCGTCGTCCCCAGAACCAGCGCGACATTGTTTTTAATACAATATTCAACCGCATTATCCGTAGCCGCAGGCAATGAAAAATCTATCATCACGTCAGCCGCTTTCGGATGCTCGCTGCTAAGGACCACCCCCATGCTCTCGGCTCCTGCCAGAAGTGCCGCGTCTTTGCCCAGATCCGGATGACCCGCCACATCGACCGCGCCTGACAGCTCGAAATCGCCGCTCTCAGCCGCCAACGCCACAATACGCCTGCCCATTCGACCCGCTGCTCCGCTTACAACAAGTTTAGGTTTCATATAACACCTCATTTTTTTTAAGTTAATGTTTGCAATGTTCGATGATAAGTATAACAATACAGATAGATATTACAAGCCGGGAACACACATATAGGCAAGACGTAACAATAATAGGGTTTACAGTAGCTTAAAAAGGTTAAGGAGAATTGAAATGTCAAAATACATCATCACATTAGTAGCCCTGCTGGCCATGGGAATGCTCACTACCGGCTGTGAGGACGATGCCGGGAATCAGGCTCTGTTAGGGGCAGGTCTCGGAGCGGGTATCGGAGCTATAACAGGCGATAGCGGCGACGCCCTGACAGGTGCCGCCATCGGAGCAGGTGCCGGATACCTTCTCGGCGGCGGGTCCGATAAACGAAAGGCCCAGCAGCAAGAGATTGACCAGATCCGTGCCAACCAACAGATCGTCAGCGTATGGATTACCAACTCTAACGGCTCAAAAATTGAGGTTAAGCTCCGCCGGTCCGGACCTAACTACATCGGACCCAGAGGCGAAACATATACCTCAATGCCTACAGAAGATCAGCTAAGACCCATATACGGCTTCTAAACGTCGTAACAGATGAACTTTAAACAGCCCCCGCAGGCAGTACGCTGGGGCTGTTTGCTTTTTTGGGGACAGATCTCTATTCCCCGCACCACCAGCATACCGGCCAATCTCCGTAATTACCCAAAAAACCTGAAAAATACCCCCACAAAAACACATTTTTCTTGAATTTACACACCATTTTTGGTATAATAACACATGGATGGAGATGGGGATGCAGGGACGTAAAAACTATTGATTAGCAGCTTTTTGCGGGGGTATGGTGATGAGGTCAAGACGGGGGATATGTGACAATTGCAAGTTTTCAACCACTGGTGATAGATCAGCAGATGTTGTGCGCCTTTGCCGGCGGATCAAAGACACTGTAAGCGGCATCGCAGGCGGCACATGCAACCAGCGATTGATCCCGCTTACAAGGGGTAAGTTCGCTGTCGTTGACGCAAAGGACTACCTGCGTCTTATCCAGTACACATGGTTCGCCGAGAGATCGGGAGGCACATTCCACGCCGTTCGCAGACATAACGGAAAAGCCGTAAAGATGCATCACCACTTGATGCGCACACCGCCGCACCTCATCGTAGGCCACTTCGACCACGACGGACTGAACAACACAAGAAGAAATCTCAGACTCCGAGCCGCAGACGGTTTCACAAGACCAAAACGCGACCTCTCAAGATTCGGATTCGATTAAATAAAAAAGGGCAAGCCCTCAGGCCTGCCCTTACTATTCACTATTCACCAACGACTAAAAATTAGCCATTTCTAAGTACTGCCTGTGCCGCCGCCAATCTTGCGATAGGCACGCGGAACGGCGAACACGAAACATAGTTCATCCCCGCACGATAGCAGAAGTCGATGCTGCTTGGCTCGCCGCCATGCTCGCCGCAGATACCGACCTTTAAGTTCTTACGTGTCTTCCTGCCAAGATCGATTCCGATCTCAACAAGTTTACCAACACCCGTCTGGTCAAGTGCCTGGAACGGGTCAACAGCATAGATGCCCTTGTTGACATACTCGCCAAGGAACTTACCGGCATCGTCACGCGAAAAGCCCATCGTCATCTGCGTAAGGTCGTTCGTACCGAAGCTAAAGAACTGTGCCTCTGTTGCAATCTCGTCAGCGGTCAGTGCCGCACGCGGTACTTCGATCATCGTTCCGATCATATACTTGATCTTCTTGCCCTTTTCCTTAAACACTTTGTTGATCTCGTCGATAACATCCTTCTTAACCAGTACAAGCTCTTCGACAGCACCGACCAGCGGGATCATGATCTCAGGAAGAACAACCTTTCCGCCGCGTTTTACATTAAGAGCAGCCTCGATGATCGCACGTGCCTGCATCTTATAGATCGCAGGATACGTCACTGCCAACCGGCAGCCGCGATGACCAAGCATCGGGTTAAACTCGTGCAGCTTGTCAACTTCCGATTTAACGAAAGCAGGTGTCACCTTCAGACGCTTCGCCATTTCCTTCTGGCTGGCTGCTTCCTGCGGCAGGAACTCATGCAACGGCGGATCCAGCAGCCGTACAGTTACCGGCAGCCCAGCCATCGCCTTAAAGATCCCTTCAAAGTCCTTACGCTGATACGGCAGCAGTTTATTTAATGCACCTTCAAACTGCTTCTTGGCCCATGCGAACTCTTTCTTGATAGCTCTTGTTTCCTTGTCGCTCTTTGACGCTTCAAGCTGCTCAAGCATAAGTGCATAATCGTCAGCCGCTAATATCATCGAACGTACGGGCCAGATCCTGTCACCTTCGAAGAACATATGCTCTGTCCGGCAAAGCCCGATACCCTCTGCGCCAAACTCGCGAGCCCTTACAGCATCGCCCGGCGTGTCAGCATTGGTCCGTACACCAAGCTTGCGAACCTTATCGCACATCGCCATAAACTTACCAAAGTCGCCGCTAAGCTCAGGCTCGACCGTAGCAACCGCGCCCTTGATAACCTGTCCCAAAGTTCCGTCAAGGCTGATCCAGTCGCCCTCTTTGATCGTTGTCTTACCAACGCTAAATTTCTTGGCCTTTTCACTGATACTAAGATCGCTAACACCTGCAACACAGCACTTACCCATACCGCGGGCAACCACCGCTGCGTGCGATGTCATTCCCCCGCGAGCGGTCAGGATTCCTACCGCCGCGTCCATGCCCCCGATATCTTCAGGGCTTGTCTCCATGCGAACTAAGATAACTTTTTTGCCCTTCTTCTTCCACGCCTCTGCAGCGTCAGCCGTAAACACTGCCTGGCCCACTGCAGCACCCGGCGAAGCCGGCAAACCCGTGGTCATAACGTCGCGTTTAGCCTTAGGATCGAACGAAGGATGCAAAAGCATGTCAAGCTGTTCCGGCTCAACACGTGTTATCGCGACCCTTGGAGTGATCAGTCTTTCCTTGACCATATCAACCGCACACTTTATTGCCGCCGCCGCCGTTCGCTTACCGCCGCGTGTCTGCAAGATATAAAGCTTGCCAACCTGGATCGTAAACTCCATATCCTGCATATCTTTGTAATGCTTCTCAAGGCTTGTCATAAAAGCCGTCAGCTCCTTATAGCACTTCGGCATTATTTTGCTAAGCTTCTTCAGCGGCAAAGGCGTCCTGATACCTGCCACAACATCTTCGCCCTGAGCGTTCATCAAAAACTCGCCGTAGAATTCCTTCTTACCGGTACTTGGGTTACGCGTAAAGCATACACCCGTTCCGCAAGTGTCACCCATATTACCGAACACCATCGTCTGAACATTCACTGCCGTTCCAAGCAAGCCGGTAATATTATTAAGCTGACGATACTTGATAGCTCGCGGAATGTTCCATGAATTCAGCACTGCATTGATCGCAAGCTTAAGCTGATCGAACCCGCCCTGCGGGAACAGCTTGCCAACGTGTTTCTTGTAGCAGGCTTTGTACTTATCGACAACGTCTTTAAGCTGTTCTGCCGAAAGCTCGTTATCGTTAGCAACTTTTGCTTTCTTCTTGGCGTCGTGAAGGATCTTTTCAAAATGCTTGTGCTCACAACCCATAACCACATCACCAAACATATCGATGAACCTGCGATAGATGTCATAAGCGAATCGTGCGTTCGCTGTCTTTTCGATGATACCTGCAACAACATCGTCGTTAAGCCCAAGGTTCAAAACAGTATCCATCATACCCGGCATCGACACCGCGGCACCGGAGCGAACGCTGACCAACAGCGGATGCTCGTGGTCGCCGAACTTGGCGCCCATGGCCTTTTCAAGCTTGGCCACATTCTTCTTTACCTCGGTCTCAAGACCGCCCGGCCACCTACCAGTGCGGCTGTTATATTCGCCGCAAACACTCGTCGCCAGCGTAAACCCCGGAGGGACCGGAACGCCAATATTCGTCATCTCAGCTAAGTTAGCTCCCTTACCGCCGAGCAGTTCTTTCATTGTTGCGTTACCCTCGGCTTTGCCGTTACCGAAGAAATAAACACGTTTCTGTGCCATTGCCAAACTCCTAAACTAATAGTTATATTGAAAAATCTGTTAAAATCGCTACGGATGTATACAGAGTGCAGAGTATAAAATAGATAATCCCAACTGTCAACTGGGAAACATAGAAAACTATAAGAAAACCCCCAAAACCTGATTATAAACGCAGACCAAGCCTTTATGCCCCCACCAACCTAAAAAAACACGTCCCACATCAGGGTGGCACGGTCAAGCTCGTTTGGCCGTGTTTATCCATAACCCTGACGGGGCTATGTAAATCAGCCCCAACACGCTGGACCAACCTGTCACTGATCTTGTATCGCGAAGCTCGCACCCTCGTCACCGCCGGGGATGTACATCCCGATAGGGCACAGCACCTTGCTCGCCTCATCGCACCGGATCACGATCTTCCACAACGCATCAAGCTGCTCCTTTTCATGATCCGTCTCCGGCGTCATTATTATACGATCTGCACTTTCAATAGATATTTGCATGTCTTTCTCCTTATTTTATTCGAACAATATCACCTTTCAACGGAGAATATTTTTCTTTCAATTGTTCTTTACCGTTTTTAGTTACAATAACATTCTCAAAAACGCACTTTATCCCGGTCCCATCTTGAATAATGGGCGTATTCTGAAGATGATAATGTATGTGCGGTTCTGACGAGTTCCCGGAGTTCCCGCACAGACCAAGCGGTTGACCCTTCCTGACCTTATCTCCCGCTTTCACGCGGATACTCTTTTGTTTAAAGTGAGCAAGAACGGAAACTTCATTTTTCCCATGTTCGATAAACACTGTATTGCCAAGTGCGGAATATGAATTCATTGAGCCTGGTCGATTATCACGAACACCGCGGATTACCTCGGTCACCACGCCATCGGCAGGTGAAAGCACCTTCTTACCGAAAGCGAAGTAATCCTCGTTTTTCGCTCCTTCATTCCTATAAGTCTTCCCGTTTTCATCTACTCTAAGAAGATCAAACGCATACCTCTGGTTCGCAACACCATGATGCTGGTTCTGTTCTTTCGTATCCCCGCCCCAAAAAATCATCCACTCACCGTCAAACGGAAGTGCTAACTTGGTTATATGTTTCTCCGGCACCGGAATTTCCGGTTTGTGAGGAAGAAACCACAAACCTATGATTTTGTCATGTCCGTCAAGTACGATTTTTATATCAAGCACTGCCTTCTCGAAATGCGCCGGAAAGATTGCCTGGTTAGGTGGTACAAGGCGGGGACTGTCCAGCTTCCTGATCTTACCCGCATCTCGCATTAGACCCTTAAAGAACGGTTTAAGCTGTTCTAGCGGAAAGGCGTCCAGCATCACTTTGCCGAAATCTTTCTGGATGCCGGGATAGTCCTCACTGTTTATCGCCTCAACCATGCGATCGACAACTATCCCGTACCGATCCCCCGGCCGCTCAGCAAGCACTTCCACAGCCAGTAAAACTAACACGATCCCAACAAATTTCAAATAATGTGATTTCATAACTATTCTCCAGTAAGATAGAATATATTATACAGTTACAATTTGAACCAACTTTAACACTATTAATTATAGATCAGCATCGCCGACCTGTCACGTCGAAACTTTAGTGAAGACGGAAGGCGAAACCATAATTTTCCATTTTAATCTTTGATATTTGATTTTAATTCCAGCACCGTTATCTGATTCTTCGAGCCAAGCCGCATCGCCGGCCCCCACGTCCCCGTCCCGGGGCTGACATACAAATAGCTATCGCCAACCTTATAAAGCCCATTGATATATTCGTGCGTCATCTTCACAAACAGGTTGAACGGCCAAATCTGCCCGTTATGCGTATGCCCGCTAAGCATCAGGTCAACGCCCGCCAGCTCGGCATCTGCAAAACCATCGGACCGATGATACATCAAGATCGTATACTTATCGGCATCGAGCTTCAACTCCGCAAGCTGCTTAGCAACTTGCCCCTCGTTATCGCTATCGTCAACACCGATGATCTGGATACCGTTAAAATCCACAGCCTTGTTCCGCAAAACAGTAACCCCGTGCCGCTTTAAAAACTGCGACAACTCATAAAAACCAATATACCGCTCATGGTTCCCCGTCGAGAAAAACACCGGCGACTCTATCTTGCCGATCAAACCAAGGCTGTCATCTCGCAGCTTACCCCTGCTGTCAACCAGGTCACCCGTTATCAAAACAGCATCGGGCTTTAGCGCGTTGGTCTTTTCGATCACCCGCCCCAAAAACTTCTCGCCCACCGAACCCAGATGAATATCCGACAGATGAACGATCTTCATATCAACCTTAGCCGGCACATCAACTTCGACCACGCTGATCAATTGACCGTTAACAAGTGAATACAAACTCAATATTACCGCCGCGCCTGCAACGACAAAACCCGCCTTTGGCCGAGGCGTCTTCCAGAATATATTTAAACAATCATGAACGACAAGACATGACAACAGATGAAGCCCAGCCCCCATCCATAACGTCGCCGCAAGATCGATCCCCCCAACGAAGACATTATCATACTTAAGCCCTAATGATTTCGCCGCAACATAAGAAATGGTTGCAGCAAACAGCAACACATAAAACCACACACCCCACCTGGCCCTAAAAAGCGACCACGTCCTGCCTATCACATAAAAATTAAGTGCCAGGTACAAACCCAAAAATATTACAAGGAACATCGCCATGTCACAATACTAATATAAAATCCGGCATTGTGCAAGGATCACGGCCTTATCTTCCTTAAGGCTGTTTGTATTTGTCTCGTATTTCCTTCAGATCCCCGATCTCTCTTTTTAAGGGCCCCTCGTCATCGCTCTCAAACGAAAAAACATCTTCAACATAAAGGTCGAACACCTCGGATATCTTAAGCGCAAGCGTTAGCGAAGGCGTATACTTCCCCTGCTCGACGGCGATGATCGTCTGACGTGTAACCCCCGCCATGTCAGCCAACCCCTGCTGAGTCATCTCGCCATGCTCAAATCGAAGCTTCCGAATATTATTTGTTAAAGCGCTCTTAGCCATACCATCTTTCCAATTACAATTTGCATTTTTAGCCCTCGGCACTGCCGGGGGTTCTTTATCCAATCAAAACTTGCCTTACTTAAACAACAAACCAACCTAGTAGCTATCACCCTAAAGGGTGCTTTTTGCCATCTTAATTGTCCCTGTACTGTACTAAAACAACAACATGAAATATCACAAAGCTGATTGACACTAAGCTTATAATTGCAAACGGAATTACAACCAAAGGCATCGAGCCTTCATCGCTATAAACATACATTGGAACAACACCGGCAGCCAACAATAAACCCACCAAAGAAAAAAAACTAACCGTCCCCGCATTTCGCATGACAATAATGTCTCGTTCGTCTTTTTCAACTTCCTTTGAGCCATGCTTCTTTCTTATAAAGAAAAATTGCAAAAACATAAAAACAAACAAAGATGGAAGCGCCCATTTACCCTCAGGCAGAGCCCCATTGTTGAAAACTCCAAAAGCCATATAACCAAGCACAACCATTGTAAACAATGCCAACACCAGCATCGACCATGAACCCTTTTGTGTATCATTCATTTGTTTGATCTCCTCTGCCATACAGCAACAGCCATGCTACAGTACTGGCGATCGCAAACACGCCCATCCCACCGAACACAATAAGAATAAGAACATTCGTTGTGATCGTTCCTTCAGGGCCGATCGCCCCCCAGAAGATCATACACACCGCAACAACATACAACCACATCGCACTGTATCCCGCCAGCACCGACCGTACATGAATGGCCCTGTCACGTTCGTCCCAGCTAATTCGTTTCTTACCCTTGGGAGAACTCATCAAAGGTATCAGCCACATAAAGCTGCACCAGACACTAACACCGAACAACCCCGCAAAGATTACCGGATTAAACCCGTCAGTTATCGCGATCACAGGAAAAACTATACCAATGATCCCAAGCCCAGCCAAAGCCAACACCAAACCCAACAACGCTTTTATAACCCTATTCATTGTATCACTCATTATACACCTCTTTAAATACTCTCCCTTTTGTCATCCCAGCCTGCCATGAGCCTGTCGAATGGCGAAGGCTGGGATCCATCTTCACAATTTCAAACCGCACTCCCTTTTATCATTCCATGCTCTACCCACTACTTTCTATTCCCTCAGATGAACAACATTTGCCTTCCCTGCCATACTGTATAAGCGATGCTATAGACGTTGCTAAAAACGAAACAAACGCTGCAAGATATAGAAGAAAAGAAAATCGCATCCAGATATATATATTCGTTAACGTATCAAATGGTTTAGAAGTTACCGTCACAAAAACCCCTGCTGCAAACAGAAAAATAAATCCTGCTACAAAACCCGCACCGAGAGATTTGCGATCGATAATGAGGTCGCGCTCATCATAGTCTTTTTTGGGATAACGTGTCCCAAGCAACAAGATCAGGATCAGCGGCAGGATCACCAGCATCGACCACAACCTCATACGCATTGGCCTTTCCAGGTCTATAAAAGTCATCCCATTCAGCCGTGCATACCAAAGTATCGCTGCTGTGACCAATAACGTCACAAGAGATATCCAAAAAACTAACCACGTCCTTTTTTGTGCCTTATTCAATGCTCTCCCTTTCAATGCAAAACTCTAAAATTACAACTTGCTACACTTAACAAACTAATGTGTCAGCGGGTTATCACCCTAAAGGGTGCTCCTTTCCGCATCGTCCGTACTGAACCAAAACAGAAACAGACAAAGTGAAAATAAAAATGATAGCAGAGGCGTATACTATAACCGGCAAATTCGAAACAGATAATGAACTCTTCTCACCAAGACCTAAAAAAGTTACCACATAACCAAGCAGTAAAACCCCGGCCAATATAGCAGACGAGATGATCGTCGCTTTTGTTATGATAGATTTATCTCTTTCGTCAAACTTTACACCGGGTTGTTTTTCTATTTTGCGTATTATATAAATCATCAGTATCAACAATGCAAGTCCAACAGAATACCCAACCACATGTGTTAGCAAGAGCCCCAGGTCTTTTTCGATAATATCAATCACCGGTATCAATAATAAAAACAATGTCAGAACCAAACCACACCATGCACTTTTTTGTGTCTTATTCAATGCTCTCCCTTTCAATGCAAAACTCTAAAATTACAACTTGTTACACTTAACAAACTAATGTATCACCGGGTTATCACCCTAAAGGGTGCCTCCTTTGTACTGAACAAGAACCGAAACAAAATAAACCGCCATCGCTATTACAAGTATGCCAAAAGTAATTAACGCAAGACCCCATACCGGGATCGCACCGTCAATCCCCGCCACAAACCGCGGGATGATCGTCGCAGCGAACAGCAATACAAACACACTAACAAAAGCAGCCACTACCGCCCTCTTTTCGATCGATCTGTCGCGCTCGTCCTTTTCTACTTCGCCCGGGCTTTGCTTCTTAAGAAAGAGAACAACCGGCGCACCCAGCAACACAAAGATCACGACCAAAACAGGTAGGATATCTTTGGGCTCAGGAAGTTCCTTAAGAACAAAACACTTAACATATATATAGCCAAACGTGATCACATTGACCAAGCATCCCGACAAACCAAGCCACGCATCTTTTTGTGTCTTATTCATTGCACTCCTCCTTCACGCCTCTGCCATACAGAACAAGGATCATTATCGAATGCATATAAAAGTTCAGTATACCGGCTCCGCCAAATATCAAGGGCAGCCAGTTGACCGATATTGTCGCATTAATACCCATCACAAACCACGGCACCATACACGCCAGGCCGACAAACAGATACGCCGACGCAAACCCAGCGATCGCAGCCTTGCGATTTATCAGCTCATCCCGCTCATCAAATTCAACCGCCCCGGAAGGCTTCTTGAACATGATCGGAGTAAAACCGGACAGCCCTATCAAACTCATAAACGCAAGCCCCGCACTAGCTACTGTCATATTGCCGTATTTCAAATACAGTAACCCACCGGCTATCAGACTTAAAACTATCGCAACAGTAATGTTTATCACCATAAAACGCGCTATCTTTTGTACCCTGTTCAATGTATCGCCCGGGCTTTGTTTTTTGCCTGCAATAAAAAACACAGCCGTAATCAACAGGAAAAAAACTGCCACCCCCAGGCACACCATGCTTCGTACCGCAGTTGTCAGACCCATACTTTTAGTTATATACCACGCAAAGAACGCAGCAATAAGAACCGGAAGCGTCACAGCAACCAATTCTGCTTTTTGTGCCCTATTCATCTTTTTCTCCTTCAGTTGCCATAAGCTCTTTTCATTATTGCGAAAACATGTTACCCGTCCTTTTTCGCAGACTGTGCTTTACACAACAAGCTAACGGGTCATGATCTTATCACCCTAAAGGGTGCGCCGCCATACATAATGATCGTCGCCCCGGAGTGAACCAGCATCGCCAGCAAAAATGTCACATACAGCAAAAAACACAGCGCGTAGATTTTTACGTTCCCCTCCGGGCCCATCAAAAACCAGCCCGCAACACACGCTGCTAACAGGATCGCCCACACAAAACCATAATCGATCGCAAGCACTCGCTTACTTATATAATTATCACGTTCGTCGATTCCCACAGCGGATATCTGCTGCTGCCTCTTGAAGATAATCGAACCGACACCGATCAAGCCAAAAATAACGAAAAACCCTATCGCGTTCAGCGTCTCAGGTATGTACCCCATTTTGAATATCAGGGTAAAAGCAGCCGCATGCAGCGACACTAATACCAGCGTAATGACCAGGTTAAACCATGCGCATTTCAGTGCTTTATTCATAGGTTTTTCTCCTGTTTTTGCCTTTTCACCTTCTAAAAATGTAAACCTAACTATACATAATGTAAAGCATACTTTACATAAAGTCAAGTAAAACATGCGCTGTTTTTTGCATTTTTTTTGAAATTCCCCAGAAAATCCCGTTGTTTTACCCTCGATTAATACGACTCCTCTTTACTACTTCTAGCCCTTTTTTCGGCCCTTTTGCCCCCGTCACAGCCGTTTTACGGACATAGCGCCTCCGATCACGCGCCTCTGATACCACTCATTTTATTTCTCAAAATCTAACATTTTTTTCTTCATTTTTTTTCCGCCCTGCCCGCTGAAACCGCCGGGGTTGCCGCTTGCGCAGATTATTCGGTGGCACGGAATGATAAGTGGCAGCGGATTACTCGCCAGGGCATTACCCGCGGCCCGGGCGCCCTTTGGCGAACCCGCTTTAGCAGCGACCTGGCCATAAGTCAATGTTTTGCCGGGCTTTATCGCCCTGCAAGCCTTCAGTATGCGTTTTGTAAATTCCCCCAAACCTGATATATCCACCGGCACATCCGAAAAGTTAACCGCTATCCCTTCATAGTAGTTCGCAATCCTTTCCTGCACCGATTTAAAATATCCCTTATCGTATTTGGCCCTTCCATCAACACCTTTAAGCAGTTCCCGCTTACCCCGGCTGTTGCTGCTTACCGGCAAAGACGTCCCAAAAACCGCGTTTTCAGTACCAAAAAGCCCGAACCAACCCCCTTCAACCTCAAAAACAACATATTTCAATTCCATACTCTTCTCGCGCATGCCAACAATGTACCATGAAATGGAAATAAAGAGCCATTTTTATTGACGCGCGGGGCAAATCATGTTAAATAGAGAGGCTTCGATACCGCGGGGTGTTGGTGCGCATTTTCTGCGCAGCCCTTTTTGGAATAGAAAGTTAACACTATGTCGCTTGATAAATTACGAAAACAAATTGACACGATCGACGGCCAACTGGTCGAGCTGCTCAACGAGCGCGCTCGCGTCGTCGTCGAGGTTGGTAAGCTGAAAAGCGGAACCGATGCACCGATATACGTTCCTGATCGTGAAAAAGCTGTTTTCGAAAAAATATCCAAAGTCAACCAAGGTCCCCTACCGGACAAGACGCTTATGGCGATCTGGCGTGAGCTTATGAGCGGGTCCTTCTTCCTTGAGCGTCCGTTGCGTATTGCGTATCTTGGCCCGGAAGGCAGCTATAGCCACACCGCTTCGATGCTGAAGTTCGGGCAAAGCGTAGAATACGAAGCTGTGACCGATATCAGGAGCATCTTTGAAGAGGTCGGCAAGGGTCACTCCGATCTTGGCGTGGTACCTATCGAGAACTCGGCCGGCGGCGGCGTCAGTGAAAGCCTTGACTCGTTCATCGATACCGATGTGATGATATGTGCGGAAGTTTATATGTCGATACACCACAACCTGCTTGCGAACTGCCCGTTCGATAATATCGAAAAGGTCTATTCAAAGCCGGAAGTGTTCGCACAATGCAGGAACTGGCTAAGCTCGACGTTCAAAGACGCCAAGACGATCTCAGCGGCATCGTCTGCACGAGCGGCACAACTGGCGGCAGAAGAAGAAAACGCAGCGGCGATCGGATCGACTATGGCTGCCGAACTCTACGGGCTGAAAATATTATGCGAAAATATCGAGGATACGTCGAACAATGTAACCCGCTTTTTGATATTGAGCAAAGAGGATGCAAAGCCGACCGGCGAAGATAAAACGGCCTTGCTGTTTAGCACCTCGCATAAAGCCGGCGCACTTGTTGACGTGCTCGAAGAGTTCAGAAAGTACGGACTGAACATGACCAACATCGAATCAAGGCCCAGCAAAAAACGAGAGTGGGAATACTACTTCTTCGTAGACTTTATGGGCCATAAGGAAGAGCAGCATGTTAAAGACGCGCTAGAAGCCGTTAAACAGCATTGCTTACAATTGTCGGTCCTGGGGAGTTTCCCGAAGAACTCGGCATTATTATAAAACGAAGCGGCACCTGCGCAGATCACAGGTGATCCGAGATGTTAGGGAGTAGTGAGTAGATAGTAGAGAAAGGAAGCGGCCTTACCCGTCTTCGCCAAGGGCTTACGTCTTCGCTCTATGAGCTACGACGCTACAGGTCGACGCGACAGGCAGTTGGGCCGGCTTTATCACAGCAAAACAGAGTTTAACAGTAACACAGAAATAAATTGTAGTTTTAGCATTGACAGGAGAAGTTAATAATGAGAAAGCCTTTTATTGCAGGCAACTGGAAAATGAATACGAACTGCCAATCGGCAACCGATCTGGCTTCGGGTCTGGCTGCTGAGCTTGGCGAAGTTACTACCGTAGACGTAGCAGTGTGTCCTCCGTTCGTATATTTGCAGTCGGTAGCAAAAGCTCTTAGCTCCTCGAACATCACTATAGGTGCCCAGGACATGTACTTCGAGGGCAACGGAGCATTTACCGGTGAGATCAGCACAGAGATGCTAAAGGACGTTTGCTGCACTTATGTTCTGGCAGGTCACTCGGAGCGTCGTCACGTCATCGGCGAGACAGACGAGCTTATTAACAAGAAAGTCACCGCAGCGATCAGCGGCGGGCTGCTTCCGATCCTTTGCGTTGGCGAACTTCTGGAACAAAGAGAAGCAAACAAAACCGACGAAGTAGTTACAGAGCAGCTCAAGAAGGGCCTGGCAGGTATCGACGCGGAAAAAGTACTGGCTGTGACGATCGCTTATGAACCTGTATGGGCGATAGGAACCGGAAAGACAGCAACTTCCGATCAGGCCCAGGAAGTACATGCGATGATAAGAAAACTGTTGGCAGAAATGTATAACGAAAAGATCGCATCGGAACTTCGCATTCAGTATGGCGGATCTGCCAAGCCGGAAAATACCGCAGAGCTCATGGCGCGAGCGGACGTTGACGGATTGCTCGTCGGTGGTGCCGGTCTTAAAGTAGACAGCTTCTCGGCAATGATCAAGACGATAGCATAAACAGAAATAAATATATTTTTTGAGGTTAAAATTATGATGTTACCACTTGCAGAAGTGTCGTTTGTTATGAAAGCGACGGCTTTTATATGGATAGTTGTTATGATATGCCTTATCCTTTTGATACTTGTTCAAAAAGGAAGGGGCGGCGGACTTAGCGGAGCCTTCGGCGGTGCAGGAGGCGGGGCAAGCCTGCTCGGAACAAAAACCGGCGACTTCCTGACGTGGGTCACCATCTGCCTGGTCGCTGTGTTTCTGGTTCTGGCAGTAGTAATGGTTAAGTTCTACAAGCCGTCTTCGAGCGCCGATCTTTCGCAGACGCCTGCTGCTCCCGTTTCTGCTCCCGCAGATCAGCAGCAGATACCGGCTACAGCACCGGCAATGCCTGCTGAAACCGCTGAGTAACAATAATTAAAAGAGAAACTTATGATAAACAGTATGACAGGTTTTGGAGAAGCTACCACAGAAGTTGACGGTCTTGCGTACTCGGTAGAGATCAAGTCGGTCAACAACCGCTTCCTTAAAACACATTTAAGGCTGCCGGAAACTGTGGCGTTTCTGGAAAGCGACATCGAAGCGATGATCAGAAGCAGCGTTCATCGCGGAACCGTCAACTGTGCGCTACATCTGAAAAACATCTCAGGCGAGGCGCTCTTCGAACTGGACAATGGGACGATAAAAGGATATTTAAAACAGCTAAAAGAAATAGCCGATTCCGAAGGGCTGGACGCTAAAATAGATATCGTAAATATGCTGAATCTGCCCGGTATCATTCAGGCGGTAACACCCGACGAGGAAAAGGCCGAGAAGCTGAGAGAAACAGTGTTGAACCTCGTCACAGAAGCGCTTGAAAAATTCAAACTGATGAGATCGCAGGAAGGCCAGGCCCTGCTCGATGACCTAAAAGCCAACTGCAAGCTGATCTTAGAAACGCTAAAGCTTATAAAGGATCGCAGCCCGGTCGTGGTAACCGAGTACTGTGAAAAATTGCTTAAGCGGGTAAACGATCTGCAAGCTTCTGCAAAGCTTGAGCTTGATTCGGAAATGCTGATACGGGAAACGGCGATCTTCGCCGACAGAAGCGATATCGCAGAAGAAGTAACCCGGCTGGCAGCACACCTTGAACAGTTTGAAAAACATTGCAACAATAAGGAAAACGTCGGGAGACGGCTGGACTTTATAAGCCAGGAAATGCTCAGAGAAGCGAACACCATCGCAAGCAAAGCATCCGACGCACAGATAGGCGGCTGGGTGATAGATATTAAATGTGCCGTGGACAGAATTAAAGAACAGGTTCAAAACATCGAATGACACCAATGGTGTCTATTTCGTTCGCGTGGCAAGCGGTTCGTTATTGAACAAAAAAAGATTGGACCACGCATTGACACAAAAGGTTGAATGTAAACGGTATAGGCTATGAACAAAGGAAAACTTTTAGTAGTCAGCGGCCCGAGCGGTGTTGGAAAAGGAACGATATGCAGGGAAGTTGTTAAAAAAACGAACACGACGATAAGTGTTTCGGTAACAACAAGAGAAAAATCGGATATAGAGACAGAAGGCAATCACTACTACTTTATATCGAGGCAGGAATTTGAAAAAAGAATAGCGAACAATGAGTTCCTCGAATACGCCGAGGTGTTTGGGAACTATTACGGGACCCCAATAGATAAAACCGAGCAGGCCCTTGCCGAAGGCAAAAATGTCATCCTCGAAATAGACGTTCAAGGCGGCATCCAGGCCAGGGAGCAATACCCGGAAACGGTTATGATCTTTATCCTGCCGCCAGGCAGAGACGCATTGGCAAGCAGGATCGCTTCCAGAGGACGGGGCGAGGACGAGGCGACATTGAAAAAACGGCTCGATGCCGCTGAGGCAGAGATCGCTATCGGAAAAGAAAAGTATGACCATTTAGTTGTTAATGATCGGCTTGAAGAAGCTGTTAAAGAAGTGATAAATTTTATTGAAATAAAAACCGGAGAGCAATAATGATCGAAGATCTGAAAAATGTAGAAATCGTTAACAAAGTAGGCGGCAGGTTCAAACTCTCTGCGTTAATTCAAAAACGGATGCTTGAAATTATGCAGGGCTCAAGGCCTCTGATAGAGGACACCGATGGAAAAACAATGATGGAGATCGTCGTCGAGGAGATCAGAGAAGACAAGATCGAGATCGACTGGAGCAAGTCCGAAGAGAAGCCGGAACAGTTCTCTCTCTAAGGAGATTCGATGAGTTCGAAGCTTTGCAACTGTAATATTGTCCTTGGCGTCACCGGCGGGATCGCCGCATACAAAGCTGTGGATCTGGCAAGCAAGCTAACTGCTGCAGGCGCCAAGGTCAGATGCGCAATGACCGAAAATGCCTGTAAGCTCATCGGACCGAAAAGCTTCGAGGCTGTCACGGGCAACGAAGTCTTCACCAGCATGTGGGATGCGCCAAAAGGCTTTTGTCTCGAACATATCGATCTTGCGGAGCTGGCGGATATAGTAGTCGTAGCTCCTGCAACAGCTAACATGATCGCAAAAGCAGCATCGGGGATCTGCGACGACCTGTTAAGCACGACGCTGTGTGCCTGCTGGAACAAAAAAGTTCTCATCGCACCTGCAATGAATACCAACATGTGGAACAACCCAGCCGTCCAGAAAAACATCGAGACCATAAAGAGCATGGGCCTTAAAACCGTCGGTCCGGAAAGCGGACGCCTGGCGTGCGGTACCGAAGGGGTCGGCAGAATGGCAGAACCGGCGCAGATCATAGAAGCGATCGAAAAACTATTGGGCTAATAATGCACCTTCTTATCACACACGGCGGAACAAAAGAATACATCGACCCGGTCCGTTTTATCTCGAACGCAAGCTCCGGAAAAATGGGCAATGCGCTGGCTCGCGCTGCGATAAACGCCGGACACAAAGTAACGCTTATCTCAGCGAATGTTTCGTTAAAACCCCCTGCCAAGGCAAAGGTTGTCCGCGTTGAAACGGCTGTCGAGATGTTCGATGCTGTAAAAAAACAATTCGACAAATGCGACTGCCTCATCATGGCAGCGGCTGTGGCGGACTATACGCCTGCTAAGCGATCGAAAACAAAACTTGAAAAAACACAAAGCGACCTTACCATAAAACTAAAACCGACTACGGATATTTTACAGTGGGCAGGTTCTCATAAAAAACACCGGCTTGTCGTAGGCTTTGCACTTGAAGATAAAGCGATAAAAACGCGGGCAGCAAAAAAACTAAAAGAAAAGAACCTCGATATGATCGTCGCCAACACACCAAAAGCCATCGGCGCAGAACGAGCATGCGTTTATATAAAAACGGTTGATTCAAAATGGATACAGGCAGGACCTGCGACAAAGGCGGCACTGGCCAAAAAGATCGTTAAAAACATCGATAAGTTGTTATGACAGCTTTTCTTTTGGCTCTTTAACAGTTAATCGGTAATGCCGAGGTCATCCTTTGTTATTATGCTTTCGAAGATAAAACCCGCTTCGGTAATATTTTCCAGGGCGCCCTGTTTGCGGTCGATAACGCTTACGATCTTTTTGACCGTCGCACCGGCTTCGGTGATTATCTTGGCAGCTTCTATCACCTGTCCGCCGGTCGTTGCGATGTCTTCGACGAGCAGGACAACGTCGCCTTCGCTCAGAACTCCCTCGACCATCTTGGAAGTCCCGTAACCCTTTTTGCTGTTACGAATGATGACCCAGTTCTTGTTAACTGCCATCGCTGTCGCCGCTGCCAAAGCTACCCCGCCAAGCTCTGCGCCCGCGATCATGGTAACATCGTCGCTTGCATAGGTTGCGAACTCGTCGCCAAGTGCCTTTAAAATGTCCGGGCACGTCTCGAACAAATATTTATCCAGATAGTACTTGCTCTTTTTGCCGCTGCGTAATGTAAAATCGCCTTCCAAATACGACGTCTCTTTTATCCGTGCAATAAGTTCTTCCCTGGTCACTGTCGTCTCCTGTTCTTAGAGGTTACCTTATACTTTCAGTTCTACTTTTTTGTTAAGTGCCTTGCGATACCTTCTTCGTATCGGCGTGACAACATCTTTTACGAATTCGTCAACCTGCTGCGGCGCTCTGCCGATATAATGCCTGGCATTTAACACCGCTTTAAAGTCAATTTTCTTAAACGCCTTATCGGCTTTTAGCCTTGTGATAAGGTCGTTACGTTTTCCATGCAGCTTGACCTGTGCAGCCGCTTCGTGCGAGAGGACGCGGATCTTTTCGTGCAGGTCCTGTCTGTCGCCGCCGGCACGAACGCCTGCCATCATAATATTTTCCGTCGCCATAAACGGAAGCTCGGCATTTACCCGTGCTTCGATAACCTTCGGATAAACAACCAGCCCGCCGGCAACGTTGGCCATGATCTCTAAAATACCGTCGGTCGCCAAGAATGCCTCGGCGATAGCGATACGTCTGTTCGCAGAATCATCTAGCGTCCGCTCCAGCCACTGCTCCGAGGCAGTCATCGGCCCGTTGGCTGCGAAGCTAAGCACCAATCTTGCAAGCCCGGTCGCCCTTTCGCATCGCATCGGGTTTCGCTTATACGCCATCGCCGACGACCCGATCTGCGACTTCTCGAACGGCTCTTCCATCTCTTTTAAATTCGCCAGCAAACGAACGTCGTTGCACATCTTATGCGCACTCTGCGCGATCAGTGCAAGCGTGCTTAGCACCATCGAATCGATCTTACGCTGATAGGTCTGGCCCGTCACGACACATCGGTTCTTAAACCCGAACGCCTTTGCGACAAGCTCGTCGAGCTTTTTAACCTTGTTATGTTTGCCATCGAACAACGCAAGAAAAGACGCCTGCGTCCCAGTCGTTCCTTTAACACCTCGAAACGGCATCGTCTCGATGCGGTGCCCAACCTCTGCAAGGTCCATCGCGAACTCATACGCCCACAATGTCGCACGTTTGCCGACAGTCGTTAATTGCGCGGGCTGATAATGCGTAAAGCCAAGCGCCGGCATAGACTTGTTCTTCTTAGCGAACTTGGCCAAAAGATCGATAACGCACGCAACCTTACCAGCCAGCATCTCCAGGCCCTCGCGCATAATGATAAGATCGGCGTTATCACCCACATAACAGCTCGTAGCTCCCAGGTGAATTATACCCGCTGCCTTAGGAGCCGCGTCGCCGAACGTATAAACGTGCGCCATCACATCGTGACGAAACTTCTTTTCATAACGCGCCGCTTTTTTCAGATCGATATCGTCAAGGTTCCTGGCCATCTGGTTGATCTGCGTCTGC
>SDBV01002451.1_pt1 | contig 27745 bp, 24 predicted proteins | sample 2277081 | NCBI WGS metagenome assembly SDBV01 (sample SAMN10402039, study PRJNA504765) | marine sediment metagenome | isolation source: marine sediment core GS10_PC15, 223 cmbsf | place: Arctic Ocean: Southern Knipovich Ridge | collected 2010 | reverse complement strand
GCCGCGACCGGCGGTCGCGCCCGCCTTGGAGTGTGGTATCGTCGAGTGTAGAATGAGGATAGGTTAAAAGGGAGGGTTCTTATGCCTAGGGATATTGCGTTGGACGAGAAGCTGATCGACGAAGCCAGAAGAATCGGGCGGCACAGGACAAGGCGAGGCGCCGTAACCGCGGCCCTGAAGGAGTATATCAAGTACCGCAGACAACTGGCCGTACTTGATCTGGCAGGGAAGGTCGATTTGGACCCCGCTTATGACTATAAGACGGAGCGCCGGGGAAAACGGTGAGGATCATCGTCGACACGCCGATCTGGTCGCTGGGATTGCGGCGTAAAAGCAAGCAGCTTTCGCACAGCGACCGTGTGCTGGTTGTCGCTTGGGCCGATCTGATCAAGGCCAGGAGACTCATGCTGATTGGCCCAATCCGACAGGAGATCCTCTCGGGGGTGCGAGCAGAGTCTGCGTTTGAACGATTGCGAGACCACCTTCGCGCCTTTGACGACGAGCCACTGAGCTTCCACGATTACGAAGAAGCGGCCCGATGTCACAATGTGTGTCGGGCTGCGGGCGTGGCGGGTTCCGGCGTAGATTTCCTGCTGTGCGCCGTGGCTTTGAGAAGACAGGCCGGAATCTTCACCACCGACGCGGACTTCACGCGCTATGCAGAACACTTGCCGCTTTCTCTTTACGAGGCCCCTGCAGGCAAAGCATAGACGGGACCGACAAGATCAAGCAGGCGGCCGAGTCGGCCATCGAATCGCGGAAGGAACTGCGGTAGGAAGATCGGAGACGGACACCAGAAAAGAAACGCCCGGGGACCGCGGTCCCCGGGGGATGGGCAAAACGGCTCCGCCCACGTCGCACAAAGCCGCGACTGGCGGTCGCGCCCGGACGGATAACCAAACTGCGCTGAGGATCGTTTGGCGCGACCACCGGTCGCGGCTTTATGAGCAAAACGAACGCAAAGACGTGCAATCATGCCCAGCAATCAGAACCAATACCAAAACCCCCTGACCACCCGTTACGCCTCGGCCCGGATGAGCGAGATCTGGTCGCCGCAACGGAAGTTCAGCACCTGGCGACGGCTCTGGGTGGCGCTGGCCGAGGCCGAGGCCGAGCTGGGGCTGCCGATCTCGGCGGGGCAGATTGCCCAGTTGAAAGAGCACGTGGACGATATCGACTTCGAGGCGGCCCGGCAGTACGAGCGGCGGCTGAGGCACGACGTGATGGCCCACGTGCACACCTACGGCGACGTCTGCCCGGACGCCCGGGGGATAATTCACCTGGGGGCCACGAGTTGTTTTGTGACCGACAACACCGACCTGCTGCTGTTGCGCGACGCACTGGAGCTGGTCGCCCGACGGCTGGCGGCCGTGATCGACTGCCTGGGGAGGTTCGCTGCCGCACGGCGCGACCTGGCCTGCCTGGGCTTTACCCATTTCCAGCCGGCCCAGCCGACGACGATGGGAAAGCGGGCCTGCCTGTGGGCCTACGACCTGGTGTTGGACCTGGAAGAAGTGGAACGCCGCCTGGCGGGGCTGAAGGCCCGGGGACCGAAGGGAACCACCGGCACGCAGGCGAGCTTCCTGCAGTTGTTCGAGGGTGATCACGCCAAGGTCCGGCGGCTGGAGCAGCTCGTCTGCCAGAAGATCGGCTTCGAGGAGAGTTATCCGGTCACCGGCCAGACGTATCCGCGAAAGATCGACTCGCAGGTGCTCGATGCGCTGTCGGGCATTGCCCAGAGTGCGCAGAAGGCGGCCACCGATCTGCGGCTGCTGGCCCATCGCAAGGAGGTGGAAGAGCCGCTGGAGAAGGAGCAGGTCGGCTCCTCGGCGATGGCCTATAAGCGAAACCCGATGCGGTGCGAACGGATTTGCTCGCTGGGGCGGTTCGTGACGGGCCTTCAGGCGAGCGCGGCCCAGACGGCGGCCACGCAATGGCTGGAGCGGACACTGGACGACAGCGCGATCCGCCGGCTGGTCCTGCCCCAGGGTTTCCTGGCCACCGACGCGGTGCTGATCCTCTACCAGAACGTGGCCGGCGGGCTGGTGGTCTATCCGAAGGTGATCGGCGGGCACCTGGAGGCGGAACTGCCCTTTATGGCCACGGAGAACATCTTGATGGCGGCGGTGGCCGCGGGAGGCGACCGCCAGGAGCTGCACGAGCGGATCCGCCGCCACAGCCAGGCCGCCGCGGCGGTGGTCAAGCAACAGGGCGGACGGAACGATCTACTGGACCGCCTGGCCGCCGACGAGGCATTTGGCCAGGTCGACCTGGCAGCGGTGCTCGAGCCTTCCCAGTTCGTCGGCCGCGCCCCGGAGCAGGTCGACGAATTCGTGGCCGAGGTGGTTGAGCCGATCCGCGCGCGATACGCCGGTTCTTTGGATTCCGAGGCCAGCGTGGAAGTCTAGAGCTTCTCCTGGAACGACTTCGCTTTCTTTCAATCAGCCACAGCCCCGCCCGGAAGGGCGAGGTTCGATGGTTGTGGACGCTTTCAACCCCGCCGTTGCGGGCGGGGCTATTCTCTTCGAGTGAGAAGCGTTGCGCAATCGTTGGACGGCCTATCCTGCGCGTTGACAGTCGGCGCAGACGCCGGTGACGAACATCCGGTGCCCGATCACATGGAACCGGTGTTCCTCGGCCACCGCGTTGCGGATCTGCTCCAGGTCGGGGCTGTGGAACTCGATCAGCTTATTGCAGATCTGGCAATAGAGGTGATCGTGGGTGGGGTAGCCGTAATCGTGTTCGTAGACGCTCCGTCCGGCGAGGGTCATCTTCCGCAGCATGCCCGCCTCGACCAGCTCCGCGAGCGTGCGGTAGACGGTGGGCCGGCTGACCTTGCGCTGGGCGATCAGCTCCTGGAGGTGCTCGATCAGCTCCTCGGCGTCGAAGTGGTCGTGATGGCTGAAGACGGTCTCGACGATCACCCGCCGTTGCCGGGTGATCCGCTTGCCGTGGCGCTGCAAGAATTGGCTGAAGCGTTCTGCCGGCGGCAGCTTGACCGGGACCGAGCGGAGCGAAAAACTACCCGACATGACAATCAGGGCTACCCGATTTCATCCAGGAGCCGCTCGACTGCGAGATCGAGTTTCTCCTGCGTTTCGTAAGTGCCCTCGGCGATCTTCAGACGGATTGCATCCACGCGATCCTGGCGAACCTCGGGCACTGCCCGGGCCTGCTCCATCAGCCGAGCGGCATCGGAGATTTCCAGTTCGTCTTCGATGGGTGTCGAATCCGGCCGCGCGGCGGGCTGGGAAGCCCGAGAACTGTGCGGCGGACCAATCTGTTGCGAACCGTGCAAATGAGCTGGGCCGTAAATGTGCATCCTTTTCCTCCACTAACACCAGGCCGCGGTGGGTCCTGGCAAACATACCCCACATTCCGCCGGCACTCGTCTCATCGGTCGTCTCGTGCCGAACGGTTGAAGTAAACCAAAAACGCCCCACTGGTATCGAAACGCGCCGCTTCCGGACCTGTAACGCCTGTAAGGGCGCGTTGTTTCCGCCCACGATGTGTTGCGGAATCGCTTGAAGTATTCGGACAACACAGCCTTGGTGAACTTGCACCACGGGCGTTGACTGAAAGCGACCTTGGCAACCAGGAACACCTTCACGAATACTCCTATTCTGCAACAACCCCGCCCCAAGGACAAGCGATCATTGTATCGATCGGGATGGCCGGCAGATGCTTGATATACGGATTTTCACCAGTGAAGGTTCTCCCCGGAACCGGCGATTTCTCTCGACGAACCGGATCGCGCCATGCTGGGGATTATAGGCGTCCTTAAGGATTTCGACAAGATCGACTGCGGACGCGAAACCACCGATTTTTGCGGATTTCCCAGATGGCGGGGTACGCCGGGTGAAACGACTCCCCATGTGCGAGTCGCTACCATGGGGGGGACGCCTCGGAATCCGCACCACCGGCGCGAAACCTACCATGGTTTTCGCGGTTTAGTATGACTGTGTTGCGTTTCAGTTCCCCTTCACCGAATCGAGGAGAGGCTAATGGTGCGCAGAGTGCTACCCAGTGTGTTGACCGCAGTGGCGGTCGTCGTACTGCCGCAGATCGTGGCGGCAGCGGAATCACAGAAGAGGCCGCAACGTCCCGGCCCCGAGTCGTTATTGAAGCGGCTCGATGCGAATCACGATGGTCAGGTGGCGTTGGACGAGATTCCCGACCGTGCTCCCGATCGACTAAAGCAGTTGCTCAAACGGGCCGACAGCAACGGCGACAAAAAACTGACGCTGGAGGAGTTGGCCCAGGCAATGAAGCAGATGCGAGAAGCGGCGGCGAGGAATCCGCGAGAGTCGAGCGCGCGGCGCCGCCCGGGTCCGCCGGACGCCAGGACGGGACCGATGCATCCGGGCGGCCCTGGGGGTTTCCCCGGGATGCACGGGCGTGGCCGGCCCGGACCGCCGCATTCCATGAGAGGACCGCAGCACCGTGGTGGACCTACGTTTGCAATGCGAGGACCGTATGGTCGGCCTGGAGGTCCGCATGCGATGCGAGGACCGCAGCACCGAGGCGGACCTCCCCATGCGATGCGAGGACCGCAGCGCCGAGGTGGGCCTCCCCATGCCATGCGGGGACCGCAGCGCCGAGGTGGACCTCCCCACGCCGGGCCGAGAACCGGGATTCCCGACCCCAAGGTCGTTTTCGCGCGCTTGGACAGGAACAAGGACAAGAAGCTGAGCATCGAGGAATTCACGGCCGGGATGAGGCGCCTGCACGGGGCAACGCCTCCACGCGGTAGGCCGACAATGCGTGGGCCGGCGCCGCACGTTCGCGGGCACGCCTCCCAGGCCGCCAAACGCCCCGGCGAGGCCAAGAGGAAGGCCGCGGCAGCCAAGAAGAGAACTGTCGCTCACAAGCGTCCCGAGCACAAAGGCCACGAGCACAAAGGCCACGAGCACAAAGGCCACGAGCACAAAGGCCACGAGCACAAAGGCCACGAGCACGATGCGCCGGAGCACGATGCGCCGGAGCACGATGCGCCGGAGCACGATGCGCCGGAGCACAGGTAGCCGGGGGGCCACGGCCCACGGCCGAAGAAGTAATGGGATCGATAACCGGTCTCTTTCAATGCACTGCGAACCACACGCCCGGCGGGCGGCCATTACCCCGCCGGGCGTTTTTTTGCGCGGTTGCGGCAGATGTGGGCAGCGAACCTGGAACCAACCGGGGTTGTCTTACGTATAGTAGTTTAAGTAGTGGGGAGTTTGAAAAAGCTAGAGGAGATATCGAGGGACACGTTGAACACCGGACACGAGCCAATTCGTGCTGACGTCTTGGAGTCTTGGGCCAGGCGTGGTGTGAGTCGCAAGGGCAGCTTCTCGGTTTGCCTCACGGCAACCGCAGATAGCCAGAGGGAGGATTCCCATGAAAAGCGAAAAACAGGATTTCGCCCGCGCGCTGCTGATCCCCCGCGATTACTGGGACGTGCCCGTACGTGTTCGGCTGCGCCCGTACGTGCAGTTCATTCGCCAACTCGACGGCGAATTGGAGGAGTTGGTTGCCCGGTGGGCCCACACTGCCGCCCCCAGCGCGCCGGGGTGGCAGCCAAGGAAACGTTGTTAGGGGGGCGGACGGCGGAAGCGCAAGCGGCGGGGCTTGCTCCGCGCTGACGATCATCAGTGTGAGCGGGAGTGCTTACCGTCCGCCTTTCCCTTTTGTTTGCAGATATTCATGCGTCGTGCCTCCCTGAGCCGGGACGCCGCCGGGCTGAGATGCCGGACGTCCCGGCTCATTTTTTCTGCGGCGTTTCGGCGCCGTTCTCCTCGTCCGGCTGAAGTGCGTCCAGGATCAACCGTCGCGGCGTGTCGGCCCGGCTGGCGGGTTTGTCGTCGGGCTTCTTGGGGTCCGGCTTGGGATCGCTGCTGAAGCGAAAGGCCACGAGGGACTGCTTCAGATCGCCGCCCGGTTTGCGGCCGGCGATGAACCGGTCCCACTCGTCGGCCTGCTTGCGGCCCAGCCCGCGGTACCAAACGACGTACTCGGCCAGCTCCCAATCGCCCAGCAGCACCTTGCCGAAATGGGTCTTCTGGAATTCGCGATCCGGCTGGCTCCACAAGGCGAAGCAGAACACCGGCAGCGGCGCGTTGGGCCGCAGGGCCTTCTCAGACCAATCTACGGCGTCCGCCTCCTCGTCCCATTGGCCGTTGGTCGCGTAGGGCTTCTGCCCGCTGTGCAGCTTCAGCTCTACCACGTCGTCCTCATCGAATATCCGGAACTCGAACACGAGCTCGCCCACCAGGTCAATCAGCAGGTCCTCCGGCGTCGGCTCAGCCGCGTCGGGGTTGGTCTTTCTCTCTTCCTTCCACTGTTCGACGTACTTTTTGAAGAGGTCGGTGGTCCGGACGTACTTCTCCCAGGAGGCCGCCACGCGGTCCGGATCGGACAAGAATTCCAGCGACTCAGGCAGCGGCCGGCCTGCGGGGACACCCATCTTGCCGCCGAGGAGGCGTTGGAGGTGCCTGAGCAGCGGGGTCGGATCGTCGTCCATCACTGCGGGAAGCAACTTGGGAAGGTCCTCCGGCGAGAGGTAACCGCGTTCGCAGAGGTAGTGCCCTATTCTGAGCAGGAACTCGGCCTCGAGGTCCGGCTTGTAGTTATCCGCGGCCTCCGCGGTCCAGCCGTAGATTGCTATGTTCTTGAGGTCCCGGCGGAGGTCTTTGTCGAGGAACTTCTTCAGGCGGTCTACCTCCGGCCCCCGGCCCATCTCCGACTGGAACCAGCCGATCGTCAGCTCGGTCAGCTTGTCGGCGGCTGCCCGGCGCTTGGCCAGTTCGGCCTCCAGGTCGTCGTTTCCGCGGAAACGCTCGATGTAGGAGGAGGTGCTCCCCAGCGGCGAGGTGAAGTGGGTGTAGGAGCCGGCCCCGCCCACGTCGGCCGGGGTCTTGGCGGTGAATCGACCGGTGAAGACGTGCTTCTGGCCGCCTTCGATGGTTTCACTTCTCTGGTAGAGCTTTCCGATCCTGTCGAGTTTCTCTTTCGCCAGCGGGCTGGTATCCTTGCCGCCTTCGCTGGAGACGTGCCAGCAGGTCAGCTTTCGCTGGAAGGCCTGGCCGTCGGGCCTGACTTCGATGAGGAAATGATCGTGTTCGCAGCCGGCCAAAGCGACGGTCAACGTCAAAACCGTGCAGAAACGAGAGGCTCTCATGGCGAGGCTCCTTTGATGGAGATGGGCCTACTCAACTCCAAACGGCCGGGGGGACATCCCGGCGGGGCATCCCGGCGGGGCATCCCGGCGGGGCATCCCGGCGGGCGTTGCCCGCCGGCTATGGCCAACCGGCAATGCGAACGTTTCCGCGGCGTTATCGCAACAGCCAGTCGATGACGACCGATTGTTTGTCTTGTTCTTCTGCCGAGAAGATAGTCAAGTTGTCCGGATGCCCGGCGGCCTTGTAGGCCGCGGCCACCAGCGGCGGCGCCTGGCCTGCTTCGCCGGCCAGCCCCAACGGATGCGGGGCCGACAGGGCGATCATGCCCGGCAGGTCGCCGTACTTGGCCCCACCGGGCAGGAAGTCGGGGTCGTCGATGGCCGTCAGGTTAGCAAACCGAAATCCGTCCGTGTCGATCACTGCCCGATCCACCGCACCACCGGCCTGCGCCCGGGCCGCCGCCACCCAATGCCCGGCCCCGGCCAGCCCCACCAGGTAAACCTTTTCGGCAGGAGCCTTGCCGCCGGTGACCAGCGCGATTGTTGAGAGCACATCCTGCACTCGCTTGGAGAAGACCGGGTGGTTGTATCCGAAGGTGTAACCGGCGTAGGCCCACTGCTTGTTGTCGCCGTTGAGGCGGGCCTCGGCCATCGGCTTGCCATGGGCGGTGAATTCACCCTGGCCGAACAGATCGACCCCCACCACAGCCACGCCGGCGGAGAGCAGTTTCCGGACGGTCGGCTTGGGCATACCTTCCTCGTCGAAAAGCGACTGTTTGCCCATCTTATCGATCCAGATCACGGTCTGTTTATTCCATGATTTTGGCTGAAGCCGGATGGCCGGCAGCTCTTCTCCCTCGGCCGCGTGGCGGATCAGGAATCTCGCCATCCGCCACTTACCGAGATCCTGCTCTTCGAGTTCGGCTGCCCGGACCGCTCCCGGCTCGGGCAAACCGTGGCCGGTCATCACGTCGACCGCCCCGCCCACGATCTGGCGATATCGGGCGAGTCCTTTCTTGTCCTTCGGCACCAGGGCGGCCATCTGTTTCCGGGAATCTTGGGTGATCCACCGCAACAGCGCCCGCTCGTAGTCGTCGCCACCGTCGGGCCTGGGATGCTCGTCGTCCCAGACGGTCATCTCCTCTCTGGAGAGCGGCTGGAAGTCTTCCTCGACGATCGGCTCCTCGAAGCCCAGCTCGAGGTGCCGGTTGAGCCAATGGTACATCACCGCCCGGCTGACGTAGTTGTAGTTGTGGCCGAAGTGTACCAGCGGCCTGGCCGTCACCAGGTTCTCGATGCCCAACATTCTGTAGTGCCGCTTCAACTCGGGCAGCCCCTTGGTGGCGATCTCCACGGTCCAGTCGTTGGCGGCCGTCATGCCCAGCGGCCGCGGCGAGATCAGGGCCGCCAGCTCGATGTTGCCGGTGTCCACGCGCAGGTAACAGGCGTTCTCGCAGGTGCAGCCGCCCTGCATGGCGGTCGACACCATCACGGCCGGAAAGGCCACGGCCGGCCGGGGATCGATCGCACAGAGCATGAACGTCTGGGTGCCGCCGCCGCTGGCGCCGGTGACGGCGATGCGCCGCGCGTCCACGTCGGGCAGCTCGCGGAACCAGTCGAGTGTGCGGATCGAGTTGTAGGTTTGCAGCCCCATCATGTTCTGCATCCGCAGCTCGGCCTGGGGACTGAAATATCCCCAGTCCTCCGGCGTGTTCATCTTCTCCCGCACACCCGGCCGATGGACTATCTGTCCGCTGTCGGCGTAACCGACCATGTCGTACTGAAACACCACGCATCCCATCCGCGCAAGCTGCACACATCGGGCCTGGATCGGATAGCGGCCGCTTTCCTCGAAGCGTTCCTCGCCGCCTACGATCTGCTGGCGGATCTTCTTCGGCCCGGCGTCGTAGAACCGGCCGTTGGACCAGTGCCCGTGGGGACAGAGCACGCCCGGCAAGCGGCCCTTGCGTCCTTTCGGTCGATACAGGCTGCCGGTAACGAAATGGCCGGGAAAGCTCTCCAGGTAGACTCGCTCGACCGTGTATCCCTGGCGATCGACACGGCCGTGGATCACTGCATTGGCCGGCGTCTTGGTAGGCATGGGCCACAGGCCCGTGGCCACCAGCATCTGCCGGCGGACTCGTTCGCTCCGCTCGGCCCAGGCCCGGCGCGACGCACAAGGGGTAAACGGGAAGTAGCCGTTGAGGTTCTTCAAAGGGCCCAGCCGCTTGTCTTGGGGAAGCCGGCCTTCGGGCAACACCCGGGTGTCTTCGGCCCGGGCGGCGGTGGCCAGGGCAAGCAGTAGGAGCGTCAATACGAGGCGTGCGGCCGGCGATCTTAGGGCGTGCGGGGGGTAATTCCTCATGGGATTCTTCTCCGGTGGGTCTGCTGCACTTGGAAAGAGGGCGAACTCCAGACTCCGTTATAACGCCGCTCGAGCGGCTTGCCAACGTTTTGGCCCCTCTCCCCGGACCTGTGGGGGGATTATTCCAGGGTTGTCCCCAGTAGGTGTGGTCTTGTACGATTATGGTAACCGGCCGGCCGGTTTTCGCCTTACTCCCTCCATTAAGGTTGCCTACATGTCGAAGGAACAGACGGTCATCTATACCGCACTGACGCTGCAAGACGCCCACCTGCTGAAGAACCTGCTGGCCGGGCAAGGGATCGAGGCCATCGTGCTGGGCGGCTCGCCGGAAGGCGGCCCGGGGGACGCCGAGGCGGGCTGGGCGACCTCGGCCCGGGTGGCCGTGGCCGAGGACGACGCACCTCGCGCCCGACAGATCGCCCGGAAGTTCGACGGACAGGCGGCGGCCTCGGCGGGAAGCCCGACGGCCGAAGACCCACAGCCTGAGGAGCCGGCCACGGTGTTGGACGAGTGGCCCCGCTGCCCCGAGTGCGACTCCCCCCGCTCGACCCGATGTGAGATCTGCGGGACCGCGGGCAGCGATTTTCTGCCGGCGGACATGGGCTTCGTCTGGATCCCCGACCCGGACGATGCCGCCTATCGACCGGCTTGCGGAAGCTGTGGCCCGGGCGGATGCACGCCCGCAGCGGCCGGCGAGGAAGCCCCCGAGGCCGACGATCAGGCAGATGGGGAGTTGCCGGCGGTGCTGCTGATGTGTCCGACCTGCGACGAGCCGTTTACGCCGCAGTATCCTCGCGTGTGCGAATGGTGCGGCCACGAGTTTCCCGACGGCGTGGAGATGGAGCTTCCCCCACCCCCGGTAGAGCAGATCAACAGCCGGGTGATTGCAGTAATCGTGGGACTGCTGGCGTTCTTGGTGGCGATGGTGGTCTACTTGAAGTTCGTGGCCTACTGATGAGCGTGTCGGCGGAGGAACTCAGCCACGGCGGCTTTGTCGGCCTTGCCTTCGGCCACCCTTCGCACAAGTTGCTCAAAGGTATCCTCACCGGCGTCGATCTGCACACCGTTGAGCAGCAGGAAGACGAGTGCGGCCACCGCGCCGGTACGCTTGTTGCCGTCGACGAAGGCGTGGTTTTGGGTGATGTGGAACAGATAGGCCGCTGCCATCTCGTACAGGTCGGCGTGCAGGTACTGCCCGCCAAACGCTGCCGCTGGGGTGGCCAATGCCGACTGAAGAAGACCCAGGTCGCGGATACTCGGCTCCCCACCGTACCGCTCGATCTGGTCGCTGTGGATCTGGAGCACTTCGTCGAGGCTAAGGAACGTCGGATCCATCGATCATTCCGCCAGCCTTTTCAACGCCCGGCCGTACTTGCGGTTTGCGGTGTCGAGGGCCTTCTGGAACTCCTTTCGGCGCTTGGCGTCTCGCACCGGCGATACGATCAGCACTTGCCCGTCAGTGGATATTTCCAGCGGCGTGTCGGCATCGATTTTGAGCAGATCCAGGACTGCCCGGTCGACGACCAGCGCCAGGCTGTTTCCATGTTTGGTCAGTTTTTTGATCATAGCAACAGATCCGAGAGTACACCATTGTTACTACATTGTATTACCAGGGCGATCTTCTGTCAACACAGGCTTCTGGCCGTTCTACTCTCGGTTTCTTGACAAAACTCGCCTGGCGGTCACAATGCCACGCTGAGGACCGCCGCTGCGCTATGCTGAATGGTTGCCGGGGTTTGGTCGGAGCCTGGCGTGGGCGCGACCACCGGTCGCGGCTTTATGAGAGCCGGTCGCGGCTTTATGAGTTATACGGAACTGGCCGTTGCGCCAGGGTTGCCCATCTTCCCAAAGCACGGAGTCTCGAATGGCCTCGAAGGTTACCGTACTTGCCGGTCCGCCCGGCAGCGGAAAGACCGACCGGCTGCTGGGGCGATACCGTGGCGTGTTGGCCGCCGGCCGACCGGGGGCGGGCCTCTGGCTGACGCCCACCTGGCGGGCGGCCGCCGAGCTCCGCCGGCGGTTACTCGGCGGCGGGTGCGCCGGCTGTTTCAGTCCCGGCGTGATGACCTTCGAGGGGTTTGCCGAAGCGGTGCTCGAGTTTTCGCCGGAGGCGGTCCGGCCGATCAGCCGATTGATGAAACGGCAGCTTATCCGCCAGTTGATCCGCCAGCAGCACGGCGAAGGTCGGCTGAAACACTTCCACTCCATCGCCGAGACCAACGGGCTGGTCGACCTGGTGTGCGAGCTGATCAGCGAACTGAAGCGGCTGGAGATCTGGCCCGAGCATTTCCACCGGGCCTGCGACGCCCGGGGTATCGGCGAAAAGGACGTGGAACTGCTGGAGATCTACGACGCCTACCAGCGCTGCCTGAGGGAACGTCAACTTTACGATGCCGAGGGACGCTTCTGGTCGGCCAGGGATCGCCTGGACCAGGGGCAGCGGCGGCCGTTCGAGCGATTGCGGCTGGTGGTGGCCGACGGGTTCACCGACTTCACGCGAACGCAGCACGAGATCCTCGGGATTCTTGCCGGTCGGGTCGAAGAGCTGTCGATCACGCTTCCCTTGGAGGCCGAGCCGCGGCGGGCGGAGCTGTTTGCCAAGCCGCTGAAAACGCTGGGGGAACTGCGGCGCCGCCACCCGCAGTTGGTGCTTGAGGAGCTGCCGCGCCCCGAAAATCCTCCCTGGCCGGCCATGGCCCAGCTCGAGAGGACGCTCTTCGCCGATCCCCGCCACGCGCAGCCCGCCGAGGATACGGCCGGCGTGGAGATCCTGGCCGCCTCGCAGCAGTTGGGCGAGATCGAGCAGATCGGCTCGCGGATCAAGCGGCTGTTGACCGAAGGTGACGTGCGCTGCGGCGGACGACCCGTGAGGCCGGATGAAATCGCGGTGGTGTTCCGTTCGCCTCAGGAGGCAGACAGCCTGATCGGCGAGGTGTTCGGTGCCTTGGGGATTCCCTTCGCGTTGGAAATGGGCCAGCCGTTGGATCGCTCGCCGGCGTTGGCCGCGCTGGTGGCGCTGTTGCGGCTGGACCTGGACGACTGGCCATTTGCCAGATTGCTGACGGTACTGGGGAGCAACTACTTCCAGCCCGAGTGGCCCGAGTGGGAGGAGGGCAAGACGGGGCGGGTGGCCCAGCAGACGGCTCGCCGGCTGCAGATTCCACGCGAGCGAGAGAGGTTGTTGAAACAGCTTCAATCGATCACGGCTGCTCACACAAAACCGCCACCGGTGGACGGGTCGACGGGGCGCGACCACCGGTGGCGGCTTTGTGACGAGGCGCAGCCGGCTTTGGCACTGCTGCTGCGGCTGGCCGCCGCCTTCGACGAGCTTCCGCAGCGGGCCGGCCCGGCCGGCTGGGCCAAGGCCTGGGGGAAATTGGCCCGGCAGACCGGACTGTTGCGGGTACCGGGGACGTGCGTGGACGAGGGCTCACCCTGCTTGGTGGCGGATCAACTGGCCTGGCAACGGCTGCAGAAGGTGCTGGTCGCGGCCGAAACGTTTGCCAAGTGGCTTAAGCAGCAACCGGCGCAGTGGGACCGCCGCGAGGCGCTGGACGCCCTGGCGGATATTCTCGCCAGCGAGCGGCTGGGACGGGGCGAAGACGAGTCGGGCCGGGTGCGGATCCTCTCGGCCGCAAGCGCCCGGGCGCTGCGCATTCCTTACCTGTTCCTTGCGGGGCTGTCGGAGAAGGCGTTTCCACCCCCGCAGCGCGAGGACCGGCTCTACAGCGAGGCCGAGTACCAGCGTCTGATCGACGAGGGCCTGCCGCTGGTGGCACGCACCGAGCGGAACCGGGAGGAGATGTTGCTGTTTTACGAGACGATGACCCGGGCCACCCGGCGGCTGTTCTTGAGCTACCCGGCCTTGGACGCATCGGCCCAGCCGCTCTCGGCGAGTCCGTATCTGAATGAAGTCGAACAGGCGTGCGGCGGGCGGATTCGGCGGACCGAGTCGGCCGATTTGAGTCCCATCCCGGTCGGCGACGAGCCGCTCTCGGCGGCCGAGTTTCGCGTGAAGGCACTCGCCACGGCAATGGCCGGCGACGAGGCCCTGTTGGCCGGCCTGTTGCAGCACGATCGGAGCGTGGCGGAGAACGTCCTGGCCGGCCTGCGGTTGACCTCGCTGCGTCAGGACCGCCGCCGTTTCGGCCCGGCCGAGGGCATGCTTCCCGGGGAGGCGGCCCGCCGGGAACTGTCGGCCCGCTTTCCTCCGCAGAAGACCTTCAGCGCCACCGAGCTGGAGCGCTATGCCTCCTGTCCGTATCAGTTCTTCCTTCAGCGCGTATTGAACCTGGAACCGATCGAGGAACTCGCTCTGGCGGTCGACTATCTTCAGCGTGGCCGGCTGGCGCACGAGGTATTGGCGGCGTTTCATCAGCAGGTCAATCGGTCGCTGGGCCGTCCTGGCTCCCCGGTTGAGTTGGACCCGGCCGAATACGACCGCATGCTGGGCGAGACGATCGGGCAATTGGCCGACGGGGAGGACGGAAACCCGGTCGAGGCCGCCTTGCGCGAGGTCAATCGCCGAATGGTGGTGCAATGGGCCGCCGCTTATCGTGACCAGCACGCCAGCTACGACCAACTCTGGCAGGAGTGTGACTCGCCGCTGGTGCCGGAATTCTTCGAGGTCTCCTTCGGGCGGACCGGCGCCGGCGAGGATCCCCTTGCGACCGACCGTCCGCTGGAATTCTCGGTCCAGGACGAGACTGTCCTTATCTCCGGGCGGATCGACCGGGTTGATACCGGCCGGGTGGCGGGGCGGACGGTGTTCAACGTGCTGGACTACAAGACGGGGGCACCGCTGAAGTTCAACCGGGAAACCATCGCCGCCGGAACGACCCTCCAACTGCCGCTGTATGCACTGGCCGTGGCCGAGCTACTGCTGGGCGACCGGGACGCGGTTCCCTGGCAGGCCGGGTACTGGTATCTCAAGGATAAGGGGTTCAAGCCTCGCCAGGCGCTGAAGATGTACCAGCCCGGCGAGGGCGGCCTGGTGCCCCAGACCGAGTGGGAGGAGATCCGGCAAGGCTTGCGCGAAACCGTGGCGGGACTGGTTGGGGGGATCCGCACCGGGCAGTTTCCCGTCTGCAGCGCCGACGATGCGTGTACCAGCCGCTGCCCCTACAGCACTATTTGTCGCATTAACCAGGTCCGTTCCGTGGAGAAGACATGGCAACCGGACACCCAGAGCGATTGAACCGGCCGGGCTGGACCGACCAGCAACGCCGGGCGATTGAAGCGACGGGAGTCTCCGTTGCGCTTTCGGCGGGCGCGGGCTGCGGCAAGACGTTCGTCTTGATCGAGCGGTTTCTGGCACAACTTCAGCCGCAAGGCCGGGCGGCCGGAGGTTCCCGGCTGGGACAACTGGTGGCGATTACCTTTACCGAGCGCGCGGCCCGGGAAATGCGCGGGCGGATTCGCCAGGCCTGCCGCCAGCGGCTCGACCACGCACCCGATGACCAGCTCGACCACTGGCTGGGGCTGATCCGCGAGTTGGATTCCGCCCGGATCAGCACGATCCATTCTTTCTGCGGCTCGCTGCTTCGGGCCCACGCAGTGGAGGCCGGGCTGGATCCGCAGTTCCGCGTGCTGGACCAGGCCCAGGCCGACACCCTGCTTTACGAGTCGCTCGACGAACGGCTTCGGGAGCGTCTGGCCGACCGCAACGAGGAGGTGATCGAGTTGGTGGTCGAGTTCGGCCTGGAGCGGCTCTACGAAATGGTCGGTGCCCTGCTGGGACGGCGGCAGGAGATCGACTGGGCCCGCTGGCGCGAGGAAACGCCGGACGACCTGGTCGGCCGGTGGGAGGACTACTGGCTGACCGATACGCTGCCCCGGGTCCTTAGCCAGATCGCCGACTCGCCGGCGGCACGGACCGTGCTGGAAATCGCCCGGCAACATTGCCCTTCCAACGCCGAGATGCAGCGGCGGTGCACTGAGCTGCTGGGGCGGATTGCGGCCTTGCCCGACAGCGCCGATCCGGCGGCCGACCTGGGAGAGATTCGAGAACACGCCCAGGTAAGGGGCGGCGGTGGGAAGAAGGCGTGGGAGAGTGAGGAGATCTACAACCGGTTCCGCGACGCGGCAGCCGCGCTGCGCAAGGCCATCGACAAGGTCGAAGACTATCTCCACTTGGACCTCAAGGCGGCCCGAGGGGCGGCTGAAACCGCCCTGCGGCTGCTGGGCACCGCCGCCGAGGTGGCCGAGGAGTACGGCAGGCAGAAGCAGGAACTGAGGGCGCTGGATTTCAACGACCTGCTGATCCGGGCCCGGCAGTTGTTGGTCGGCCCGGACCGCCGGGCGCTGCGAAAGCGGCTTTCCTCCCAGATCGCCCTGCTGCTGGTCGACGAGTTCCAAGACACCGACCCGTTGCAGGTCGAATTGGTCAGGGCGCTCTGCAACGACGAGGTGGCGCGGGGAAAGCTCTTTTTCGTAGGTGATTTCAAACAGTCGATCTATCGCTTTCGTGGTGCCGACCCGCGCGTCTTCCAGCAGCTTCGCCGGGAGATTCCCCCCCAGGGGCAGTTGCCGCTGACGCTGAATTTCCGCAGCCAGCCGGCCGTGCTGGATTTCGTCAACGCCCTGTTCCGCGAGGAGTTGGGCCCGGATTACGAGCCGCTGCGGGCACACCGTCCGCAGGTCGGCCCCACGCCGGCGGTGGAGTTCCTCTGGGCAACCGAAGAGCAGCCGGGGCCCAGGGCGGGCCAGGAAGAACGCCTGCGGCGCCGCGAGGCCGATTGGATCGCCCGACGCATACGCACCATGCTCGATTCGCCCCGGCAGATCGTCTTCGACGCGGAAGCAGCCAAGCCTGGGGAGCCGGCCGCCCGGGCGGTCCGGCCCGGCGACGTGGCCCTGTTGTTCCGGGCGCTTTCCAACGTGGAATTGTACGAAGAGGCCCTGCGGCGATACGACGTCGACTACTACCTGGTCGGTGGCCATGCCTTCTACGCCCAACAGGAGATCTTCGACCTGTTGAACCTGTTGAGGACGCTGAGCAGCCCGTGCGACCAGGTGAGCCTGGCCGGCGCGCTCCGCAGCCCGATGTTCAGCCTGCTGGACGAGAGCCTCTTCTGGCTGGCCCGGCATCCGGACGGTCTGTGCGGCGGGCTGTTTGCCGAAGAGCTGCCCGCGGAACTTGATGCCCAGCAACGGGAGCGGGCCGAGTTCGCGGCCACGGTGCTGCGCGAGCTTCGGGCGATGAAGGACCGGGTGCCCACCGCGCAGTTGATCGGCGAGGTGCTCAGCCAGACCGGCTACGACGCGATCCTGCTGGGGGAATTCCTGGGCGAGCGAAAACTGGCCAACCTCCGCAAACTGATCGAGCAGGCGCGGAGTTTCGATCGTTCGGGCATCTTTACGCTGGCCGACTTCATCACGCAGCTCTCGCAGTTCGTGGCCCGGCAGCCCGACGAGTCGCTGGCGGCCACCCACGCGGAATCGACCGACGTGGTCCGGCTGATGACGATCCACCAGGCCAAGGGCCTGGAGTTTCCGGTGGTGGTGGTGCCGGACATGGACCGGGGCAGGCGCAGATCGTCGGCGTCGGTGGCCTTCACTGAGCAGTTGGGCCCCATGGTAAAAGACCGGCAGGCCGCAAGCGGTTTCGACCTGCACGCGCTGGCCGAAGGCGACCGGCAGCAGGCCGAGCTGCTGAGGCTGCTCTACGTGGCCACAACCCGGGCGGCCGATTACCTGATCCTCTCGGCCGGAGTGCCTCAACTGGGCGCGGCCAGGGGGCCGTGGATGGAGCTGATCTGCCGGCAGTTCGATCCGCTCGGCGGCGAGCTTCGTGCCGGGGTGCCCGACGGCTACAACCGGCCCCAGGTCACGGTGACTTCGACCGAACCGCCGCCGGGCTCCGGGCCGTCGCCGGCGCGTGGCCGGCCGGATCTCGACAAACTGATCGCCCAGGCCCGGCAGACGTTCGGGCGCGGCTCGGGCCGGGTGCCGCAATACTTGGCGCCGGTGCCGCCCGATCCGGCGGCCCGGCGCCAGTACTCCTTCTCGCGGCTGAGCGGTGCGCTGCACACCGGGGACGGCCAGCGCCGGTCGGATCCGTTGGAGTCCGACGGCCCGTGGGAACCGCCGGCGGTGGATCCGATTGGGCTGGGCACGCTGGTCCACGCCGTGCTGGCCGAGATCGACTTCGGCGACCCTGGCGATGTGCCGGCGATGGTCCGCCGCCACGCCCCGCGTCACCTCCCCGACGCCGAAAACGGGCTGGACGAGCCGATCGAGCTGATCGGCCGGTTCCTGGCCTCGGCCCGGGCGGCCGAAATCGCCGCGGCCAAGGAGGTCTATCCCGAGTTGGAGTTCCTGCTGGCCTGGCCGCCGGGCGGCCAGGAGCCGCAGCGGCGGCACTTGCAGGGGTTCATCGATTGTCTCTACCGCGACGCCGCCGGCGAGTGGCACCTGGCCGATTACAAGACGAACCGGGTGACCGAGGCCACACTCGACGCGGTGGCGGCGGAGTACGAGATGCAGATGCTACTGTACGCCCTGGCCGCCGAGAAGATCTTGGGCCGCCCGCCCGCCGAGTTGGTGCTGAGCTTCCTTCGCCCGGGGCTGGAGCACCATTTCACCTGGGACGACAAAGCACGGCGGCGCGTAATCGAACTGGTCGATCGGGCGATGACAGTCCATAATAGACCGTAACGGTGCGGTCACCGGACGCGGTTTTCTTGCATGCTCGAACACGAAGAACAACGCCGTTTCGCTACCGAGGTCGTCGGCAGGCTCCGCCAGGCGGGGTTCGAGGCGTACTGGGCCGGGGGATGTGTGCGCGATCAGCTTATGGGCCGCGCGCCGAAGGACTATGACGTGGCCACCAGCGCCACCCCGCCCCAGATCCGCCGGCTGTTCGGCCACCGGCGCACCCTGGCCATCGGGGCCGCCTTCGGCGTGATTACCGTGCTGGGACCCAAGCCAGCCGGACAGGTCGAAGTAACCACCTTCCGGCAGGACGCCGCCTACAGCGACGGCCGGCATCCCGATCACGTCACCTTCAGCTCCGCCGAAGTTGACGCCTGGCGCCGCGATTTCACGATCAACGGGCTGTTCTACGACCCCATCGGCCTGCGGGTGATCGACTTCGTGGGCGGACAGAAAGACCTTGCCGGCAGGGTAATCCGGGCGATTGGAGAGCCGCGCCACCGTTTCGCCGAAGACAAGCTGCGGCTGTTGCGGGCGGTCCGCTTCTCGGCCACGCTCGATTTCCGCCTGGAGGCCGACACGCTGGCGGCCGTGCGGCAAATGGCCGCCGAAATCACGGTGGTCAGCCCCGAGCGGATCGCCATGGAGATGCGCCGGATGCTGGTCGATCCGCGGCGCGGGGAGGCGATCCGCCTGGTGCTCCACTGCGGTCTGGCCCCGGCGGTCCTGCCGGAGATCGTGCCGGATGATGAAGCCGCCCGCCGGCGGCTGGACCACGCCTTGGCAGTTTTGGAGCGAGTTGCGAAGCCTGAGTTTCCGCTGGCGCTGGGCGCGCTGTTGCACGAGTTGGTCGATCCGGCCGGCGCCCGGCGGGTGTGCAACCGTTGGCGGCTGTCGAACAAGGAGACGGATCGGGTGACGTGGCTGGTCGAACAGCACGCGGCGCTGGGGGGTGCCCGGTCGATGGCCTGGTCGGTCCTGCAACCGCTCCTGATCGCCGAGGGGATCGAGGACCTGTTGGCCTTCAGCGAGGCCGCGTCGCCGGCCGGTTGCGACGAAGCGGCGTATTGCCGGTCGCTGCTGGAGCAACCCCGCGAGGTGCTCGATCCACCGCCGCTGATCACAGGCGACGATCTGCTGGCCCACGGAGTCTCGTCCGGACCGCAGTATCGGATCCTGCTGGGGCGGGCTCGCGCTGCCCAGTTAGATAAACAGATTCAGACCAAGCAGGACGCGTTGGCTTTGGTCGATCGGCTGATGGGAGAGTAGACAGCAGGTGGAAGGCAGAAGGTATCAGGTAGTATTCGATAAGCGGCGTGCAATTACGGCGCGCGATTGGTTTAGCGGCCGCCGAAAAAGGGTGGCACTGCTGGCTTGTCCAGCAGTGAGCGGCGCGTTCTGCGGGAAAACACACTGCTGGACAAGCCAGCAGTGCCACCCAGACCACGGGCAACCGACCATGGACAAGAAGGCAAAAAAGAAGATCCAGACGCTCCGCCAGCGGATACAGAAGCTCCGTCAGCAATTGGCCGGGTCGAGGAAACAGATGGACGATCCGGACGAGTTGAAGACCCTCGAAGAGCAGCTTGCCGCGGCCGAGGCGGAACTGGCCAAGCTCAAGGAGTCCTAACGGCGCCCGCCCTGTCGTACGCTGCCGTGGCTTCGTACGCCTCGGGCCGTGCAACGGGATCCTGCTGAGGATCATCCTCTTCCGGCAGGTGGTCCGGATGGATTCCGCGATCAATCATGGCCATCCGCTCGCGGTGGCGGAAGATGATCGCTACGATCCCGATGATCCCGCCGACGATGATCCCCCCGATCGGGATCATCATCGCAAGCGTGTCCGATCTGATGAGATGACTCCACTCCATGGCGTTTGGCTCCCGCTAGGTTTGGGGGTATCGTCTGGCCGCCAAGACGCGGCAGCCCGCGCTGCGCACATATTCTCCAGGTTGTTCGCTCAGACCCCACGAGTATTGGACAGAATCTCCGTTTTCTTGTCAATCGTCTCCTTATCAATCGCGTCGGCGCGGTCGAATCAGAGCATCTCGTGTGGCCGTTCAGTCCATCCGCCGTGGCGTTTGACCGCTGGCACCACCCTTTCACGGATACCCCCTTCACGGCGACGGGGTCTCGTAGAGCACGATCAGGACCACGTCGGAGGGGGAAAACTGGCCTTGGCCGAGCCCTCCCGCCGTGGCGCCGGGCTTTGTGCTTTGCGGGGCGATGTTGCCGGTGATACTGACGACCCGGGCACCGCTCTGACGGATCCAGGCGTTCACCTCGCCCTCGAGGGTCGTCACGTCACTTTCGAGGCCCTTGAACAGCTTTACTTGTTGCATGATCGTCTCCTTGGGGTTCCGCCGCGGCTGAGGTCGCTTTGGCGTGTCGATTCTATCCTCATCCCGAAGGCCGCACAACTCGACTCGCTGTGTCGACCAACCCGCCAACAACTCGACCGGGTCGGCTTTTGCATGATCTGACGGACCCCTCAGTCAAAAAGAAATCGTCGCAGCAGCCAGAGAACCACCAGCGGCGCGAGCAGACACAGAGCGAGCTGAACCGGACCCTTGGGTTGAATCAGTGCGCACATCACGGCGATCATGACCCCAGCCATCGCCAACGAACGCCAGCGAAGTTGGGGCGACTCTTCGGCGACCGGATCCCGCACGGCCTCGCGCTCCACGAGCATCCCGGCAATCCGACGTTGCTTGGCCTCGGCCCGGACCGACTCGACGAACTCCTCGGTTCCCGGGCTGTCCTCCAACAGGTGGGCCAGGGCCTGGGCCTGGGCGTCCTTGCGCTGGTCCTGCAACAGGACCACCATCGCCGATTGCGCGTAGAGATCGTTGGGGTTCAGTTCCAACGCCTGGCGGAGGCTGGCCTCGGCCTCTGGGCGACGGTGGAGTCGATACTGGGTCAGTCCCAAGGCGGCCCAGGCCGTGGACGACCTGTGGTCGGCGCGGAGGGCCTCCTGGGCGGCCTGCTGGGCCAGGCGCGGCCCCCGCTCGCTGGCCATGAACCAGGCATATTCGGCCAGCAGTTCGGGCTTGCGCCCGGAGAGTTCCACGGCCCGCTGGAGCGAACTCTGCGCCAGGGTGAGCCGCTCGACGCGCCAGGCCGCCAGGCCCAGCAGCCTCTGGGCGTACTGGTTGTGGGAGTCCAACTCCACGGCCCGGCGGGCCTCGGCCACGGCCTCCTCGCCGGCGTCGGCACCCAGCAGGGCCTGGGCACGAATGGCGCGGGCCACGGGATTGTCGGGCAGGGCGGGCGGTGAGCTGGTCGGCAATGGCCACGGCGCGAACGTGGTCGCCCTGCCGCAGCGCATCGAGCGCCTGGTCCGAGAGTTCTTCAATTCTGCCTGGATCCATGGGAGAATCCCCGGCGTGCTTAGGCGGCAGAATCCGGCTGAAGCCGGTACTACGAACCTGACAGAGCAAAGCCGACAGCTACTACCGCTCGTCAATCGTGCCGTGCCCTGGAATCGTTGCTCGTGGTGGCGAGTTCCGGCACGCCCATTTCTCCCGCAGCGTGATAAGCCCGGTGACCCGCCTTCATTCTACCCCAATAGCAGGGTAGGTCAACAGCCGAGCCGAGGTGGCGTGCCGCCTCGAAGTGTATTCAATCAGACACCCACTGTTATCATATCGATGACGCAGATGCCGAGGCTACACTGCCTACGCCTGTCGGATTGGAACCCGCAAGCTCTTTCATGCCAGCAGGTTGCGACGATTCCTGCCGTCCTTGGCACGGAAGGTGCAGGTTGGTAAACAGTCGTAACCAATTCCTCTCCCGAAGATCCGAAAGGAGTTCGCCATGAAACGCGTAGCACTGACCCTGGCGGCAATGGGTCTGTTGTGTCTGGCCGCCAATCAGGCCATGGCCCAGCGAGCCAGGGCTCACTCGGCGGCCGCCCACGTGACGGTCGGACATGGTGGCCACGGGGCCGTCCACGTCGGCACACTGCACCACTACCGGCAGGTGGGCCATTACCAATCGGGCTACCTCGGGCATCATCGGTACAACGGACACTACGGCGGCTACGCCCACGTGGCCATGCCCCGGTACGTGCCGCGCTACCCTGTAGCCGTGCCTTATTACGGATGCTCTCGCCCGTACGCGTATCCCTACTACCGGCCGTACCGCGGGTTCAGCTACTCGGGCTCGGGGTTGTCGATCGGTATCGGGTTTTAGCCGGCCGTTGAAAAAGTAGGGTGGGCACTGCCCACCAAATCCCGAGTGGAAGACGGCAAGCGGTTTTTGGTGGGCAGTGCCCACCCTACGAGCGTCGAGGGCGGCTGCAAACCGCCGAATCTACGCCGGACGACACCCCCAATATATCCACATTCTCCCCCCCCAAACTGCTTCGCGCAACCGGCTCGGCGCGAAGCAAACCTTTGCGCACCGTCGGGATCGGGTTACACTGAGCGATTCTATGTTCCTGGTGATCGACAGTATTAGAGCCTATCCGAAAACCCCTCACCCCCGGCCCCTCTCCCCGCAAGCGGGGCGAGGGGAGAAGGTTTTTGGATAGGCAGTTAGAGATGGTGTGCTGCTCGGGAGCGCGCGTTCTCTGGAGGGGATCTGGCCTTGCTGCGAACTCATACTTGCGGAGAACTGCGTGCGGACGACATCGCCCAGGAGGTGACGCTCTGCGGCTGGGTGGATACGTGTCGGGACCACAGCGGCGTGCAGTTCGTCGATTTGCGGGACCGCTACGGCAAGACCCAGGTCGTATTCGGCCCGGAAGGTGGACGGCAGAACCAGACGATTGCCCGGTCGTTGCGGTCGGAATTCGTGGTAGCCGTGACCGGCAAAGTGGCTCCGCGGCCGGAAGGAACCGTCAATCCCAAGCTGGCGACCGGCGAGATCGAAGTTCGTGCCCGGGAGGTGCAAATACTCAACAAGAGCCGGACTCCGCCGTTTCAGCCCGGCTGCAGAGATCTGCCGGGCGAGGACCTTCGGCTGAAATACCGCTACATGGATCTACGGCGAGCGGAGATGCAGCAGACGCTGATGCTGCGGCACCGGATGATCAAGTTGATGCGGGATTACTTCGACGAGCTGGAGTTCATAGACGTGGAGACGCCGATCCTGGGGCGCAGCACACCCGAGGGTGCCCGGGATTACCTGGTCCCCAGCCGAATCCAACCGGGCTCGTTCTACGCGTTGCCTCAGTCGCCGCAATTGTACAAGCAGATCCTGATGATCGCCGGCTACGATCGCTACGTGCAGATTGCCCGGTGTTTTCGCGACGAGGACCTGCGTGCGGATCGGCAGCCGGAGTTCACGCAGTTGGACCTGGAGATGGCCTTCGTCGACGCCGAAGACGTGATGGGTGTGATCGACGGCCTGATGGCCCGGCTGGCCAAGGAGATCCTGGGCCTGGAATTGTCGCTGCCGCTTCAACGGATGACCTACGACGAGGCGATGGAGCGGTTCGGACACGACGCGCCCGACTTGCGGTTCGGCATGGAGCTGGTCGACGTGACGGACCTGGCCCGAGAGGCCGAGTTTCGGGTGTTCCGGGGCACGGCCGAATCCGGCGGCCGGGTCCGCGGGATCAACGCCAAGGGGGCCGCGGGGAGGTTTTCCCGAAAGGGGATCGACCAGTTGACCGCCTACGTGGTCGAGGATTTCGGGGCCAAGGGGCTGGCCTGGTTCAAGGTCGACCAGCAGGGCAAGCTGGCCTCGCCCATAGCCAAGAGGTTCGAGTCCGGCCTGCTGGAGAAGATTGCCGGGCGGATGGAAGCGGGGCCGGGCGATCTGCTGTTGTTCGTGGCCGACCAGTTCGAGGTGACCTGCAAGGCGTTGTACGGGCTTCGTAAACGGTTGGGCGCCGAGTTGAAGCTCTACGACTCGGCCCGGATGAACTTCTCCTGGATCGTCGAGTTTCCCATGTTTACCCACGACCACGAAGAAGGCGGATGGGCAGCGATGCACCACCCGTTCACCACGCCCAGGCCTCAGGACCGCGAACTGTTGTCCACCCAGCCGGAGAAGTGCCGGGCACAGGCATACGACCTGGTGATAAACGGCTCGGAGGCCGGCGGCGGCACGATCCGAATCCACGACAACCAGCTCCAGCAGGAGGTGTTCGAGCTGCTGGGAATAGAACGCCAGACGGCCCGGGAGCGATTCGGCTTCCTCCTGGACGCCTTGCAGTACGGTGCCCCGCCCCACGGAGGGATCGCCCTGGGCGTCGATCGGCTGGTGATGCTCTTCGGCGGCCTGGAGAGCATCCGCGAGGGGATCGCGTTCCCCAAGACCCAGCGGGGGACCGACCTGATGACCGGGGCCCCGGGTACGGTCGATGTTCGGCAGCTCCGCGAGTTGGGTATCAAGACCACCCGTTGACTAACCGCCCGCCGATGGCGAGAATTCAGTGAATGCGTCAGGCTGGTCCGAGCCGCGGAGGAATTAGGGATGATGTGGACTTACAGACAATTGTGGATTCCGGCAGTGGCGGCCTTTTTGGCCGTGGCATGTTTGGGCTGTGGAAACGGCGAATCCCCGGACGATCCGAACGGACGACCGGGCAGCAATGGCAACGGGCCGGACACGCCTAACGGCGGCTCGCAAACCCAGAACGGTCCCCAGAATGAGGACCCTCCGCACGTTCGTACGATGCCCAAGGTCGTCCTGACCCAGGAACAACTCGATAAATGCCACGTCCGGGACGGCGACATGATGCCCGACGAGGAGTTGCCCGGTCTGGACGGCAATCCTCAAACGCTGGCCGCACTTCGAGCCGGGCAGAAGCTGACCGTGGTCTGCTTCTGGAAAAGCGGCGAAACCGATCGTGGCAGGTTGAAAGCGATCGAGATCGTGGGCGAACTACAGGCTCTTTCCGAGTCCTATTCGGGGAAAGGTGTCCGGGTCATCGGGATCAATGAAGGTGACCCGGCGGAAACTGTCCGTGAGCAAGTAGCCGCTGCGGAGGCCAACTTCCCAAATCTGTTGGACGCGGATGGTGTTCTCTTCCACAAGGTTGCTACCGAGGGGCTCCCCCGGGTATATCTGCTGGGGCCGGAGGGCAGGATCCTCTGGTTCGACCTCGAGTTTTCGCTAACCACCGGCCGCCGCCTGGAAGAGGGGATCCAGGCTGAGCTGTGAGAGAGACCTGAGTCGTCCTATGGGCACGACTTCCAGCCAGTCCCGGGGGAGCCAAGCCGAAGCTCCCTCTTCGCGATCTCCACGGCTGGCCCCGCGTGTTTCGCACGCGGGCGAGCAGGGGCCGCATGTGCTGCGGGTGGCGCTGGCCCAGGTCTCACCCGTGCTGGGGGATATTCAGCGGAACCTCACCCTTCACCTCGACCAGATCGAGGCCGCCCGCCGACAGCAGGCCGACCTGATCGTGTTTCCCGAACTGTCGCTGACCGGGTACTTCGTCCGCGACATGGTTCCCGACCTGGCGCTATTCCCAACCGGGCCGGTGGTGGGGCGGTTGATCGAGGCGGCCGGGGCCACTTCGCTGGTGGCGGGTCTGGTGGAAGAGTCGGCCCGGCATCGCTTTTTCAACGCCGCTTTCTTCGCCGAGGGGGGGCGGATCGTGCACCTGCACCGCAAGGTGTATCTGCCGACCTACGGGCTGTTCGACGAGCAGCGGTACTTTGCGGCGGGGGAGCGGATCGAGGCCTTCGACACGGCAAGCTTCGGCCGGGTGGGAATTCTGATTTGCGAGGATTTCTGGCACCTCTCGGCCGCAGCCATCATGCAGGCCGAAGAGGTCGACCTGTTGATCTGCCTGGCAAATTCTCCTGCCCGGGGGGTCGACGGACCGCAGATCGGCACCGCCCGGACCTATCAGCAGCTCTGCGGGGCGTTCGCCCAACTGTTGGGCGCGGTGGTAATCATGGTCAACCGGGTGGGATTCGAGGACGGGCTCTGTTTCTGGGGCGGCAGCATGGTGATCGGCCCCGACGGCCGTACGATCGCCAGCGCACCGCTGCTGGACGAGGCGTTGACCCTGGCGGCTTTCGATCCTGCCGAGTTGCGGCGCCAGCGGCTGATTGCCCCGCTGGCCCGGGACGAGCGGCTGCTGCTTACCATCGAAGAACTCAACCGCATCAAACGGCAACGTTACGACCTGGCCTGAAGGGTCCGTGTGCGAGGTTTGATTTTCAATTGCCACCAGCCGGGACGCGACGCGGTGTTCGTTACCGAGAAGGCAACCGTTCAGAACAATTCGGAATCGCGAGCAGAGGCGCAGTGGCGCGGAGAAACACATGTGTCATGCATGAAAATGAGATTGGAACGATTGTCATCGAATGTGCAATAACAATCCATCGCGAACTCGGGCCGGGATTATTCGAGACCGTATCGTGCGTGCAGTGAACGGACTGTCCGATCGATAGAAAACAAAAGCTCCGCGCCTCTGCGTCACTGCGCGCGTTTGACAGATTCGTGCACGGTTGCCCGAGAAGAATGCCGTGGAACGAGTTCGGCGAGAATCTCCCGCGACGCGTTGCGCGGGCGGTTACTGATAGCTCTTACTGCGACAAACCAATTGCTCCGTCTCCAACCGAGCATCGAGACAATCCTATCGCATGTGCCCCGAACCGATAGAAAACCCGTCAGAAGCCCCTGAGACCCTGTCGGTCGACCTGGGCATCAACCCCCAGTTGGTCACCGAGATCCTCTGCCGGTTCATCCGCAACGAGATCCATCGGGCCGGCTTTCGGCGCGGGGTGGTGGGGCTCTCCGGGGGGATCGACTCCAGCACGGTTGCCTACCTGGCCGTGCGGGCCTTGGGACCGGAGAATGTCTTGGCCGTGACCATGCCCTACAAGACCTCCAGCCAAGCCACCCGGCGCGACAGCCAGGCGGTGATCGACCGGTTGGGCGTGCCCACGGTCGACGTGCCGATCACCGACCAGATCGACGCCTATTTTGCCCGGTTCGGCGACGCCTCCCAGATGCGGCTGGCGAACAAGTGTGCCCGGGAGCGGATGACCGTGCTTTACGACCAGAGTGCCTCGTTCGGGGGCCTGGTCGTGGGCACGAGCAACAAGAGCGAGCTGCTGCTGGGCTACGGCACGCAGTTCGGCGACATGGCCTCGGCGGTCAACCCGGTGGGTGATCTCTACAAGACACAGCTCTACGAATTGGCCGCCCATCTGGGCGTTCCCGAGGAAATCCTGGGCAAGACACCCACCGGCGATCTCTGGATCGGCCAGACCGACGAGCAGGAGTTGGGATTCAGCTACGCCGAGGTCGACCGGATGTTGGTGTTGATGGTGGACCGACGGTGGCGTCGGGCCGAGTTGGTCCGGGCCGGCTTCGATCCGAAGTTCGTAGACCGGGTGGTGGCGATCGTGCGGCGCAGCCATTACAAGCGACGCATGCCCGTGATTGCCAAGCTCTCGCACCGGACCATGGACCGCGACTTCCGGTACGCCAGAGACTGGGGGACATGAGGCAAGACGGAGGAGGGGCGAAAACCAATACCGTTGAATTAAGGAGTGATTGGGCGGTAGGGTAGTGGCACCGGCGTCTCGCCGGTGGTGCACAAGTTGATGCGCTGCCGCGAGTTCCGGCACACCGGCGAGACGCCGGTGCCACTG
>SDBV01002450.1_pt1 | contig 27747 bp, 17 predicted proteins | sample 2277081 | NCBI WGS metagenome assembly SDBV01 (sample SAMN10402039, study PRJNA504765) | marine sediment metagenome | isolation source: marine sediment core GS10_PC15, 223 cmbsf | place: Arctic Ocean: Southern Knipovich Ridge | collected 2010 | reverse complement strand
CCCTTGATCCTGAGCTTATAGGTGGAGTTCTTTCAGTTATCAAAAACCTTCGAAAAAAAGGGATGACAATGCTTATTGTTACTCATGAAATGAGTTTTGCCAGAGAAGTCTCAGATCGGGTCTATTTTCTTGATAATGGTCAGATAGTAGAAGAAGCTCCCCCTGAAAAGCTGTTTTCAAGTCCAGATAATCCCAGAACTAAACAATTCTTGCAAAGAATTATAGAAGCTGGTCGTCTATAGAGTAATAAAGAATAAAGAATGAAAAAACACATTCTCCTTGCCTTTACCCTACATGTCAATTGCGCATTAAATTCTGAATTTATTATGGAAGGGCTTGTCGCAAGAAGAACTTGCAGCTCACCAATACAGCCTGAAAGTTATCTTTTTTGTTATATAAGTTTAATTATATAAATATTTTTGAAATAATAATCTGTGTAAATCTGCGAAATCTGCGTCAAAAAACATTTTTTTAAAACAACTTGACAAATTCAACATAACGGTATTAATATGAAATATAGCTCGTTTTATGAGAATGAAATTATAAAATTAGGTATTTAAAAACTAATTAGCCATTGTATTAATAACTAATGGCGGATATGGTGCAGCACTTTTTCCTGCGGCATATTGTTCAATAGAAAGTTTAGAAGGCATCGTCTTCTGATTTTTCCTATTCTTTTTTTCAGAATAACTCCAAAAAGAATAGCCGGGTTAACCAGGAGCATATTATATGCTTGAATTTGTTCGGCTAATATAATTAACTCGTGGGAAGATTACTCAGTTACATGGATAGATACTTTCATTTTAAGCAACAGGTTCATTCAAACGATGAAAGAATTAATCTGACTTTTTCATATTCTTTTTCTCAGGTAAAATTCTAAAAAGAATAGCCGGGTAAATGAAATGCAATTAATTTGCATGAATATATTCGGCTGGCATATAATTATATTTATGCCAATTACTTTTTTAGAAAAAGTGGGCAGCTGTTGGCGGGTATTGCTGCTTTTCAAATGGAAAGAGGTTTATGAATTCTATTAAATATAACACGATATCTACTCTTCTAAAAATCTATAGAACCGGTATATCCCAAACACAAAAAAATGTGCGGTTCTATAAAACACCATACAAATAGATTCCATATATCAAAGTAAAAATTAATGGAGGTTTTTATGGGAGATATTATGAGACAGGTTCCATTTAAGGAATTAATAATAAGGATCTTTAGCGAATATAAAGTATCAAAATCCATTTTCGGGATTCCTGAAATCAATTTCTTTCATAAAATAAATGCAAAAAGAAGTGAAGTCTTTGGAGAATATTGTGATACGGCAGTAGGGCCCGCGGCCGGTCCTCATACCCAATTGGCACAAAATATAATTAGCTCCTATCTGGCCGGCGGACGGTTTATGGAGTTAAAGACTGTCCAGATTATGGATACACTGGAAATTGATAAACCGTGTATAGACGCGGATGATGAGGGATTTAATACGGAATGGTCCTCAGAATACACTTTAAAGAAAGCTTATGATGAATATATAAAAGCCTGGATTATTCTGCATCTTATTGAAACTTTATTTGATTTTAAGGTGGGTAAGGAGCGTTCTTTTATCTTTAATATGAGTGTCGGCTATAATTTAAAAGGTATCAAGACTGCCAGAATGGATCGCTTTATTACTGATATGATGGATTCCTCAAATAATCCGGTTTTTAAAAATTACTTAACGTCTTTAGATCAAATAATCGAAAAATCAAATTTCTTAAGCGGAACCGGACTTAAAGCGAGGTTAAACGCGGTAAAAGAGATTTCAAACCGAATATCAACACATATCTGTAAATCGGTTACGCTATCCACTATGCACGGCTGTCCGCCTAAGGAGATAGAAGCGATTTGTGAGTATATGATCAAAGAAAAGCAGATAAATACATTTGTTAAACTTAATCCGACCCTGCTCGGGTTTAATCGGGTAAGAACAATATTGGATAACCTTGGTTTTAGCTATATCAAATTAAAAGAGGAATCATTTAGCCATGATCTCCAATATAATGACGCCGTTAGCATGCTCAGGCGCTTACGAAAACTGGCCAAAGAAAATGGTATAAATTTTGGAGTAAAGCTTACCAACACACTGGGAGCTGTAAATAATAAGCAGGTTCTTCCCGGAGCCGAGATGTACATGTCCGGCAGAGCACTTTTCCCGCTTTCTATAAATCTGGCAGCGCAGTTAGCAGAAGAGTTTAAGGGTGATATCCCAGTCTCATATGCCGGCGGGGCTTCTGCCATAAACATTAAGCAAATTTTTAAAACCGGCATACATCCAATCACTATGGCAACAGAACTGCTAAAGCCGGGCGGGTATATAAGAATGAAAGAGTCGGCCGTGGAACTGGAAACCTCGGAAGGCTGGGATAGCTCTTCAATCAATCTTAATCTGCTTAAACAATTAGCAAAAGAGGCACTATCTAAGGACGCCTTTAAAAAATCATGGCGGGGTGATGATAAGATAGAGATTGATAAAGAACTTCCGCTATTTGATTGTTACGCCGCTCCCTGTATTCATGCGTGCCCTATAAACCAGGATGTTCCTGAGTATATTAAATTGGTGGGAGAAAAAAAGTATAAAGAGGCGCTTGAGCTAATCTATACCAAAAACGCGCTCCCATCAATTACCGGCCATATTTGTGATCATCAATGTATGTATAACTGTACACGGTTGGATTATGAAGGTGCTGTTAAGATTCGTGAAATGAAGAAAATCGCAGTAGAAAATGGCTGGGATGAGTATAAAGCAGCCTGGAATAAACCTGAGTTAAAGAGGGATGTAAAGGCAGCAGTTATTGGTGCCGGGCCGGCAGGACTCTCTGCAGCCTATTTTCTGGCAAAAGAAGGTTTTTTAGTGACTGTATTTGAGAAAGAACAATCCGCAGGTGGAGTTGTTAAAAATATTCTACCGGATTTCCGTATTCCGCAGGCAGAAGTGGAAAGAGATATTGAGTTTATTAAAGCCCACGGAGTTAATTTTGAATATGGAGTAGATTCTAATTTAAATATTAATAAGCTTAAAGCAGACGGATTTAAATATATCTGCATAGGAATAGGCGCGGAAAAAGGAAATCATTTATCTCTTGATAGTAATACGGATGGCAATAAAAATAGTGTACTGGAATCGTTGGAATTCTTACGCCAATTTAAAAATGATTCTTCACAACTAAAACCCGGTAAGAATGTTGCAGTAATTGGGGGAGGTAATACGGCCATGGACAGTGCACGCGCTGCCGTCAGGCTTAATGGTGTAGAATCGGTTTCTGTGCTTTACAGAAGAACGGAAAAAGAGATGCCGGCAGATAGGGAAGAGTATGAAGCAGCCTTGGCAGATGCTGTTAAGTTTCATTTCTTAAGAAATCCGAAAGAGTTTGACAGCAGTGGAAATCTTACCTGTTCTGTTATGAAATTAGGAGAACCGGATGCAAGCGGCAGGCGGCGTCCTGTAGCAACTGAAGCTATTGAGATATTTAACGTAGATACGGTAATCACCGCAATAGGTGAGTATGTGGATACGGAAACTATAGAAAAATTCGGGCTTTCTCTTAACGATAAGGGAAAAGTGGAAGCGGATAACATGACCACGGAAACAAATGAAGAGAATGTATTCTTAATAGGTGATGCCCATACCGGGCCTTCCACCATTGTCAGATGTATTGCTGATGCCGGAAAAGCAGCCAATGCAATAATAGATAGAGAACAGGGCATAAGACAATCCCGGGTTCAGGATAAAGCGAAGACTAATCTGGAATCTGTAATCAAAAGAAAGGGTAAACTTAATACCAGTTTAAGCTTTCAAGACCGGCAGGCCTTTGCAGTAAATGAAGCTGCCAGATGTCTGGAATGCAACTATATTTGTAATAAATGCGTGGATGTGTGTCCAAACCGGGCAAATATTGCCATACCATGTAACGATGGTGCAAATGGTGACAATTTTAATGATCCGTTCGAGATTGTACATATAGAAGCTTATTGTAATGAATGTGGAAATTGTGAAACCTTTTGCCCGTATCAAGGGGCTCCCTACAAGGATAAACTGACTCTCTTTAATCTTAAAGAAGACTTTCAAAATAGTAAAAACAGTGGTTTTCTTATCGATAATAAAATGATCAAACTTCGCTTAGATGGAATTAACTATAACTTAGAACTTGCAGCGGATAACAGAATTACTAATATCGATTCTAAAAACACTGATGTAATAAATGCTTTATTAATAATTGAAACAATAATCAAAAACCACAATTACTTATTAGGCCCGGTAAATAAATAGGAATAGGCAGGAGGAAGTATGATTTTATTAAAAAACGCAGCTCTAGTCCAGTTTGAATCAGCGCAATTTGAACCGTCTTTAATAAATAAGGGTATGGATATTGCGATTGAAGATACAATAATAAAAGAAGTCGGGAAAAACCTGGATGCTAAATATAAAGCGGATAAAATTATAGATCTGGCCGGAGAATTGGTTTATCCCGGGCTTGTATGCAGTCATAACCATTTTTATTCCGGTCTGGCCAGGGGAATTATGGCAAATATAAAGCCGTGCACGGATTTTATTTCGATTTTACAAAATTTGTGGTGGCGCCTGGATCGGGCTATTGATGAAGAGATCCTCTTATACAGCGGACTTATCTGTTCTTTCGATGCGATAAAAGCGGGAACTACCGCTGTTATCGACCATCATGCATCACCCTCTTATATAAAAGGTTCTTTAAATACTTTAAAGGAAGGTTTCCTGAAAGCAGGGCTTAGAGGCCTGACCTGTTATGAGGTGACTGATAGAAACGGTTTGGAACAGATGAAAGCAGGCGTGGAGGAAAATATCGCCTTTGCTAAATCGGTAGATGCTGAAAAAAAAGATGCTGCAAAACCGTACCTGGTAGAAGCACTTATCGGCGGGCACGCGCCTTTTACTATTCCGGATGAAGGATTGTCTTTACTTTCGCAGGCGGTTAAGGAAACCGGCAGAGGCATTCATATTCATGCAGCAGAGGATCTTTACGACGGATTTTATTCCCATGCTCAATATAGTAAGGATGTTCTCTCCAGATTGGATAGCTTCGGACTCTTAAATAAAAAGGGCATTATTGTTCATGGTGTGCATTTAGGAGAAAAGGATATTGAGATATTAAACACAAGAGATTGCTTTTTAGTCCATAATCCCCGTTCCAATATGAACAATAATGTGGGCTATAACAGAAGTCTGGATAAAATAAAAAATCTTGCTCTGGGTACTGATGGAATCGGAAGCAATATGTTTGAGGAGTTTAAATTCGCGTTTTTTAAACATAAAGATACCGGGGGGCCAATGTGGCCGGACAGCTATTTACGATTTCTGAATAACGGAAACAGACTGCTGGAAAGAAACTTCGGGGAAAGGTTCGGAAAATTGGAAGCCGGCTATAAAGCCGATCTGGTTATATCCGGTTATAACCCGCCTACACCCTTAAGTAGTGAGAATATTGCAGGGCATATGGCCTTTGGAATGTCATCCCATGATGTTAAAACAGTAATAGTTAATGGAAAAATCGTTTATGAGAACAGGCAGTTCCCTTTTGATGTCAAACCTATATATGAACAGGCATCAAAGGCTGCAAAGCGACTCTGGGAAAATATGGACAAATTGGAAAACTAAAATAATGGAGCGGCAGAGTATGGAAATTAATCACGAAATTCTAAAGAAGGCAGAAGAATATAGGGATTATACAGCTCAAAATCTTTCATGCCTGGTCAGGATTCCTTCTTACAGCGCACAGGAGGAAGCGGTTTGTAAAAAAATTGTAGAGCTTTGTAATGAGGCCGGATTTGATGAAGTGCGTATTGACGGATTGGGAAGCGTTGTGGCCAGGATTGGTAACGGCCCTAAGATATTGGCAATCGATGCCCACATAGATACAGTGGAAAAGGGTGATGAAAGCCAATGGAAATTGGACCCCTTTTCCGGCCTGATTAAAGACGGTCTTGTTCATGGCCGCGGAACATCAGATCAAAAGGGAGGAGCCGCTTCCATGATTACAGCCGGCCGTATTTTAAAAGAACTCAGGTTTAACGGCGGTTATACTGTTTATTTTACTTTTACAGTAATGGAAGAGGATTGTGACGGTATGTGCTGGAAATACCTTATAGAAGAAGAACATTTAAAACCGGACCTGGTTGTATCTACAGAACCTACCAGCTGCAGGTTGTATAGAGGGCATAGAGGCAGAATGGAGATAGAAGCTAAATTAAAAGGGGTTTCCTCTCATGGTTCCGCTCCGGAACGTGGTGTGAGCGCGGCCTATAAAGCTGCCCGAGCTGTTTTAGCTATAGAGAAGTTAAACAAAGATCTTAAGCCGGATGATGATAATTTTCTGGGTAAAGGAACGATTGTGGTTTCCAGGATAGATGTTAAGGGGCCTTCACAATGCGCTGTGCCGGATCAGGCTGCCATTTATATGGATCGTCGCTTAACCTGGGGCGAGGATGATAAACTGGCAATCGCCCAGGTTAAAAAATATATGTCGAAAGCCATAGGAGAGGCAGAAGATCAAATTGAAGTCTATATGCCCGATTATACTAAAAGGGGCTATAAGAATACTAACTATGGCCAGGAGTTATATTTTCCAACCTGGAAAATTCCTTTAGAGCATCCTTTTGTACAGGCCGGTGTGCTAACGTATGACAGGCTTTTTAGTAAGAAGCCGGAAATTGATAAATGGACATTCTCAACCAATTGTGTTGCCACCACAGGCAGGCATAAAATTCCTGCTATCGGATTTGGCCCGGGAGATGAGGCTCAGGCTCATGCCCCTAATGAGATAAATAGAGTGGAAGATTTAAAGATTTGCGCGGCATTTTATGCCATGCTGCCCTATATACTGGAGGAAACAAAATATGAAATTTAGTTATCTTTGCAGTGAATGCGGAAAAGAATATCAGCTAACGCCCGAATTAATGGTTTGCGGCGACTGTTATTCCGGACAGAAAGATACTGAACCATTACACGGGATCTTAGAAGTAAAGCTTGAAGGCAGGATAGATCGGGATTTTGATATCCATGATTTACTCCCGGTAGAAAAAGAGTTTTTTCCGTCCATTCCGGTAGGCGGAACTCCTTTATGGGAACCGCGGCGGATTCGCAGCAAGAGTGGAATTATGCAGCTTTTTATTAAAGATGATACGCTAAATCCTACCGGTTCTCTAAAAGATCGAGCCTCCTATCTGGTAGCAGCATTTGCAATAAAACATAAGATTGATAAAATAGTATTAGCTTCTACCGGAAATGCAGGTTCGTCTATGTCCGGAGTAGGGGCTGCTGCAGGGCTTAAAATAAAACTTTTTCTGCCCAAATCCGCGCCGCCGGCCAAGATGATTCAGGCATTGCAATATGGCGCCGATGTGGTTCGTGTAGACGGTAACTATGATATGGCATATGACCTTTCCTTAGAGTACAGCAGGAAAGAGGGCAGCATGAGTCGTAACACCGCCTATAATCCCATGACCATCGAAGGTAAAAAGACAGCGGCTTTAGAAATATATATACAGCTAAAAAAAGCGCCTGACTATCTTTTTGTCCCTGTGGGTGACGGTGTAATTATTAGCGGAATCTATAAGGGATTTAGAGATCTAAAACAGTTAGGGCTAATTGAAAAGATACCGGTTATCTACGCGGTACAGGCGGAAGGAAGCTGTGCAATCTATCGTGCCCTTAAAACGGGAAACTTTGACAATCCGGTAAGTTCATCAACTCTGGCAGACTCTATTGCCGTAGATATTCCGCGCGGCGGTTATTACGCCTTAAAAATGCTTAAAAGTCATGGCGGTAAAGCGATACAAGTTTCGGATCAAGAGATACTTAAAGCGCAAAAAGAATTGGCATCGCTTGCAGGTCTGTTCGCGGAACCGGCAGCTGCAGCCTCTTATGCAGGTTTTTTAAAAGAAAAGGATCAGCTTCCTGTTAACGCGGCTGTTGTATTGCTGGTAACAGGAAACGGATTAAAAGATATAGCTTCTGCGAGGAAAGCACTTGAATTAAAATAATATAATATTGGAGGAAATATGATTGATTTAACTATTAACAAAGAACAGATTGAAAGAACAGCACGGCTGTGTAAGGAAAAAGGAATACTTTTTCCAACTTTTGAACAGATGAAGAATCCGGATACAATTCCGCAAAATATACAAAAAGAGCTTCAAAATATTGGCCTCTGGGATGTGCATTCCCGTAATTTATTTAGAGTGACCTGGCAGAATGAGCCCAAAAAAATGGGCGGAAAATTTGGCGATGTAAACTATATAGAACTTCCCACTGCTTTAACTGGAGTTAAAGCTAGAATCGTAGCCCTGATTGGCAAATGGTTTCCTACCGGTGCGCATAAAGTGGGCGCAAGTTACGGATGTATTGCTCCTACCCTGGTTACAGGCCAATACGATCCCAAAAAGCATAAGGCTGTCTGGCCTTCGACCGGAAATTACTGCCGCGGAGGCGCCTATATTTCAAGATTATTGGGTTGTGATTCTATTGCTATTTTGCCGGAAGAGATGTCAAAGGAAAGATTTGAATGGCTGGAAAATATTGCCGGTGAAACCATCGCAACTCCCGGCTGTGAAAGTAATGTAAAAGAAATATTTGATAAATGCTGGGAATTAATAGAGACCAGAGGAGACGAACTTTTTATCTACAATCAATTTGAGCAGTTTGGAAATCATCTGTGGCATCATGAGGTAACCGGAACTGCCATGGAGAAAGTGCTTAAAAAGATTATGGGGCCTGCAAGCCGCTTTGCAGGCACCTGTCTATCTTCCGGATCCGCCGGAACTTTAGCCAGCGGCGAATACTTAAAAGAGATATTCCCGCACGCAAAATTGGCAGTAAGCGAGGCTTTACAATGCCCTACCCTGCTTAATAACGGTTTTGGAGGACATAGAATTGAAGGAATCGGTGATAAACATGTGCCCTGGATTCATAATGTAAAAAATACGGATATGGTTATAGCTGTTGATGATGAGCATACTATTAAGATGCTCAGACTATTTAATGAACAGACAGGAAGAGAGTATTTAGCAGAACAGGGTGTTAATAAAAATATAATTGACCGCCTGGAACTGCTGGGTATCTCCGGTATTGGTAATGTAGTGACAGCTATTAAATTCGCCAAATATTACGAGTTAACAGAAGATGATGTTGTTATAACGGTATTTACAGACTCTTTTGAAATGTACGGATCTCGTATAGATGAATTAAAACAGGAACGGGGCATATACTCTCATGATGACGCGGTTCGGGATTATGATATGATCAAACAGCTGACAATTGATAATATGCTCGAATTATCCTACCTGGAAAGAAAAAGAATCCATAACCTCAAATATTATACCTGGGTTGAGCAGCAGGGAAAAACATATGAAGAGATTAATGCCCAGTGGTATGACGATAAGTATTGGACAAATATTTATAAGCTTGCGCCAAAGATTGATAAGCTTATTATCGATTTTAATAAACGGGTAGAAGCCCTTTAAAAGGAGAGTTTTTAAAATGATACTACTTAAAAACTGTTTATATATTTCAACCTCCTTAGATAAAGAGGGTATTAAAGGAAGTGATATATTAATTGAAGGAAATAAGATTAAAAGTATAGCTAAGGATATCAATGCTTCCGAACTAAAGGGTAACGATGTGCGGATTATTGATTGTACGCATAATGTGGTTGTTCCCGGCTTTGTTAATACGCACCACCATTTTTTTCAAACATTAACCCGGAATCTACCGGCAGTACAAAATGCCAAGCTCTTTGATTGGTTAATATATCTTTATGAGATCTGGAAGAACCTGGATGAGGATGCAGTCTTTTATTCGTCCCTGGTGGCAATGGGGGAACTTTTAAAAACCGGCTGCACCAGCTCTACGGATCATCACTATTTATATCCCGGAGGATTTAAAGGGGATCTTATGGGTATCCAGTTCGAAGCTGCCGATAGCCTGGGAATTCGCTTTTCTCCGACCCGCGGTTCCATGTCCCTCAGCAAAAAGGATGGAGGTTTACCTCCGGATTCTGTCGTACAAAACGAAGATGAAATACTTAAAGACAGCCAGCGAGTAATTGAGAAATATCATGATAGCAGTGAGTTTTCAATGAAACGGATTATTCTTGCACCATGCAGCCCTTTTTCGGTTACTAAAGATCTTATGATCCAATCCGCAAAACTGGCGCGGAATTATGGAGTCAGGCTGCAGACTCATCTGGCAGAAACAGTGGACGAAGATGATTATTGTATCAGGACTTTTGGAAAAAAGCCTCTGGCTGTGATGGAGGATTGGGACTTTATTGGTGAGGATGTTTCATACGCCCATGGGATCTTTTTCAACGACAAGGAACTGGATTTACTTGCTAAAACAAAAACATCTATTGCTCATTGCCCTTCTTCCAATATGCGTTTAGGTTCCGGAATTGCCAGGGTAAAGGAGATGCTGGAACATGGTATAAATGTAGGGCTTGCATTAGATGGTTCGGCATCTAACGATACATCGGACTTTTTAGGCGAAATCCGTAACGCGCTGCTTTTACAAAGAGTCAAGCACGGTGCTGATGCTCTAACAGCTCGTGAGGCATTCGGTTTAGCTACTGTAAATGGCGCCAGGTTACTGGGATTTAATTCAATTGGTAAAATTGAGGCGGGAATGGCAGCGGATCTGGCAATCTTTAATCTTAATAAACTAGAATACGCCGGAAGTATGTCCGATCCCCTGGCTGCACTTATTTTTGCAGGAAACAACCATCAAACTCAATATACTATTGTAAATGGCAAGATTGTAGTGGAGAACAGCAGGTTATGCGGTTTTGATGAGGATAAGATTATAACGAATGCCAATAGAATCGCGTTAAAAATGATGAATGGTTCCTGATTTTATATTTGGAGGAATTAAGAATGATAGATCAATTTTTTAAGCCAACAACAGTGAACGAAGCTATTGAGCTTAAAAGCCGGTTTAAGGATACAGCTCTATTTTTTGCCGGGGGTACGGAAATTAACTCAATGGACTGTTCTTCACAAAAAAATCAGGCAATTAGTATTGAGCTGCTTGGTTTGGACAGGATTGAAAAGAAACAGCAGGGGCTTATAATCGGATGCGGTGTTACTCTACAACAGTTAATTGATTCCGAGCTGATACCTGTAATTATTAAAACAGCTTCAAATTATATGATTAATAGAAATATAAGGAATATGGCAACAATAGGCGGTAATATTGGCGTGAATAAATCGTGTTCCAACTTTATCCCTGTACTAATTGCATTAAAGGCCAAATTAAAGATTGTTTCACCCCGGGGGGAGAGATTAATAGATATTTTTGAGTATATAAACAATACTAAAAATGATTTAATTACGCAAATTATTATTCCTGATCAAAAACAACGGAGAATATCTATTAAACGATTCACACGCACAGCTAATGATCTTTCTATTTTAAGTGCAGCCGTGAGTTTTACCAAAAATTCAGAAAAGCTAAGCGATGTTTGTGTTGCTGTAGGGGGAGTAAGCAAAAACGTTGTGCGTCTTACTAAGCTGGAAGAAACACTGAATGGAAGCAGTTTGCCGGATAAGCAGGACCTGGAAGCCCGGGTACGAACGCTGATAAATCCCATAGATGACATACGGGGTAGTGCCATATTTAAAAGCTATCTGGCAGGTGTTATGGTTGCGGATTGTATTCATTCTGCTTTTAGCGGGGAGGACATTATAAAATGAAGATCAATTTTGTATTAAATGATGTGCCTAAATCCTTTTATACGGAACCCGGAGAAAATGTTCGTACTCTTTTAGAGCGGGAAGGAATAATTTCTGTTCGCAACGGATGCGACGGCCAGGGTTTTTGCGGTGCGTGTTCCATAATACTGGATAAAAAAACAGTAAACTCCTGCCTCCTGCTTCCTTCGCAAATTGAGGGCAGGAAAATCTGGACATCTGAATATCTTTCTAAAAATCGTGTACTTTCCGCTGTTCAATCGGCTATGGTAGACGCGGGTATTGTGCAATGCGGTTACTGTTCACCGGCCATGGCATTGGCGATTAGAGATTTACTGGATAGAATTCCCAATCCCGTAGAAGAAGAGATTAAAGACGGCCTGTCAGGCATCTTTTGCCGCTGCACAGGTTACCAGCAAATATTTAAAGCAGTTGCGATTGCGGCAAAAAGAAGAATTAATCCTGCCTATACGGAAAAAGTAGCACCCGAGTTTAGAGAAGATCTCAAATTAGTAGGAAAAGCGAAAAGAAAGGTAGATGGTGCTAAACTAGTTCGCGGAGAAAAAGCCTTTGTTGAAGATATGGTAGAAGCAGGCAGCTGCTATCTAAAAATGCTGCGCAGCCCCTATGCCCATGCTTATATTAAAAAAATTGATTTATCCGAAGCTGAAAAGATTCCGGGTGTTGTTTATATATTAACTCATGAAAACTGTCCGGATATCTATTATAACCAGGCAGGACAGGGTTTTCCCGAACCGTCTCCTTATGACAGGAAGATGATTGGTGACAAAGTCCTTCATGTGGGAGATAGAGTGGCAGCTGTTGTGGCCGAGACTATAGAGATTGCCGGGGAGGCTATAGATAAAATTAAGGTTGAGTATGAACTGTTAAAACCTGTTTTTACAATAGATGAGGCTCGTAAAGAGGGAGCTCCCATTTTGCATAATAGTTACATCCAATATGAAACCGGCACACCTGATAATCTGGATAATTCCAATCTTGATCCGCGGGAGGGTAAAATTATTTACCAATTCCCCATTGGTGCTGAACCCAGGAAAAATATAGCAGCCAGTGTAGAAGGCAGTATAGGTGATATTAACAAAGGCTTTGACGAAGCAGAAGTTATCCTGGAAAGGGATTATGAGACTACTCAAATCCAATGTACTCCTTTAGAACCCCATGTGGTTTATACCAGAATGGATGGTGAACGGTTGGTAATTCATGCCTCTACTCAGGTACCCTGGCACTTAAGAAGAATTGTAGCCTATGTCTTAGGAATTAGTGAGAATAAAATCCGTGTAATTAAAGAGAGAGTTGGCGGCGGCTTCGGATCAAAACAGGATATTGTTTTGGAAGATGTCTGCGCCTATTTAACTTATATTACAGGTAGATCCATTCTCTTCAGGTTTAAAAGAGAGGAAGAGTTTATCGCTTCCAGAACACGCCATCCAATGAAGATTAAAGTAAGATTGGGTGCTAAAAAAGACGGCATGCTAACCGCTGTGCATATGGATCTGCAAGCCAATACCGGTCCCTACGGTTCTCACTGTTTAACTGTTCCTATGAACGCCTGTTCCAAGTCACTGCCTTTGTTTTTATGCAATAATATTAGATTTGATGTTAAAACTTATTATTCCAATATTCCTCCTACCGGTGCCTACCAGGGTTATGGAGCACCAAAAGGTTCTTTCGCGCTGCAGACAGCAATGGCTGAATTAGCAGCGGAGCTAGGTATGGATCATCTGGAGTTAATTGAGAAGAACAGAGTCCGCAAAGGTGTAATGCTTGAGATACTGCGCTGTCTGGGAGAAGGCCGGGAAGGTACACCGCAAAGAGTAGTAAGCTGCGGATTGGGCCCGGCTTTAAAGCAGGGCAAAGAGATGATAAACTGGGGTGTTAAAGAAAAAAGTAATAATCCTGATGTCGCTATTGGTAAAGGTGTTGTAATTGTACAACAGGGTTCCGGCTTGCCCGGCCTTGATGCATCTAATGCCAGGATTAAAATGTTAGGCGACGGAACTTTTATGGTCTTTACCGGCGGCGCGGATCTGGGAACAGGCCTGGATACTATTGCGGTAAAGCTTACGGCCGAATGCTTATGTACGGATATGGATAAAGTATCTGTGATATCAGGTGATACCGATATCACCCCCTTCGATACCGGAGCATATGCATCCAGCGGAACATTCTTTTCCGGAAACGCGGTTTTAAAATGTGCAGGGGTTATGAAGGCAAAGATATTGGAAGTTGCCGCCCATATGCTTAAAGAAAAAAAAGACCAGCTAAAATTGGTATATCCCGCAACAGTCCAGGGTAAAAATGCTGGTGTCACATTTGCAGAGATTGCTGCAGAAACTCAAAGCGGTGAGGGAACGGGACAGTTAATAGCCACTGCCGGTTATACAACCGAGGATGCCGCTATTCCTTATGGTGCCCATTTTTGTCAGGTCGCGGTTAACAAAAGAACCGGCGAACTTAAGGTTCAAAAATATTATGCTCTGCAGGATTGCGGAACACCTATTAATCCTGAATTGGCTCAGGGACAAATATTGGGAGGAGTATTAAAATCAATTGGCCATACTCTATGGGAAGAGATGATTTTCGATAAAGAAGGAAAGTGCTTAAATGCTAATCTGTTGGATTATAAAGTGCCGATGATAAATGATTTACCCGATGATTTAAGGGCGGAATTGGTATTTACAGAAGATCCTTTTGGCCCTTACGGTGGTAAATCCGTAGCGGAGATTAGTACTAATGGCGCTGCACCGGTAATTGCAAATGCTATCCACGATGCTATCGGTGTATGGCTGCGAAAATGGCCATTTTCACCGGAGAATATATTAAAAGCTTTAGAGAAGATATAATTTACTTTTAATTTCAGGCAAAATGATGAAGAGCTTAATTTTATTGGGTTCTTCTGATTTATACGGTTTTTTCTTAAATCAGGAAAAACAACTAATAAATATATGTCGAAAAGGAGATGCAAAATGAGGACAAATCGTTTTTTGGGAAGGGATTGGCTTGATCCTGAATTTAGTTACTCACAAGAAGATTGGAGGACTTTGATGGATGTCGGTTTTGAGCTTAAGCGCAGGTTTGCGATGGGTGATGATACCTCTCATGTTCTTAAGAGTAAAACTCTGTTCACTATGTTTTTTAATCAATCTTTACGTACCAGGAGTACATTTGATGCGGGTATTCAGCAGCTGGGCGGAATTCACTGTTCACTGGAACCGGGAAAAACGTATACTCCTGCCCGCAAGGGATTCGATATACCCTATGAAACCGAAAGGATTTCCGATGTGGCGAGGATGCTCAGCCGCGTGGGAGATGCCATAGCTATTAGAATGTATGGGCCTCCGACAGGCTGGAATTACGGATTTGCTCATGCTACAATGCAGGAATTCGCGGAATATGCGAGTTGCCCTATTATCAATATGGAGTGTGACAAGTACCATCCCTGCCAGGCATTAGCCGATTTGATGACAGTCAAAGAGAAATTCGGCACATTCAAAGGAGTAAAGCTTACCATGTCCTTCGCTTATTCCGGTTCTATTGAGAAACCCAGAGCAGTGCCTCAGAGTGTTATTCTCGCGGCTACTTTGATGGGTATGGATGTGACTCTTGCTCATCCGGAAGGTTATGAACTGGATCCTGATGTTATTGGAAAATGTAAACAGAATGCCGAGCAATATGATGGCTCCTTTAAAATCACAAATGATTTTAATAAGAGTTTTGAAGGCGCACATGTAGTCTATCCGAAAGCCTGGGGTGCTCACACATGTTTTAACTATTTTGACCCTAAGACCGGTAAAAAAATCAAGGATCAGGATCATAAAGAAGCTGAGAGAGTCAACGGATTGGCCAAAGGCTGGATGACAACAATAGATCAGATGAAGTTAATTGATAAGAACGGTGTTTATATGCATTGTCTGCCTGCAGACCGCGGTCAGGAAGTAACGGATGAAGTTATAGACGGCCCTCAGTCAGTTGTAATCGACGAAGCAGAAAACCGCCTGCACGCGCATAAGGCTATAATGGCATTATTAATGGGCGGACGTTTGTAAAACAGGAGGAAATATTTTATGAATAAGTCAAAATTGTATGGCAAGCACCTTATTACCACTCAGGACTGGTCTCTGGAGGAGATAATTAAGACGCTGGAACTTGCCGAAAAAATGCAGGCTAATAGGTATGGTCCTGAATTTTCTAATCTCTTATTTAACCGTAGTTTTTTAATGTTCTTTTATAATCCTTCGGTGCGCACACGCCAGTCATTTGAGGCGGCAGCAACGGAACTTGGCGGGCACGCTCAGTTTCTCGAACCCAAGTCCATGCGTTTAAAAACGGCAAAAACAGCGGGGGAGACAATTGAAGATGCAGCAAGAGTTATGACCAGATATGGCTGTGGTCTTGGAATAAGGATACTAGAAGATAAAATAGGCGCTTATGGAGAAGGTGACGCTCTATTAAGAGAATACGCAAAATATTCCGGCATACCTATTATAAGCATGGCTCATGACAGGTTTCATCCATGTCAGGGTCTTGCTGATGCTATGGGGTACCGCAGGCATCTTGGAAAAAATTTAAAAGGTAAAACTATACTTCATGCATGGGGCCGCGGCGCGCTTGGAAGGTCATACTGTTCGGTTCAGGAAAGCATGCTGATATGTTCCCGGCTGGGTATGAATGTAAGAATCGCTCATCCGGAAGGATATTCGCTCGATGAAGAAGTTATAGAATGGACAAAAAAGAATTGTTCGGAAAACGGTACTGATTTTTCGATAACTCACGATCTTACAGAAGGGTATGAGGGAGCCCATATTGTATATTCAAGAAACTGGATGAGTGAAAATGCTTATCGCGGCGGCGAATTACATAAAGCGGAAGAAGTAGAAAAAGCATTAAAATATACCGACTGGATATGCGATGAAAAAAAGATGAAGCTTACCGATGACGGTTTATTTTCCCATCCAATGCCTGTTGACAGGGGCCACGAAGTTACTGATGAGGTAGCGTCCGGTTCAAGGTCAATAATTATAGATATTGCCGAAAACAGGCTGCATGTTCAGAAAGCTGTAATGGCTTTAACAATGTCAGAAGAAATAGAAATAGAATGAAGAACTCCGGAGCAGAGCTCCGAAGTATCTTCGTTCTATAAGGCTGCGGCAAGCCGCAACTATTTTATAAGCCTTCATCCCCGCAGCAGAGCCGCGGGGTATTACGGCGTCATACTAAAAAGGAGGAATTAATATGCCATTAGCAGTTGTTGCAGTAGGAGGTAATGCTCTTATTAAGGATAAAAATCATAAGACTGTAGCTGATCAGTATATGGCTGCGGTAGAAACAATGAAACACATTACGAAGATGATTGAAAAAGGCTGGAATGTCATTGTTACTCATGGTAACGGCCCGCAGGTCGGTTTTATTCTTCTGCGGTCTGAATTTGCAGAAAAAGAAGCCGGCCTTCATAATGTGCCTCTGGATTATTGCGTTGCCGATACACAGGGAGCAATAGGCTACATCTTCCAGCAGGTACTTATGAACGAATTTAAAAGGAAGAATATTCCCAAAGAGGCTGTAACTGTAGTTACCCAGGTATTGGTTGATAAAAAGGATCCGGCATTCAGCAAGCCCGCAAAACCAATAGGGTCGTTTATGTCTAAAGAAGAAGCTGAAGAGCGGAAGGCCTCCGACGGGTGGGATATTGTACAGGATGCAGGCAGGGGATACCGCAGAGTTGTGCCGTCACCGGAACCTATAGAAATTCTGGAAGAAAAAGCTATAGAATTACTGGCCGATAACGATTTTATTGTAATCGCTGTAGGCGGCGGCGGAATACCCGTATATAAAAGAGAAGACGGAGTAATCGTCGGTATTGAAGCAGTTATAGATAAAGATTTTGCGTCTTCTCTGCTGGCTTCAAATATTAATGCCGATTTACTTTTAATTTGCACAGTAGTAGAAAAAGTATTCCTGAGATTTGGAAAGCCTGATGAAAAAGCCCTTGATACGATAAGTGTGGAAGAAGCAGAAAAATATCTGAAAGAAGGGCATTTTGCTCCCGGAAGTATGGCTCCAAAAATAAAAGCGGTTATAAAGTATTTGAAAAACGGGGGCAGGAAAGCAATCATAACCTCGCCTTCAGCTATCGAAGCAGCGTTGGAAGGGAAAACCGGAACATGTATCATTCCTTAAATAAATAATAAACTGTTTAAGCGGTTTTAAATCTATTTTAGTGCGGGGCAGATACGCGGGGAGTAACAGGCAAAAAAGCCATTTGTAAGAAAAATTATATACAAAAAGAAAAGGGGATCACAAATAAATTTTTATCATACTGCATTACTTTATCTCCATTGGATACAATAATTCCAAAAGTGCAGTTATGCTCTTTTATAAAAACTTTGATTGGCTGTAAGGTATTTGGTTTTATTCCAGCCGGATATTTAATCTCGATTGGAATCAGTCCGAATTTTCCTTCCAGTATTAAATCAACTTCTGCTCCCTGTGAAGTACGGTAGTAGTAATAATTAAATGTAATCCCTCTTGCTTCCAGTCCTCTTATAATCTCTTCAATAACCAGTGATTCCCAGGAATATCCCATCCGCGGATGAGTAAGCAGATGATTTAAATCTTTTATCCGCATTAGATAGTGAAGAATTCCGGTATCACGCAAATAGCCCTTAGGATGTTTTGTTATTCTTTTTTTAACATTTTTTTCATAGGGATATATATGCCGCCAGATAAACGTACCATGAGCGATCTGGAAATAATCCTTTATTGTAGTCTGGGAAACATTTAATGACCGGCCTACTTCTGAATAATTGATAATACTTCCAGATAATCCGGCCAGCATTTCTGTAAATTGGCGAAATCTTTGTCTGTTTATTCCGGGGAATAACCTGGATAAGTCTCTATCCAGATAGGTTCTTACAAATTGGTTAAACCATATTTCTGAAAATCTTTGATTATCCTGAATCCAGGGTTCAGGGTAACCGCCCGAAAACCAATATTTATGAATTGTTTCTAAGGTTGTTTTTTCCTCGAGTTCAGTAATGATTTCTTCATGTAGATCCGGACTGTGGAATAGCCTGTAAAACTGATTATCATAAGACGAGCTAACTTCGGCAAGCAGAAGCGGAGACATTTCGATAATACCGACCCGTCCTGCAAGACTTTCTGAAATCGATTCTAGCAGATCCGGAGAACTGGAACCGGTTATGAGGAATCTGCCTTTGCTGTTTCTGTCAGAATCAATTGCCACACGCAGAGATGCAAACAGGCCGGGCATCATCTGCGCCTCATCGATAGCCAGCTTATTGTTATTCAGTCTTAAAAAAAGATCCGGATCTTTTTTTATATAATCATAATCACCGCTTTTTTCCAGATCATATATCTTCCAATCATTAGCTAGCTCTAATAGTAAGCTTGTTTTTCCGCATTGTCGAGGGCCAATCAGAGCAACGCATGGAAAAAAGTTTAGGTATTCCCGGGCTAGATTATAGTACATCCGAAATATATAATGCATTTTTAAAGGCATACTTTGATTTTGCATGGTAAAAACGGCTTTGTCAAGCATGTGGAGGTGTTTTTTATTACATCCGAAGCAGTTAAGCAGGCCTCGGCATGGTGAAATGAGTGTAAATATGCATAATCTGTAGATTTATTGCTAAAACGAAGAACTCCGGAGCAGAGCCCCGAAGTATTTTCGTTCTGTTCAGTGTGGTTAAAAAAAAATATTGAAATTCCTGTACAATATATTAAGTTCTTTTTAATATTCCGGCTCTTCGATTACCACTTCTGTAGAGATAATCTACCAGCGATACCGGATCTCTGAATCGGGAAAGCATAATCATGGAAGCTATAATGAAGGGTTTATAGCGTGCCTCAAAATATGTTGCAATTCTGTACTTTTCAAAAATCTCCTCTGAAACCTCTCCTTCTTTACAGGACACACCGGAAATATCCGCAGGCAGGCAATGCATGTACAGGGCTTTAGCTTTCTTTGTCAGTTTCATGTTATCACGATTACATTCCCAATTCTTATACTTTGTATTATTTATAAGGCATTCTTTTTCCAGATCATCCAAACCTTTCTGATTACCGGTTTCTAATAACTCTGTTCGCTGTTTCATCACGCTGAATGGGGCCCAGCTTTTCGCATACACAACGTCGGCATCTTTGAATGCGTCCTCCATTGAATTTGCAATCCTGAAATTTCCTCCGGATTCCTGGCTGTTCTTTCTCGCCATTTTCACTGTATCATCTAACAGATCATATCCTTCCGGAAATGCCAGGGAAATATCCATACCAAAACGCGACAGCAGGGTGATTAAACCCTGTGTTACAGAAAGGGGTTTTCCATAGCTTGGAGAATAGGCCCATGTTACAGCAATTTTTTTTCCTTTTAAATTATCAAGATCTCCGTCAAAGTAGTTTTTTAAATGGAGTAAATCCGACATCGTTTGAGTGGGATGATCAATATCACATTGCAGATTGATAATGGCTGGCCTGTGGCCTAACACTCCTTCTTGAAAACTCTCATCCAACGCCTTGCCAACCTCCTGCATATAAGTATGGCCCCGGCCTATATACATATCGTCCCGGATTCCAATGACCTCACTTAAGAAAGATATCATGGTCGATGTCTCACGGACGGTTTCCCCATGACTAATCTGGGTCTTCGTTTCATCTAACTCTTGAAGTGCTAATCCGAGAAGATTCGAGGCAGATGCAAACGAAAATCGTGTCCGGGTTGACTTATCCCTGAATTGAGCTATGGATAGCCCTGTCTGGAACACACGGCTTGAAATATTTGCTCTCCAAAACACGCGAAGTATTTCGGCCAAACTTAACGTTGCAATTAAATCCTCTTTGGTTTTATCGGCGGTTAATAAGAAATCTTTCCCATACATGTTAAAAGCGATTTTATTCAGCATATGGATGTCATAACTGGTACTTCTTATATGCTCACTAATGTCCTTAGGTATCATTTTAAATTCCTCCATTAAAAATGCATAAAAAATGTTAGTTAATTTGGTAATTGTGTGTAAGTTAGCTTTCAGTGCAACACAAAATAAACAACAGAAAAAATTATTAATTTTTTAGAAAAGATATACTTTACAGTAACAAATATTATAATACTTTACAAGACGATTATGATAAAAAACCGGAAAAAACTACTTAAAAAAGAATTATATTTCGCCTGTTATTATCAGGAAAGAATAGATTTTTTCCACTGACAAATAAAAATCAGATAGACATTTTTTAATCCAAAATATCCGGATTAAAATCGGGAGGCGTCCTGACAATTTTTAATATAAAATTATTAAAAAGAAAATTAAATTTACCCATTACATAAAACGAATAAACCCTTTTAAGTTGAAATATTCTAAATTTTAATTTATAATGAAATTGTAATTAAGGATTGCTGCTCCCTCCAATTACTGCATATTACTGTTTTAAGGTACCGAGGATTATTGTTTTACCCGATGATTTAAGGGCGGAATTGGTATTTATGAAAGATCCAATAAAATTGATTTTGGAAAGAGGAGACAAGTATGAATCTTTTTGAAGAAGCGGGAAAACTCCAGAAAATGAATATACCCTTTGCTGTTACAACTATTATTGAAACAAAAGGCTCAACGCCCAGAAATACGGCAAAAATGATTGTACGCCGCGATGGGAGTATCATCGGAACGATTGGTGGAGGCCTGGTGGAACAGTATATTATAGATCAAGCACAGGAGGCAATCCGTAAACACTGTTCACGAACCGTGCACCGGTCCCTCCTTCCCGGTGGTAAAGATGCGGTTGGTATGGAATGCGGAGGAAATATGACTGTATTTATAGAAGTAGTTAATGTTCATCCGAAGCTCGTTCTTATAGGCGGGGGCCATGTGAATTTGGCCATGGCAAAAGCAGCGGATTTGTTGGATTTTGAAATTCAGATTGTAGAAAACCGTAAAGAATTCATTTCTAAGGAACGGTTTCCCATGGCCAGTGAATGGCATTATCACGAAGATCTTGCTAAAGCTATAGATAAGGTTAATATAGATCAGGATACCTATATTATTATTGCCACAAATCATGACGATACGACTTCCATACGAGAAGTTATCAACAGCCCTGCTGCCTATATCGGGATGTTGGGAAGTAAAAGGAAGGTGGCGACAATAATGAAAACCCTCAGGGCCGAGGGTTTTCCCAAAGAAAATATTTCCGATGTACATTCGCCGGTAGGATTGGATATTGGGGCGGAAACTCCCGAAGAAATTGCCGTAAGTGTTTTAGCGGAAGTTTTAATGGTTAAAAATAAGAAAAAAGGTCATTCGTTAAAAGCCTTTGTCGATGATCTGGTGATTATTCGCGGAGGGGGTGATCTGGCAACAGGAACGGCATGGCGTCTTTTCCGCTGCGGATTCAAAGTTGTTATATTGGAAATTGGGACACCAACGGTTATTCGAAGAACCGTTGCCTTTGCCCGGGCCATGTTTGAAGATGTGGCAGAGGTGGAAGGTGTGAAAGCGGTAAAGGCCGCCTCTATTAGTGATGTTTATAAAATCCTGGAAAATGGGCATATTCCCGTATTAAAGGATGCCGGCGGAATGTCCATAAAAACCCTGAACCCGACTACTGTTATAGATGCCATTTTAGCCAAACGGAATCTTGGCACCGTAAAAAATATGGCTCCTATTGTTATTGGTTTAGGACCAGGATTTACAGCGGGTGAGGATGTGGATGTCGTTATTGAAACCAACAGAGGGCATTCTTTAGGCCGTGTTATTTTAAATGGTAAGTCTCAGGATAATACAGGGATTCCTGGAGAAATCCATGGTGCATCGCATGACAGGGTTATTCGAGCACCGGCAAAAGGGAATTTCGAGTCTATTGTTGCTATTGGAAGTGAAGTAAAAAAAGGTGATACTCTGGCCCGGATTGGGGCAGAAAATATCAAGGCACCTATTTCCGGTATGATTCGGGGACTTCTTTATGATGGTATTCCGGTTATTAATGGAATGAAAATAGGAGATATTGATCCAGGAGGAACGAATGTAAGCTGTACTTCCATTTCAGATAAGGCTCTTGCTGTGGCAGGTGGAGTACTGGAAGCCATTTTTTATTTGAGAAGCCAATTGATATAAAGGAAAGGAATCAATAGAAATGAAGAACGATATATCATTAACGAAATATACCCGTTTTTCCGGATGCGGAGCAAAATTGGGCCCGGAGATTCTTGACCGTGCCCTTTGCGGTTTATCACAATCCCGTTATCCGGAAGTTTTAGTAGATTATCAAACCAGTGATGACGCGGGCGTCTATCAAGTAAGTGAGGATCTTGCTCTTGTTCAAACTGTGGATTTTTTCCCTCCCATAGTAGATGATCCTTATACTTTTGGGCAGATAGCGGCAGCGAATGCCCTTTCGGATATCTATGCTATGGGAGGTAGACCTGTTACAGCATTGAGTATTGTGGGTTTTCCCCAAAAAAAAGCTGATATCTCCATTCTTCGAAAAATAATGGAAGGCGGATTAAATAAACTGGAAGAAGCAGGAACAGCCCTTGTGGGAGGGCACAGTATTCAGGATGAAGAATTAAAATTCGGTTTCGCTGTAACCGGGCTTATTCATCCGAAAAAAACACTTTATAATAATCGCCCGGGCAAAGATGAGGTTCTTATCCTTACAAAAGCTCTGGGTACGGGAGTCATTAATTCTGCATTAAGAGGCGGTGTTGTTTCTAATGAGGCCATTAATGCTGCTGTTTTATCTATGCAAACCTTGAATAAAGATGCCGCAGAGATCATATCCCGATTCCCTGTATCTGCCTGTACTGATGTTACTGGTTTCGGGCTGCTGGGGCATTGCTGTGAAATGATCCTGGGAACAGATATCGGATTCAAAATTGAATATAAACGCATCAGGTTCTTTCCGAATGTTCTGTCTTATATTGAAATGGGGCTGATCCCCGGCGGGACTTATAGAAATAAAGAGTTTCGTCAAAAATATATCCATGAAGCAGAAAAACTCCCTAAAGCAGTACTGGATATCCTTTTTGATCCCCAAACCTCCGGAGGACTGCTTTTTTCTATTCCGCGGGAGGAAGAACAGAAGATTCTTTCAGTTTTAAGGAAAGGCGGGATTGATCCGTATACCATTGGGCAGACCACGAATCGGAAAGAAGTCATTGAAATCATCCTATAGTAAATTGATAGTTATTTGATAGTAAATTGATAGTAATTTGCTAGTTATTTACATCAGATAACTTTTGTTTTTATTATAAGTTTCACTACTATAAAATTAAAAAATAGCTTGACAAATATTATAATTTTATATACAACAAATTAGAAATGAAAGTTTATCTTGCAAGAGAAAACTATTTAAAAAAGTTTGCAGTTCAAGTGAAAAGAAGTTGGCGGGAAGCTTTAAAGAATTCGTATTATATGAATATGCTAAGTTACCGGCATCTGATTTTTCCTATTCTTTTTTTCAGATTAACTCCAAAAAGAATAGCCGGGTTGAGCATTGGTATTACACAATGTTGATCGTATTCGGCTAATTATAGTGCCAATAGCAACTCAAATAATTTATCTTAAATTAATTGGAGGTTCTAGTGGGAAAATTTATTAAAAAAACTAAAAAGGAGAATTTTATGAAAGTGAGAGGTGTAATGTTTATTTTCTTGCTCCTGATCCTGGCATTTACTACTTTAAGCTGTGAAAAAAAAGCAGAAAGCACAACAGCACAGGGAGAAGCAGGAGTCAAACTTAAAATTGCGTTTGTTTATATTGGCCCTCCTGGAGATTTGGGGTGGACATTCGAACATGACCGTGGCCGTCTAATGATGGAAGAAGAATTCAAAGATGACGTGGAAACTGTTTTTATCGAGAATGTTCCCGAAGGTCCGGATGCAACCCGTATTATCAGACAATATGCCCAGGATGGATTTGATATGATTTTTGCTACTTCTTTCGGATATATGGATCCCATGTTAGAAGTGGCTGCCGAATTCCCTGATGTCTATTTTGAACATTGTTCAGGATATAAAACGGCAGATAATATGTCTACCTATTTCGGACGTATGTATCAACCACGGTATCTGTCCGGAATTGTTGCCGGAAAAGCAACCGAATCAAATATTATAGGATATGTAGCTGCTTTCCCAATACCGGAAGTAATCCGCGGAATTAATGCCTTTACACTCGGAATTCAATCTGTTAATCCCGACGCGGAAGTTCGTGTCGTCTGGACTAATACCTGGTATGATCCGGTAAAAGAAAGAGAAGCAGCCGTAGCCCTCCTTAATGCCGGAGCAGATATTATTGCCCAGCATCAGGATACAACAGAACCACAGAAAGCCGCTCAGGAAAGGGATAAATTTAGTATCGGTTATGACGCGGATATGCGGCCCTTTGTTGGAGAATCCGTTCTTGTAAGCCCCGTATGGAACTGGGGAGCTTATTATATAGATGTAGTGGGACAGGTTTTAGATGGTACCTGGAGTACTCATCAATTCTGGGGAGGCCTCCAGGAATCAAACAGTGTCGTTATGTTGTCCGATTATAGTTCCCTTGTACCACAGGATGTCCGGAATCTTGTAGAAGAAGCCACTCAAAAGATAATAAACGGAAGTTGGGATGTTTTTACAGGACCGCTCTTTGATCAAGACGGAAATCAAGTTTTAAGTAATGGCGAAAAGATGAGCGATTCCGATATGCTTGGTATGAGTTTCTTTGTTGCGGGTATTATCGGTGAAACTGGTAACTAATTACATTGCCTATGTTTAGGCAGGGAAACTATAATAAGTTTCCCTGCCAAATATTTTTATTTTATAATAATTTTAAAAAGTTTTCATATACTTAGATAGTAAGAATTAATTATTTTAATTAAATGCTATTCTATCTGCCTTTCTCATGTTTACAAATAAAAGCAGGTGGGAATAGATAAGGGTTGCCATACAACCAATAATCTAATGCATAAAGGTTGGTTAATTAATGAAAAATTTATCAAAGCATACAGATATATCAACCAGCACACCCATTACTCCAATTTTAACTATGCAGGGGATAACAAAACGCTTTCCCGGTGTAATAGCTAACGATCGTGTTGATCTGGAGCTTTTCCCGGGAGAAGTTCTCGCGTTACTGGGTGAAAACGGTGCTGGTAAAAGCACACTTGTAAATATCTTAGCGGGATTATACCGTCCGGATGAAGGCCGGATTATCATTAAGGGTAAAGAAGTTTCCATTGAATCCCCGCAGGATTCCATGATCTATGGGATTGGAATGGTCCATCAGGAATTTATGCTGGTGGATACTATGACTGTGGCCGAAAATGTCATATTAGGTATGAAAGGGCTCTCTTTTATACCCAAAATGGATATTATAAAAGAAAGAATTAAACAACTTTCAGATCAATATAAACTTCAGGTAGATCCGAACAGTTATATCTGGCAATTAGGTGTCGGGGAACAGCAAAGGGTAGAAATTTTAAAAATCATCTACCGGGGAGCAGATATCCTTATCCTGGATGAGCCCACTGCAGTGTTAACACCCCAGGAATCCCAGGATTTAAACGCTGTCATTAAACAGATGTTATCAGAAGGGAAATCTGCCATTTTTATTACCCATAAAATGGATGAAGTTCTTACTTTTTCCAACTCGGTTCGCGTTCTTCGTAATGGCCGACTTGTAGCTGTTAAAAAAACAACAGAAACTAATCCAAAAGATTTAGCTAAACTGATGGTTGGCAGGGAAATTCTTTTCCGTTTGCATAAAAAGCAGGTAGAACCGGGAGATGTCCTATTAAAGATAGAAGATGTGCATGCCTTAAACGCACACGAATTACCAGCTTTAAAAGGAGTTTCACTGGAAATTCACAGCGGAGAAGTTCTTGGTATCGCAGGTGTGGCCGGAAACGGCCAACAGGAACTGGCTGAGGTCGTTACGGGTTTGCTACCCACAACAAGCGGGAAAATATATATTAATGGAAAAGATAAAACAAATATGTCTCCACTGGATTATATCAAGAGCGGAGTCAGCCATATACCGGCAGACCGCGGGGCAATGGGAATTGTAGGAGATATGAGTGTTGCAAATAATCTGGTTATGAAAGGTTATCGTAATAAACCTATTTTAAAAACAGGGATCCTTCATCCCAGGCGGATCCTTGATTTTGCCAAACGTATGATTAAACGTTTTAATATTTCCACACCAACTCCTCATATAATGGTAAAGTTTTTATCCGGAGGAAATATACAAAAAACTATTCTTGCCCGGGAAATTGAAGCCTGCAAGGGAATTTTAATTGCCTCATACCCCTCACGGGGATTGGATGTAGGTGCAGCGGAATCCGTCAGAAATGAAATTTTAAAACAAAGAGAAGATGGAACAGCTATTCTCCTTATTTCTGAAGAATTTGAAGAACTTCTTACTATCGCGGACAAAATAGCCGTTATGCATGAAGGAGAAATAATGGGAATTGTTAACTCAAAAGAAACGGATATGAACACTCTTGGTTTGATGATGGCAGGAGTGAAAAACGATGAAACATCAAGGAGTTTTTCATGAAGTTGCTATTTGAAAAAAGACTGTCCACATCCAAAAAATCTTTGGTTATTGTTCCAATCGTCTCTTTTCTGGTATCCCTCCTTTTAGCAGCCATCATTTTATCATTGTCAAAAGCCAATCCGATTTCTACATATGCAGCAATGTTTATGGGTGCTTTTGGATCATGGCCGAATTTCATGGAAACTTTAGTAAAAGCTATTCCCCTAATGCTGACAGGTTTGGGTGTTTCAATTGCTTTTCGGTTACGCTTCTGGAATATAGGCGCGGAAGGGCAATTAATTATGGGAGCCATAGGCGCTACATGGGTAGCTCTTTTTCTTTCACCATTCCTACCGGGTCCTCTTGTGCTTCCCGTTGTAATACTTGTCGGAATGATCTGCGGTGCCGTATGGGCAGGTGTTCCCGCGTTTTTAAAAGCCTA
>SDBV01002449.1_pt1 | contig 27753 bp, 39 predicted proteins | sample 2277081 | NCBI WGS metagenome assembly SDBV01 (sample SAMN10402039, study PRJNA504765) | marine sediment metagenome | isolation source: marine sediment core GS10_PC15, 223 cmbsf | place: Arctic Ocean: Southern Knipovich Ridge | collected 2010 | reverse complement strand
GTAGGCGAGGCGGCGCTTGCCCCAAACGTCCGTGTTCACGATGGCGCCGCCGTCTTCGGTGATGAGCGACTCAACGCCTTGCGCTACTTTCTCGACCTCATCCTCCGACGCTTCGGGCTGGATGATGTAGATCGTTTCATATATTCTCAATCGGATGTTCCTCCGTCAAACGGCCATGCTTTGGCCTAAAGGGGCCTGAGTTAGGGACTTGCCGCGTTTGGGCCCCGGCACTCCCAGGCTCAATACGACGGGATAGAGTAACAAATGCGGCTTGCGTGTCTCAAGTACCTTCTTGACAGTGCTTTGGCTAGAATTGGCAGGGGAATTGAGGGCTTGTGCCTGCCGTATAGTTGCTCAAGGCGGGGCCGCAGGGCCTGTAGGCAAGGGAATATGGAGATTTGTTGGATATGGCTGCGTCTGTAACAGACTCGATCACGACGGTCGACGGGCATTATCAGTACCTGGGGCGCGCGGCGGCCTTTCTCATTGATGACGGTGGTGAGGCAGCATTTATCGACAATGTTACACGCTTCTCGGTCCCGTATCTTCTCGATGCCCTGGCGGCCAAAGGACTTCAGCCGGAACAGGTCCGGTATCTCATCGTGACCCACCTTCATCTCGACCACAGCGGCGGTACGGCTGAACTCCTGAAGCACTGCCCCAACGCCAAGGTCGTCTGTCACCCGCGCGCCGTTAAGCACATCATCAATCCTGCAAGACTCGTCGAAAGCGCCATGCCCGTCTACGGAGAAGAGGAGTTCAATAAGCTCTACGGGGAAATCGAAGGGGTCGATGAAACACGGGTGGAGGGCATGGAGGATGCCGCCACTCTTCGCCTGGGATCGCGGCCGCTGACATTTTTGGATGCACCGGGTCATGCCAGACATCATCTTGTTATTCAGGATTCAGCGACGAATTCGATGTTCGCGGGCGATACCTTCGGCATATGTTATCCGCAGCTTCAACATGGGACGCGGCCGCACCTGAACTACGTTTGCGCCCCGCCGCAATTCGACCCAAGCGCCGCCAAGGCCACCGTCCGCCGCTTCGTCGATTCAGGGGTGGACCGGATTTTCGTGACGCATTTTGGCCAGTGTGACGCTGTTCGCGAGGGCGCTGAGCAACTCTTGGAGTGCTTGGACCTTTACGACGCCCTCGCCGATGAGGCCGCCGCGAGCGAATTGGCGGGAGACGATCTCTTGGCCGAATGCACGCGCCGTGCCTCAGATATCATGACGGACCAGCTCAAGATGTGCGGACTGGATGTGCACGACCCGAATATCATGAAGTGGGCGAGCTCCGAGCACGCGATTACTAGCCAGGGCCTCGCCGTTCTCGCGGAACAGCGCCGAGAGAAGCGGGCCTCGGAGGCCTAGGGCCGTGCATGAAGGCTCGGGCTGGCGTAGCGGACAATTTGACTTGGTACGATCAGCACCTCCCGTGGTGAAAGATCCAGCATGAATCCGATTTTCGGAAATGTCAGGATGATGTCGCGCCGCCCGGGGGCGACTTTCGAGATGGCGGACAGCACTGCGTTTTTCTGATAGCTCAGCTGGTTCATTTCGACCACGGTATCGCCCCACAAGACCTCGTACAGCTCGCCATAGGGGACCACCGACCCGGCCGATTCGGCGAGATACAGCAGGAGCTTCCATGCCAGGGGCTGGACTGTCGCCGGCTTTAAATCAACCAGCACATGGCCGGGCTCTCGATAGTCGAGGAGCAGAACCAGGTGGCGAAACGGCTTGGGGCCGCGCGGTCTGCGGGCGGGGCCCTTGCCTGATCCGGGAACTGACATGTCATCGTGTCCTTCGTGTATTCGGGCCGAAGCCCCAGCCGCTCCAATCGGTGGCTACAGAGACAACTGCACCTATATAATATGCGGGATTTGTTGCACTTCGAGGCGGCTGACGCATTATTGTGCGCCCTAAAGAGAGTCCGGGCCGACGGTTAACACGACTCGCGTGACGTGCAGATATACTATTAGTAAGTGATTACTATAACGAAATCTCATCAGTTTGTCAACAATTAATATTCTGCCGGTCAGGCATTACTCCCCATTGACTTAAGGCTGAAATAGCGTTATAGTACTGATGAATTGACGTTCCCTGGCAGTCAGGGGCAGGAGTATCGCGATAGCGAGGCCGAGGCGCGGAAGTGAGGCAAGGGTGGGCACTTTTCGGGATTTCGCTCCGAAATAGGACCGGCGAATCTCACGGAGTAGCCGCGGCCGCGCCAAACGTCTTCCACGGGCTGCCAGGGCCACGATACACTATGCTCCCCCTGGGTGGCTCCGCATTATGTAGCGACACGGAGCCAGGAATGCAGGGCAACGAAGAGGCGGGGAGGTATTTGGGTTGAATCACGGCGCCACATCCCGGAACTTCGATCGAGGCGAACTGTTCGATCTCGACACTGAGAAACTTCGCGATGAGTTTCGATCGTTGAGGCGGCGGCGGAAATTGAGTCAGGCGGATGTTGCCGCGCTTCTCGATGTAAGCCAAGCGACAGTTTCGTCCTTCGAGCAGGAAAAACACCATCGAATACGCTCGAAGACGCTGCGCGGCATTCGTGACATCGTTGCCTCCTGGAAACGAGAGAGCGTTTCGGGCCCATCAGAGCCGGGAGCGAACCGTGGCATAGTGGAGCGGCGCGAACCCGGGGGGCAAACGGAAGTCGCGTGCGCTCAATGCGGAGTGCGCGTGCCAGACCTGAAGACACCGGCGGCTTTCTGTCCATTTTGTGGCGCGCACATACGTGGTTCGTGCGGTTGCGGCCATCCTATCCTCGACCCAAAGGCGTTATACTGTAGCCGCTGTGGCGAAGCGGTGAAGGCTTCGGATCCTGACGTCCTAGGACGAGGCAACGGGGATTTTCAGCTCGCGCTCCTTAGGAGCGTACTTCGCTGGATTGAACGCGGAGATCCCGCTGAAAGTATCCTGCAAGATCTCGCGCGTCTCGCTTCGCAGACGAAGGAACCTTAGTCCGGTTTGGCGGCGCGGCGACCCCTGGTCTGAACCGGTCTGTTCCTGACACCCACTCCCTGTACACGGAGGACTTCCAACTCGTTGGGCATGTCGAAGATCGGCATTTCCGTGGGCGGCTTCGTGCCACGAATATAGGCCTCGCGGTAATTGCCTCCGGCCAGGCCGGTACCGCGGTCGATGTTGTAGAATTCCACGCCTCGCGGCACCCTGAAGTCCTTTACGGGAAGACCCTCATGGGCCCCTATCATGAAATCGGTCCATATGGGGGAGGCCAAGGCGCCCCCCGTATAGTCGGTGCCTTTCCCCAGAGATCGGTTGTCGTCATAGCCCAGCCACACCACGCAGGTGTACTGCGGCGTGTATCCGCAGAACCAAACGTCAATGCTCTTATTCGTCGTGCCTGTCTTACCCGCCCGGGGCCTGTCAAACCCGACGGTCCGCCGGCCCGAAGGATAGTAAATATCGCCCCCTTCGAGGTCGCTGCGCTTGACGGGTGTGGTCACACCTTGCAGCAGGTGCGTGATCTGGTAGCTGACGTCCTCCTTAAATACTGGTGTTAATTTTCGGAACGTGGTGGCGTCGTAGCGCACAATCCCGTCGCGGTCCTTAATTTGCGTAACGAATGTCGGCGCGACGTGTCGACCGCCGAGGGCGAGCGTGCCGTAACACGTCGCATGGTCCAGCACGGTCGTCCTCGACGTGCCCAATCCGATCGTAAGCCCCACTTCGTCGCCAATAGGTTGCCTGAACCCGGCGGACTTTAAGTATGAGCGTATAAGCGGCATCCCGAAGCGATCTACCAGTTTGATTGAAATGATATTCACGGAGAGTTCGAGCGCCTTTCGTATCGGAATCGGCCCCAGAAATTCCTTTTCGAAATTCTTTGGCTTCCACTCTCTTCCAAACATGTCCACCCGGGAAAACTCTTCATCCACCACGATTTTCGACGGCGTCATGCCGCTGTCCAGGGCTGCAAGCCAAACGAAGGGTTTCACTGTCGATCCCGGTAGCCGCAGCGCCTGCGTCGCCACATTAAACTTCTTTTGCGCGAAGTCCCGACCCCCGACAAGCGCGCGCACGTAGCCTTCAAAGCCCGGGCGATTGTCCAAACAGACGAGTGCGCCATTGACCGGATAAAACTCGTGCTCGAGGCCCTGCCGTTCTAGGGATGCTAATTTCTTGGCATCAAACTCGGCCAGGGCCTTCAGCAAGACCTCCTCGGCGATGCCCTGAAGGCGCAGATCCAATGTCGTATAGACTTCTAGGCCGCCCTCGAAGAGGTCTTCCTCGGTCGCGTCCACTTCGTAGGGAGCGGGCGGATTGCCGATAAAACGCCTTATTCCTTCGCTGAAATACGGGGCCTTGAATATGTTGGGCGCCCAGCGCGCGATTTCCGGGCTATCCAGATTCTTCCGTTCTTCGGGAGTAATGACTGACTCGATCGACTCGGCGATCGCGTTTTCGTATTCGCTCTGCGTGATGAACCCGTGCTCGAGCATCTGCGCCAGGACGATGTTGCGTCGCTTGCGCGCGTTCTCAGGATGGCGGAAGGGCTGGTTGTTATTCGGTGAACGCGCAAGGCCGGCCAAGAGTGCAGACTCCGAGAGCTTCAGGTCGGCGGCACTCTTGAGATAGTACTGTTGGGTGGCCGACTCGACGCCGTGCGCGCTAATCCCAAGGAAGATCTGATTGAGGTACATCTCGAGTATCTCGTCTTTTGTGTAGCGGCGCTCAAGCTGCAGGGCCACAAGCATTTCGCGAAGCTTCCGCTCGACCGTGACTTCCTTGGTGACTCCCGTCGTTTCGATGTTGCGCACGATCTGCTGGGTGATTGTGCTCGCACCTCGCAGGCGGTTCGTGCGGAATGAATCGGCCACCGCCACGAGAAAGGCCAAGGGCCGCACGCCCTTATGTTCGTAGAAGGTGTGGTCCTCCGTTGCGATGAATGCCTTTTGAAGATGCAGCGGCATCTGGTTCAGAGTCACGAGGTGACGGGTCTCTATTGTAAACTCGCCCAGCTCCGCACCGTCGGCGGAGAAGAGTTTGCTGCCGACCTTCGGGCGAAAGTCGTCCAAAGCGTCGATGGTGTCTTCCACGTCCGCCAAGATATACACGAAGACGCCCAGGCCCGCGCCCCAAAAGGCCGCGAAGCACAGCGTCACCAAGAAGAACAGCCCGCCGCATCCCCGGAGGGAGCGCTTCGGCGACTTGGGATCGTGGCCGTCTTTCTCATCAAGATCTGTCATCACGCTGAAACGGTACTTTCCCCTTGGAAGACCATTGGGTCTCTATGCCCCCGGTAATTCAAAAGTTGCCTATTCCCCTTGAAGAGCGTCCGCGCGCGCCACGGCCCGCAGGTAGCGGCACAGCGGCACCTGCACTATCGTAGCGCCAACGCCGTCCGCCAGCAAATCCATCCAATCGAAGGTGCGTTCCGGCACGTAAATCTGATGGATCTCGTCGGAAAGCCCATAAACTACCGCGAAAGCGACGGGAATCCAAAAATGGAGGGAAGCCCGGATCGTTTCGTTCGACTTCCAGATGCCTACGGATACGACCGCGGCCAGGCCGGCGTAGAGGACGCCGTGGGCGAGCTTGTCGACCCCCGAAAACGCCAGGAGACTCCAGCCTGGGGCGGGAGGGTCGCTTTGTGCGGACAACAGAAATATCAGGCCGCAGTATAGGACCGTTGCATAGATGTATCTTTTCTTGAGCCTAATCATGAGGGCCCTGATTATGGGTCAGGTACGATCCGCCGCGCAAATGCACGTAGCGGAGGCGGCCGAGGTGACAACGCCGGTACGGAATCCGTATCCTCAGATCCATGCGAGCCAAGTTGCATACGTCGGCCACGCCGCCGGCCTTCAGGCACCTCCTGGTGCGCGTTGCCATCCTACTGGTGATCGTGCTCGTGTCTGTCATGTTCTTGTACTTTGAGGGCGGGCTCGTCTATACCAAGACCGGCGAGAAACCGACCTTCCTCGACACGCTCTACTTCACGATGGTCACGATCACTACGGTGGGCTATGGTGATATCGTGCCGGATTCGAGCATCGCGCGGCTGACCGACACGTTCTTTCTGGCGCCGATGCGTCTTATTGTTTTTGTGCTATTTGTCGGAATCGGTTATGAGTTGGTATTCAAGCGATTTCAGGAGGGCCACCGTATGAACCGGGCAGTCCAAAACCTAAAGAACCACATCATCGTGTGCGGCTTCGGAGAAACAGGTCAGGTGGTGGTCCAGGAGCTTCTCGCCTCAGGCCGCGTTCCCGAGCAAGTCGTCGTCCTGGAGACAGACGAGTCCGTATTGGACCATGCGGCGGAGTTGGGGGTCGTGGCCATGCTGGGCGACGCGACCAAGGAGCATGTCTTGCGGTCGGTCGAGATCGAACGCGCGTCTCATGTTCTGATTTGCCCTGGCCGCGACGATACGACGGTGCTGATCGCCCTCACGGCGCATGACCTCAATCCCAACGCGAAACTCGCAGCCAAGTGCCACCACACGGAAAACGTCCATCTCATTAAGCGCAGTGGCGTGGATACGATCGTGCCGCCGTCAGCGGGCAATCTTATTGCCGCGGCGACCCGGCGCCCCCACCTCGTCGACACGATGAGGGACCTGCTGCGCATTGGCGGCAGTGCATATCTGGATGAGAGGCCAGTGACCGGCGACGAAGTCGACAGGCACCCCAACGAACTCAAGGATGTGGCCGTCGTTCGCGTGTACCGCAATGGCATGCATTTCGACATGGGGAAACTCCCCACCCTCCAAGACAAAGACATCATCGTCTACGTCGCGAGTGTCGAACAGGCTTAGAGGCCGGCCGGAAACCAACCTGCACCCGCGGAAGTCTAAGTACCGTGGGAAGACACGTCCACGCGTTGAGCGGGAGCACGGTGAGTTAGATGGCTGAAATCCGGCTAGATCGAGAAGCGGCGTATCTGGTAAACGCGCGTAACCTCGCGTACATTGCCCGGGCCGTATACTCCGACGATCCGATCGAGGACTTTCCCGTCCTCACTGAGACCTTCGACCGCGTCATCACGTTGCGGGACGACCGCGTATTCGGTCTCGTGGCCGGAGATCGACACAACGCCGTTGTGACATTTCGCGGACGCGACGATGAGGTGCAACTCGTCGAGTCTCTCGCCTACGGGCAAACAGAATGGGTCCAGGGACGCGCGCACAGCGGCCTCGTGAAGCTTCTGGAGGGCATCTGGCAGAGCCTATTGGCCGGCTTCTTCGACGTGAAGGCGCACGAGAAGACGTTGTGGCTGACCGGGCACAGCCTTGGAGGTTGCCTCGCGATGCTTGCGGCCCAGCGCCTCGCCAGCGAGGGCTTCGACCCGCATATGGTCGTCACCTTCGGCACCCCGCGCGTCCTGGACAAGGTGGCGGCCGCGGCATACCCCACGCGCCTCTATCGCTTCGTGAATAATGAGGACGCCATTCCGGGCATCCCCTGGCCGACGCTCTTCGACACTTACGCGCATGCGGGCCAGGAAGTGCTTCTCTTGGCGAGCGGCGATATCGCGGCGCCGCGCCATTCGACGGGTCTCGCCCGAAGACTCGACCGGGCACACCACATCGGCGAAGGCGTGTTCCCTTCGGGGCCCCTTTACGACCACGGCATGGGCGAGTACCTCGCCAAGCTCGTGGGCCACGTGGAAGCGTTCTGATTCCTTGTATTTGGGGCCGAATCATCGATATTCTCTCCTAGCTCATGGAAGAAGCCTCGACCAAGATACGCGCAATCACCTTTGATTTTTGGCGCACTCTGTTTTACGCGGACAGTGGGCTGCAGGAAAGAAGGCGGGCACGGGTCGATGCCGTCGTTCGGCTAACGGGCCTGCCTCGCGACGCCGCCATAGAGGCCATGAAGTCCATCGATTCAGAATTCCTGCGTATCCACATCACTGAGCAGCGCACGCTGGCGCCTATTGACGCTGTTCCCATGCTTGAACGCCAATTGGAAGTATCAATTGCGGAGGATAAAGGCGTGGCGCTTTCAGAGGAGTGGTCCGATGCGATGCTCCATCATCCTCCCGAGCCCATCAAGGGTGCGCTGGCTGCCGTTCGCGCCGCGGCTAATCGAGTGCCTGTCGGACTCATTTCGGATACGGGGATCGTCCCGGGGTCGCGGATTCAAGAGCTACTCGACCGTTGCGGGTTCCTTGAGCACTTTACTTGTCTAAGTTTTTCAGACGAAGTCGGGGTGGCTAAGCCGCAGCCGGGCGTTTTCGAACACGCCGTGGCTGGTCTGAAGGTCGCGCCTGCGGAGTTGTTGCACATCGGCGACCTCGAACCAACGGACGTGAAGGGCGCACACAGTTTTGGCGCGAAGGCGGCGCTGTTTACCGGAGACAACACGCGCTACGTGGAAGGAAGCCGGGCGGACTACATCTTCAGTCACTGGGACGAGTTTGTGGACGTGTTAGAGCGGATCCTCGACTGACTTGTATTCGACTGAAAGTAACTGCGCGTTCCACGGGTCGGTCTCCGTCGAAATCACGGCATAGTGTGCGCGGCCGTCGGTGGCCATGCCCACACTGCCAGGATGAACGAAGAGAGTGTCTTCGACCTGCCGAACGAATGCCCCTTCCCCATGGCCACAAACGATAATCCGCGCGTCCGTGAGTTCCCGCTGCCGGCGGAACAGCGCCGGATCGTCGGTGGGCTGGAGCCGATCGGCTTGGCTCGTCAGTCCACCGTGGCAGATCTCCACGGAAACGCCGTCTACGGCGAATTTTGCCCTGGAAGGCAGTGAGGCAAGGTATTCGATGTCCCGGCTTGAGCACTGCGCGTAGGCGCGCTCCAGGGCCTCACAATCGGCCTTGGACAGCCGGTCCCGAAGAGAGTTTCCCTTCCGGGCAAAACGAGTCAGCAGCCGGTCCCAGGCGCCCTGGACGCTGGTGATTTGAGCGGCCTCGAGGGCCTCAATTACCTCCCCTGTCTGGGAATGTCCGACTGCGCTATCTCCTGTATTTACAATGGTTTGAATACCGCTATCCGAGACTTTGTCCAAGACCCGGCGCAAGGCAAATATGTTCCCGCGAATATCCCCAAGTGCTGCGAACAACATGCCTGCAACTCCCTCCACGAATCCTAATTGCCGTAGTTTCTGCCGGGTTCCAATCCCCGAATCGCCCACCCGCCTACCCGGGCCAAACCGGCCTTTGGAGGCCCAAATCTGCCTCAACTTCATTCTAACCCTAAAAATATGGCTTGACAAATCGTCCAAGAAGTAGTAATCAGTGCACCAGTTGGTCAGTTCGCAGTGGGAGGTGGCTGGTCGCCAGGGAACTGCACAGGGGCGAGGGGTAGTGGTATGCGATGCCTCTTGTACCGCCGGCTAGGTGGGAAGCGTTTCGGAGTCATTAAAAACGGAAAAGGAGAGTACCATGGCGGGGAAACCATTAACTAAGTCTCAGGTGATAGCCTCTTTGGCCGAAACCTCGGGCTTAAGCAAGAAGGAAATTGTGAGCGTCCTGAATGCCCAGATGGCATTGGCCTACGGTGAGGCCAAGAATGGATACACCATTCCCGGAATCGGGAAGCTGGTGGTCGTTGCCCGGAAGGCCCGTATGGGGCGGAACCCCGCCACGGGCGAGGCCATCCATATTCCGGCGAAGAAGGTCCTAAAATTCCGTGTGGCGAAGGCTGCAAAAGACGCCATTTCGGTCTAATCGCCCGAAAAACTGTATCCTACAAAGATTCGGGCTCGACCCTTTGGCGGCATTGGGTCGGCCCTCTCTTTGTCCATGCAGTGCTGTGCGAATTTTGATTCTCCCTCGCACACGTGTTAGGATCGTTGTCCACGGAGGGCTGTATACACCTTGAACACGCCGTGTAGATTGCGTAACCAACCTTCTCCCAATGGGGAGGAGGTTTTTTTTTGCCTCCGATGGGCCGAGCGACGGCTATCCGCAAGGGAAAACGCCGTCTTACACCGTCCCTATCTGGGTGACGACCATGCCTGAATTGGATCGCGAGTCGAGTGGCGCGGAGGTCGTCATGTCGGCCGAAGCGATCGGCGACGCGGTGGCGCGGATGGCCGTCGAGATTGTGAGCGCGCACACCCATCGGGAAGCGGTCCTGCTGGGTGTACTACGCCGCGGACGGCCGCTGGCGGACCGGCTTGCGAAAGAGATCGAGGCGCTTACGGGAGATCGGCCAAATGTCGGCTCGCTCGCAACAACGCTCTATCGCGACGACTTGCGCACAGGGAAATCGGCGATAGGGGCGGGAAGGGGGGAAACGCATTTCGACTTCGATGTCGATGGCGCCTGGGTCGTGTTGGTGGACGACGTGCTGAACTCGGGCAGGACGGTGCGGGCGGCGCTTGACGAAGTCATGGACTACGGCCGGCCGGCACGCATTCAACTGGCCTGTCTCATTGACCGCGGCCTGCGCGAGTTGCCAATCCGGGCCGATTTCTTGGGCAAATCGATAGAAACGCAACCCGACGACCATGTCGCTGTGCGCCTGGCAGAGTTTGACGGGGAAGATGTCGTTCTTTTGCACCGCACGCAACGGATAGAGCCGTAGATGAAAGTGAGAACAGCAATGGCTGTGTCTAAGACGGTAACTTGGCGGAGACGCCACCTGGTGACGACGGAGGACCTGTTCCGCGAGGAGATCGAACTAATCCTCGATACTGCGCCTCAGTTTCTCGCCGTACAGCAACGTGAAAGCGGTATCAAGAAAGTACCGTTACTGCAAGGAAGACTTGTCGTCAATCTCTTCCTTGAACCCAGTACGCGTACGCGTGTTTCTTTTGAGCTTGCCGCAAAGCGACTGAGCGCGGATACTTTGACGTTTACGGCCTCGAGCTCGAGCGCAGTGAAGGGCGAATCGCTTCATGATACGCTGGCCAATATTGAGGCGATGCACAGCGACATTGTGGTGATTCGCAGCCGCTTCGCTGGTGCGCCGGCGATTCTGACGCATCGGCACACGTCTCGCATCATCAATGCAGGCGACGGTAGCCACGAGCACCCGACCCAGGCCCTTCTTGACGCGTTCACTATCAGGCAACATGTCCGTGCGCAACGCGACGACCCCGGTGCCGGCCTCGATGGCCTCCGCGTCGCCATTATCGGCGATATCGCCCACAGCCGCGTCGCGCGAAGCAATATCTGGTGCCTCACGAAATTGGGCGCGAGTGTCGTCGTATGCGGTCCGACAACGCTTCTTCCACCTGAAGTCGGGCGAATGGGGGTGGATGTAACGTCGGACCTCCGTGAAGCGATGAAGGGGGCCGACGTCGTCTACGCCTTACGGATCCAATTCGAAAGGCAGGCCAGAAACCTCTTCCCGAGTCTGCGCGAGTACATTCGACTGTTCCGCGTGGACTCCGATTCGCTTAAGGTCGCGCCCAAAAACGCACTCGTCATGCACCCGGGTCCCATCAATCGGGACATCGAACTCGCGGCCGACGTGGCCGATGGCCCCCGGAGCGTTATCCTCGAGCAGGTCAGCAATGGGGTCGCCATCCGTATGGCGATCATGCACCTGCTCGCGAACAGCGGACCGGAGGAGTAACCGTATGAGCACGGCGATTAAGGGCGGCCACCTCATTGAACCCACGGCGGGGATCTCGGCCCCCATGGACGTCCTCATCGAAGGGGACCGGATCGCGGGGATTGGGGAGGACCTCAAGGGCGACGAGACCATCGATGCGTCCGGCTGCGTCGTCTGCCCCGGCCTCGTGGATATTCATGTCCACTTCCGCGAGCCAGGCTTCGAGTCGAAGGAGACCATCGCCTCGGGCAGCCGGGCCGCGGCGGCGGGCGGATTCACGTCGGTTGTTACGATGGCAAACACGGACCCTGTCATCGACAACGCCGGAATGGTGGAATTTGTGAACCGGCGCGCCCGTGAAACAGCGTGCATCAAGATCTGGCCCGCAGCGACCGCCACAAAGGGCATGCAGGGCGAGGAAATCACTGAGATGGCTGAACTGAAGGCCGTTGGCGCGGTGGCCGTGACGGACGACGGCAAGGACATTCAGAGCAGCTGGGTGATGCGCCGCGTTTTGGAATATGCGCAGATGGTCGATCTGGCGTATCTTGCGCATTGTGAAGATCACAGCCTCATGGACGGCGGCGCGATGAACGAAGGCTATAACTCGACCCGGCTGGGTGTGCCCGGCCTGCCGAAGGCGATGGAAGAGATTATGATCGAGCGCAACGCCCGGCTCGCGGCGCTTACGGGCGCGCGGCTCCACGTCCAGCACATCACGACTGCCGGCGGGGCCGAAATCCTGCGCAGGTACAAGGCCGCGGGGACGCGGATTACGGGCGAGGCCACGCCGCATCATTTCACGCTGACTGACGACGCTGTTTTGGAGTTTGACACCAACGCGAAGATGAACCCGCCGCTACGGGAACAGGGGGATGTTGATGCCATCAAGAAAGCCATCGCTGACGGGACGATCGACTGTATCGCGACGGACCATGCGCCCCACACGCCGACCGAGAAGGACGTGGAATTCGCGGAGGCGCCCTTTGGGATTACCGGGCTGGAAACGTCGCTAGGCCTCGTCATCACGGAGCTTGTCGAACCGGGGCTCGTCCCGCTTGAGCGCGCCGTCGAGCTCATGACGTCGGCCCCGGCGAAAATCCTCAGCCTCGATGCCGGCGTCCTGCGCGAGGGCGGGCCCGCTGATGTCGCGATTTTCGACCCTAAGGCCGAATGGGTCGTCGATCCCGGGCGCTCCGCTTCGCTCAGCCGCAATACGCCCTTCACCGGCAGGATCCTCCGTGGCCAGGTCAAGACCACCCTCTGCGCCGGAAAAGCCGTCTACGTCCACGACACGGGCGTCAGCGTGGGCTGACCCGGCCCGGGGGTAGCTGCGCGAGAACGAACATGCAGGGCCGTGAAGGAGGTCAAAAGAAGCGGGCCGACCCTAGGGCCGGCCCGTTGTACATCGGAATGACGGTGAGGGCTACTCTTCCTCTTCGTATTCTCCGAGCCCGACGAGTTCTATGCGGGACATGGGGGCGGCGTCGCCGAGGCGCGGGCCGAGCTTGAGGACGCGGGTGTAGCCTCCGGGCCTGTCGACGTTCTCAGGGCCGACCTCTTCGAATAGCTTTTTCACGGCAGTCTTGTCGCGTAGGGCCGCGAAGGCGTGGCGCCGGTTCGCCACGCTGTCCTTTTTCGCCAGCGTGACGAGCGGCTCGGCAAAACGCCGCAGTTCCTTGGCCTTGGCCAGCGTCGTCTCGATGGCATAGTGGCTAAACAGGGCCACGGCGAGGCTCTGCATCGTCGCTTTGCGGTGCGAAGTCGTTCGCCCAAGCCGTCGTCCTGCTTTTCGGTGTCTCATCTCTTTCGATCCTCTTGGTTGCCGCTATTCTTCTACAGGCTCCACCAGGGCCTTGGCTTCGTCCTCGGTTTCGCCGTCCTTGGTTTCGATTTCAGCTTTGATTTCAGCTTCAATTTCAGCTTCGATTTCGGCCGCGGCCTTCCCCTCGGTGGCGTCTTGGTGCCCGTTATCGCCCAGGTTCATGCCCAGTGATAGGCCCATCGTCTCTAGAATGACCTTGATCTCATCGAGTGACTTCTTACCGAAGTTGTGGAACCCGAGCATTTCGGCCTCGCTGCGGCCGACCAATTCGCCGATGGTACTGATGTCGGCGGCCTTCAGACAGTTGGCCGCACGGACACTCAGCTCCAGCTCTTCTACCGGCCGGGCCAGGGTCTTCATCATCCCGGGGTCGTCGGCTGCGGCCGCTTCGGCTGCTTCTTCCTCTTGCGTCTTCTGCTGTGAGAATATTCTGAGGTGGTCTATCAGCAGATCGGCCGCCTGCCGCACGGCTTGCTCGGGCGTTATGGAGCCGTTTGTCCATACATCCATCAGTAGCCGGTCGTAGTCGGTCATTTGCCCGACGCGGGCATCTTCGACCTCGAAGTTTACTTTGGAGACGGGCGAGAAACTCGCATCGAGGTAGATCGTCCCGAGGGGAGCATGCTCGAGCTCGAACTTGTCGGACGTAACGTAGCCACGTCCTCTAGCGACCTTGATTTCCATTTCAATCGAGGCGGTCTTGTTCGTCGAGGTAAACAGCACATGCTCCGGGTTGTGGCAGACGATGTTGTCCTGCTCCGCAAATACGTCCCCGGCCGTGGCCTCACCCTTCCCGTTGATGCTGAATGAGAATATGAACGAGTCGCCCTCTTTGAGGCTGAGATCGCATTTCTTGAAGTTCAACACAACGTCCGTCATGTCCTCTTCGATCCCGGGGATGGCGGAAAACTCGTGCTGGATGTTCTCTACACGGATGGCCGTAACGGCCGCTCCCGGCAAGGAGGCCAAGAGCACGCGCCGCATCGAGTTGCCCACGGTCGTTCCATAGCCCCGCTCGAACGGTTCGATGGAAAACCGGGCGTACTTCTCGGTCGAGCCTTGTTCTATCTTCACCCACTTGGGAATCACGAATTCATCAGTAATCATGTTTGCTGTCCTTATCAGGATAGGCCTGTATGCTTCTGATCGTGCCTGGTCTTCTAAACCACGAGGGCCAAGCTATACCCGCCGCCGTTTCCGCGGCCGACACCCGTTGTGGGGAATACGTGTAACGTCCTTGATGAGGGTCACCTCAAGGCCGGTCGCCTGAATCGCGCGGATTGCCGATTCCCGGCCGGAGCCCGGGCCGTTCACGTGGATACGCACGTCCTTAAGACCCACGTCGAGGGCGGCCTGGGCCGCTTTCTCGGCGGCAAGCTGCGCCGCGTAGGCCGTGCTCTTGCGTGAGCCGGAAAACCCGACTTGGCCCGCGCTCGACGATGAGATGACGTTGCCGCGCGGGTCGCAAATCGAGATGATCGTATTGTTGAATGTGGCCTGAACATGGACCACACCCGACGTGCTCGACAGCGAGATGCGCTTCTTCTTGCCCTTGCGTTTTTCCGTTGCCACTTAGAAAGCCCTCCTATCCGGTCTTCTTCTTGATCGCGGTGCGGCGCGGTCCCTTCCGGGTGCGAGCGTTGGTGTGCGTTCGCTGTCCGCGCACGGGCAGGCCTCTCTTGTGCCTGATTCCGCGATAGCAATTGATCTCCATAAGGCGTTTGACGTTCCCCGTGACCTCTCGCCTCAGGTCACCCTCGACTTTATAGTCGTTCTGGATCAGGTTCGTCAGCGTGTTCGCCTGCTCGTCCGTCAAATCATTGACGCGCGTCCTGGAATCCATGCCCATCTTCTCCATGAGGGCCTTCGCGCGCGTGGGCCCTACGCCGAATACGCTGCGCAGGCCTATCTCAACTCGCTTCTGCCTCGGGAGGTCGACTCCAACAATACGTGCCATCGTTTGTGTCTCCTAGACTCAGCCTTGCCGCTGTTTGTGTTTGGGGTTGTCGCAAATCACCCGGACATGCCCGTGCCGCCGGACGATTTTGCATTTCTCACACATCTTCTTGACTGAGCTTCGTACTTTCATTCCTAGCTCCAACCTCTGCGGGAACTCCCGCGTATCTATAGCTATACCAAGTGCTTAAGACTGCACCCAGCCATTCTCTACCGCTTCGCCAACTCGCCCCATGTGCGGCTTGAATTCCCGGACACGGACAGGATTTCGGGGTCTCCGTCCTTGACGACGATACTGTGCTCAAAATGCGCGCTCGGCTTTCCGTCCGCGGTAAGGGCGGTCCAACCGTCATCCAACACGCGCACCTCATGCGTACCGGCGTTTATCATCGGTTCAATGGCCAAGACCATTCCGGACTTCAGTTGTGGCCCCCGACCGCCCGTCACGAAGTTGGGGATCTGAGGATCTTCATGCATCTCCGTGCCGATTCCATGACCGACGAAATTGCGTACAATCGAGAAACCCTCTCCTATCACCGTCTCCTCAACGGCGCGCGAGATGTCCTCTAAGTAGTTTCCAGCTCTCGCCGCGTCGATACCGTTGGCCAAGGCCCGGTTCGTCACGTCCATCAGGTGAATGCGTTCATCGTCCACCTCACCACACGCGACGGAAAGGGCCGCATCGCCGTAATAGCCCTTGTATTTCACGCCCACGTCTATGCTGCAAATCTCACCGTCCTCAAGCCGGCGCGGTCCGGGAATCCCGTGCACGATGACCTCGTCAATCGAGATACATGTCGACGCGGGGAAGCCCTGATAGCCGAGGAACGCGGCTTCGCCTCCTCCTGCGCGAATCAGTTCGACCGCCATCGCGTCCAACTCCTGTGTCGTCACACCCGGCTCGACATGGTCGGCGAGCGTCGTGAGCACTTCAGCCACAATCCCATTTGCCTTTCGGAGCAGGTCGATCTCCCGGCTGGTTCGTATGGCGACCATCCTGTTACGAGGCCCCCTGGGCCAATAAGATGTCTTCAATCTTGTCCGCGATTTCGGCGGGGCCTTGGCCGGCCACGCCAATCGACTGCACGAGCCCTCTTGCGCCGTAATACTCTATGAGCGGCTCGGTCGACTCGTGGTACACCTTGAGCCGCTGCCGAATGGTCTCTTCGCGGTCGTCGGCGCGGTGTTCTAGCGCCGCCCCACCGCAGGCCTCGTCGTCACAGGCGCCCTCGACGGCGGGGGGGCTGAATATCAGGTTGTAGATCTTGCCGCATTTGGGACAATTCCGCCGCGCCGTCAGCCGGTCCGTGATCTCGTCGTCGCCAATATCCAGCACAATTACGGCGTCCAGCGCTTCCTCGCGCTCCTCAAGCGTGCTGTCAAGTCGCTCCGCCTGGGGCACTGAGCGGGGAAAACCGTCGAGAATGTATCCGTTGTTGCAGTCGGTTTGCGAAAGCCGATCGACAACCATTTCGCATGTTAGTGAGTCCGGCACCAACTCTCCCGCCTTTAGGTAGCCCGCGATCTTCTTGCCAAACTCCGTGCCTCCTTGTGCATGTCGGCGAAAGATATCGCCCGTGGAGATATGGGTCCACTGGTGTTTCTTCGCGAGCTGGAGCGCTTGGGTGCCTTTCCCGGCGCCTGGAGCGCCCAATATCAGGATTCGGCCCGCCATGCGTCTATCCTCTCCTCGAGCGAATTCGGCCGCCCTTGGCGAAGCCTTCGTAGTTCCGCATGATCAGGTGCTGTTCCATTTGCTTGATGGTGTCCAAGCCCACGCCAACCAGAATCAGCAGACTCGTGCCACCGAAGAACTGGGTCACGTTGAAGTCGTATATATTGAGCGTCGAGTACATGACATTGGGCAGCAGCGCCACGGCCACGAGGAATAGAGAGCCGACCAGCGTCACCCGCGTCATCACTTTGTTGAGATACTCGGCCGTGGCCTTCCCTGGGCGGACACCTACGATCACGCCGCCGTACTTCTTCATGTTGTCGGCCATCTCGACGGGATTGAAGGTAATTGCCGTGTAGAAAAAGGAGAAGAACATGATCAGCCCGCCGAAGGCCACGCTGTAGGCCCACCCGCCATATGCAAACCATTTGCCAAAAATCGTATCAAGCAATGGCACATTGACATTGCCCGCGAGCATCCCCGGCAGCATCAAGAGCGAGCTCGCGAATATGATGGGGATGACGCCGGCCTGGTTGACCCTCAGCGGCAAGTAGTTGCGCGCGCCGCCGTATACTTTCCGGCCTTTCACCTGCCGCGGATACTGCACGGGGATGCGCCTCTGTCCCGTGGTAACGAGAATCGTTCCCGCGACCACGAACACGAACACGGCCACCATGATCAGAAAGACGAAGATCGACAACTCGCCGCTGCTGAGTAGCCGCATGACCGTCGTGACGGCGGCGGGCATACCAGAGATGATACTCGCGAATATGATGAGCGATATTCCGTTGCCAACGCCGTGCTCGCTGATCTGCTCGCCAAGCCACATCAAAAAGGCCGTACCCGTCGTGAAAGAAAGGAGACACATCATGTAAAAACCGATACCCGGCGTGGCGCTCATCAAGATAGGCGCGTCGGGCGTATTTAGACTGACAAGGAACCTTGCAACGCCCAGCGATTGCACAATGCACAGGACGATGGTGCCGTATCGGGTGTATTCGTTTATCTTCTTTTGCCCTTCGGCGCCCATTTTCTGCAGCGCTTCGAGCTGGGGCACGACCACGACGAGCAACGACATGATGATGGACGCACTGATATAGGGCATGATCCCAAGTGCGAAAATTGTCGCCTGTGCGAAGGCGCCGCCCGAAAACAAGTTATAGAAACTCAGCAGTCCGCCGATATCGCCGATCCGTTCCGCCAGTGCTGCTCCGTTTACGCCGGGCGTGGGCACGACCGCGCCCAAGCGATACGCCACGAGCGCCAGCACGGTAAAAATAATGCGCTGCTTGAGCTCGGGGATCTTGAGCGAATTCCGGAACGCTGCGATTGGCTGGGCCAACGCTTAGCCCTCCTTGTCTGAGCGTTTCTGACGGTTTCGCACTGCGCGGGCCGCTGGCGGCTCGATGAGCTCGACGCTGCCGCCTAGACTCTCTATCTTGCTGCGGGCGGCCGCGCTAACGGCGTTTACCTTGAGACTCAGCTTCTTCGTAAGTTCGCCGCGCCCAAGGACTTTCACGCCACCTTTCAGCTTCTTGATGATGTCTTTGTCGACCAAGCCATCAGTAGTTACTTCCGCACCGTCGTCGAAGGCCTTCTCGAGCGCGTCGAGATTGACCTCGGCAAGCGGATGCCGCGCCGCGTGATTGAAGCCCCGCTTGGGCAGACGGCGACTCAGCGGCATCTGGCCGCCCTCGAAGCCCGCCCGGCGCGAATAGCCGGAACGCGACTTCTGGCCTTTGTGGCCGCGGCCAGACGTCTTGCCTTTGCCTGAACTGGGGCCGCGCCCAACGCGCTTACGGCGCTTCTTTGAGCCGGGCGCCGGGCTGAGTGAACTTAGATCCATGGACATATAGTCAATAACCTTTCGATATCCCTAACTGAGGATATCCGAGACCTCTAGGCCGCGCGCCGCGGCGATGTCTTCGACCTTACGCATCTGTTTGAGTCCTTCAAGCGTCGCCCACACGACGTTCGTCGCGTTGTTCGACCCCAGGCACTTTGTCAGAACGTTCTTGTATCCCGCGGCCTCGAGCACGGACCGAACCGGCCCGCCCGCAACCACGCCCGTACCCAGGGAAGCCGGCTTGAGCAGCACGCGAGCTGCATCCGACCTGCCTATGATCTCATGTGGGACCGTGGTGTTGACTATGGGCACGTCTATCATGGCCTTGCGCGCCTTCTCTATGGCCTTGCGGATCGCCTCGGGCACTTCGGAGGCCTTGCCCATCGCGGCGCCGATCTTGCCCTTGCCATCGCCTACGACGGCAACGGCGCTGAAACTGAAACGCCGACCGCCTTTGACCACCTTTGCGACGCGATAAATCTTCACCACGTCCTCTATAAATTCCGACTCTCTCGGCGCGCGGGGTCTGCGCTCTGACCTCCGGCCTTCTCTTCTACCCGGTGCTTGTCCCAAAGTATTCTCTCCTGCCTTCTCTAACTCGTCGGCTTACGCTTGGTCTGGAGCATCAGAACTTCAGCCCTGCCTCGCGCGCTGCATCCGCCAGCGCCCTAACCCTGCCGTGGTAAAGTCGACCGTTTCTATCGAAGGCCACGGCCTCGATATTGCTCTTCTTGGCGCTTTCGGCCAAACTCTTGCCCACTTGCTTGGCGGCCTCAACGTTTCCGCCAGGGATCTTCAGCGATACCGAAGACGCCTCCGCGAGGGTCTTGCCGCTGATGTCGTCGATCGCTTGCGCGTAGATGTGGTTGAGCGATCGGCGCACTGTCAACCGCGGGCACTCTGGCGTGCCTGTGACCTTCTTCCGCACGCGCCTGCGCCGTCTCGCCAATAAGGCCGATTTATGGCTCTGTCTCGCCATCGTGCTCTATCTCCAGCCCTTGGGGGCTATTTGGTCCCTGCCTTGCCTACTTTCCGGCGGACATATTCTCCGCGGTACCGGATTCCCTTGCCCTTATACGGTTCGGGCTTGCGCCAGGCCCGCACGTTCGCCGCGGCCTGGCCCACCTGCTGTTTGTCGATGCCGGACACCTTGATTGTGGTATTGCCTTCAACGGAAAACTCGATGCCGCCGAAGGGTTCGACCTTCACGGGATGACTGTGCCCGAGTGACAGTGAGAGGCTCTTGCCCTCCATCGAAGCCCGCCAACCGACGCCCTGTATCTCGAGCGTCTTCTCAAATCCCTGCGTTACGCCCAGCACCATGTTGTTGATCAGCGCTCGCGTCAAGCCATGCTTCGCGCGGGTATTTGGCCTGTCGTCGGGCCGGGACACCCGGACCTCGTTCTCTTCGATCACGACGGTGATCGACGGATCGTAGGCCTGCTCCAGCTTGCCTTTTGGGCCGTCCACCTTGACGCTGGTGGCGCCTATGTCGACCTTGACCCCATCGGGTATCGGTATCGGCGCTTTTCCTACTCGGGACATTGTCCTCTTATCCTTTAGCGTTTCAGCGAAGCCTGCTAGCTACCAGACCTCGCACAAAACTTCTCCGCCTACGTTCTCTCTGCGGGCCTGCCGGTCGGTCATGACGCCGTTCGAGGTCGTCACGATGGATATCCCCAGCCCGCTTCGGACCAGACGGACCTCGCGCTTGCCGGTGTATACGCGAAGGCTGGGCTTACTGACCCGGCGGATTCCGGTAATCACGGGGCTGCGCTCACTCGAATATTTCAGCGTGACACGGAGGATGCCCTGTTTGCCGTCCTCCTCTCGCGCATAGCCGCTGATATAGCCCTCTTCTTTGAGAACACGGCACAATTCTTCTTTCAGGCCCGACGCAGGCATTGACACAACAGGAAATCCTGCCTGCAGGGCGTTGCGAATCCGTGTCAGCAAATCGGCGATGGGATCGGTCATCGACATGTCTTGCTACGTTCCTTTCTTGTCACCAGCTTGATTTCGTCACGCCGGGGAGCTTGCCCTCAAGCGCCAAGGTACGAAAACAAATCCGGCAAAGCTGAAATTTCCGCATGTATGCACGCGGGCGCCCACACTGCCGGCACCGGTTGTACGCACGGACCTTGAACTTTGGCCGCCGGCCCGTCTTCGCGATCAACGATTTCTTCGCCACTCAGTCCTCCTTGGGGCTTTGGCCGCCACCGCCGCTAGTTCTGACGTTGAAACGGCAAGCCGAATTTCTGTAATAGATCGAAGCTCTCTTCGTTGGAATTCGTGTTCTTGATGACAAAGGTCACGTTCATACCGATGACCTTCTCGATCTTGTCGATATTCAGCTCCGGGAAGATCGTCTGCTCCCGAAGCCCAAGCGTGTAGTTCCCGTTCTTATCGAAGCTCTTCGTAGGCAGGCCGCGGAAATCGCGGATACGCGGCATCGCCATATTGAACAGCCGATCCATGAATTCATACATCCGATTGCCGCGAAGCGTAACTGCGCAACCGATTCGCTGGCCCTCGCGGAGTTTGAAGTTCGACACGGACTTCTTGGCCTTGCGAAAGCTCGGCTGCTGGCCCGTGATGACGGCCAGCTCACTCATCGCCATCTCCAGAAGGCGCGCCTCCTGGTTCGCCTCGCCCACTCCCATGTTGACCACGATCTTGTCCAGCTTTGGGATCTGCATCACGTTCGCGTACTTGTACTTCTCCCGCAGTTCCGGGGCGATCGTCGTTTCGTACCGTTCTTTGAGTCTGGGTTTCACCGGTCACCGACTCCCAACTACCTGTCCTTGAGGGTTTCGCCGTTAATTTTGTAGGCGCGCACGCGCGAACCGTCGTCCAAAGTCTTCACAATTACCTTTGACGGCCGGCCGGCCGAATCGCACCAGGGCATTACGTTACTAATATGTACAGGCGCTTCTTTCTCGACGATCCCGCCCTGCTGATTGTTCGAGGAGGGCTTGGTATGCCGTTTAATGAGATTCACTCCCTCTACGAGCACGCGGTCCATTTTCCAGTCCACGGAAAGTACCTTGCCCCGTTTGCCGTGATCGCGGGTGTCGCCTGCAATCACTTGGACCATATCGCCTTTGCGTAAATTCATTGAATCGACCTCTACACCACTTCGGGCGCCAGGGAAACAATCCTCAGAAAGCCCTTTTCGCGCAATTCGCGCGGCACTGGCCCGAAAATACGTGTGCCGCGAGGCTCCTTCTGGGCGTCTATAAGCACCGCCGCATTGGAATCGAAACGAATCGTCGTTCCGTCGGGGCGCTGTGTGTCCTTTCTTATGCGTACGACGACGGCTTTTACGACTTCGCCCTTCTTCACGGGCGAATTCGGAATCGCCTCCTTTACGGAGGCCGTAATGATGTCGCCGATCCGGGCGTACCGGCGTCCTGATCCACCCATTACCTGGATGCACCGGATCCGCCGTGCCCCGGAATTGTCCGCGACCTGTAAGTTCGACATTAACTGAATCATGGCTTAAATCTACGTCCCATGCGCCCCGCGCCGCTACCGGGTATTTAGTCGGCGCGCTTGACGACCTCTATAAGCTTCCAACACTTGGTCTTGCTGATAGGGCGCGTCTCCCGAATACGCACCACATCGCCCACTTGGCACGTGTTCTCGGCATCGTGCGCGTGGTATTTCTTCGTCCGGCGAAGGACCTTCTTGTACAGCGGATGCGCAACCTGCCGATCCACTGTCACCGTAATGCTCTTGTCCATCTTGGCGCTGACGACTATGCCTTGTCGCTCTTTTCTCTGTCCGCGATCAGGCATGATCAATCACCGCCGCCAACGGGTGCGACCGGTTCGCCGCTTCGCCGGTCTTTCATAATCGTTTTGATGCGCGCGATGTCTTTGCGCGCTTCGCGAGACTTGCGTACGTTGTCCACGACGCCCGTCGCCGTCTGCATGCGAAAGTGCATGATGTCTTCGGTACGGTCGACCAGGATCTGGTCCAACTCTTCGTCCGTCTTCTCTCTAAGCTCGTTCGCTCTCACGCGATGCTCTCCGCTACCTTCGTTTTACGAATCTTGTCTTGAGTGGCAGTTTGTGGCCCGCGAGCCGTATGGCCTCCCGCGCCAGTTCTTCGGGCACCCCTTCCAACTCGAAGAGGACGCGCCCCGGTTTCACGACCGCGACCCACATTTCCGGCGCGCCTTTGCCCTTGCCCATTCGCACTTCCGCTGGTTTCTTGGTGATCGGCTTGTCCGGGAAAACGCGGATCCATATCTTGCCGCCGCGCTTGACTTTGCGCGTCAACGCGATACGGGCGGCCTCTATCTGTCGCGAAGTGATCCAAGCGTCTGCCATTGCCTTAAGGCCGAACTCGCCAAAATCGATGTTCGTGCCGCCTTTGGAGGCCCCTTGCCGCCGGCCCCGCTGCACCTTGCGGTGCTTCATGCGTTTTGGCATCAACATAGCGTACTACTCCATTACCGGCTAGGACCGGGCGCGCGGCGGCGGCGTGCGGCCGTCGAGGCTTCCCCGCCCAGCGCAGGGGCCATTTGGCCCGGCATGATCTCGCCGTGGTAGATCCAACACTTCACGCCAATGGCGCCGTAGGTCGTCCGCGCGGTGGCCACGCCATAGTCGACGTCGGCCCGTATAGTATGCAACGGCACACTACCCTCGCGCGTCTGCTCGGACCGGGCAATCTCGGCGCCGTTGAGCCGGCCCGCAACGCGCAGACGGATGCCTTTAGCGCCTAGCCGAATCGTGTTCTGGACCGCCTTCTTCATTGCACGCCTAAAAGCAATCCGCCGTTCCAATTGCGAGGCGATGCCTTCGGCGACCAAAGTCGCGCTGAGATCCGGGCTCAACACTTCATGGATATTGATCAAGAGCTCGCGGCCTGTCAGTTTCTCAAGCTCATATCGCAGCTTGTCGACCTCGGAACCCCGCTGGCCAATTACCAAGCCGGGACGCGCGGTGTAAATATGCACCTTCGCCTTGCGGCCTGCACGCTCGATGTCGATCTTGGCAACCTGCGTGCTGTACAGCCGTTTCTTGACGTAGTCCCTGAGCTTTAGGTCTTCGTGCAGCAGCTCCGCGTAGTTCTTTCCCGCAAACCACACGGAACTCCAGTTCCGAATGACGCCGGTGCGAAATCCTGTTGGATGGACTTTCTGACCCACCTCAGTCTCCTTTATTTATCGCTGATCACCAGTTCGATGTGGCAGCTGCGTTTTCGCCTGGGAGTGGCTCGGCCCCGGGCGGCAGGCATAAACCGCTTAAGCGTCCGCCCGCCATTCACCTGAATATTGGTCACGATCATCTCATCGGTATCTATACGTTCGCGCGCTTCCGCAGCGGTGTTCTCAGCGTTGGCCACCGCCGACTCGAGCACCTTGCGGATGACCGGCGCAGACACCCGGGGCGTGTATAACAGGATTTCTCGCGCCTCGGCGACTTTCTTGCCGCGAATGAGGTCCGCGACGAGCCGCGTCTTTCGGGGCGGAATCCCTACATTCTTGGCGGAACTTCTTGCGGTAGCCATCTTTCAGGTTCCTATTTCGAGCCTTTCAGGCCCGGATGTGTGCGAAACGTGCGGGTCGGTGCGAATTCGCCAAGTTTGTGGCCAACCATGTTCTCGGTGATAAACACCGGTATAAATGCCCGTCCGTTGTGCACTGCTATCGTCACTCCGACCATTTCGGGATACACCGTCGAGCGCCGCGACCATGTCCGTATCACACTGCGATCTCCGATGGCCTGGCTGCGCCGGACCTTCTTCAGCAGATGCTCATCGGCAAATGGGCCCTTTTTGACTGAACGCGCCAAAACTATTTCTCCTCAGACCAATCTACGCTTGGCCTCATTTCTTGCTTCTCCTGCGAATGATGAATCTGTCCGTGCGATGGTTCTTCTTGCGCGTCTTATGTCCCTTGGTCGGAACGCCCCAAGGCGTGACCGGATGCCGGCCGCCGGAGGTGCGTCCCTCGCCCCCGCCGTGCGGATGGTCGACGGGGTTCATGACCACGCCGCGCACTTTCGGGCGCCGCCCAAGCCAGCGCGACCTTCCCGCTTTACCCAGACGCACGTTGCTGTGATCTTCGTTGCCCACTTCGCCGATTGTCGCGCGGCAATCGCGCGGAACGCGGCGCATCTCGCCACTGGGTAGACGCAACGACACATGGACGCCTTCCTTGCCCAACACCTGGCAACTGTTCCCGGCCGAGCGCGCGATCTTGCCGCCTTTTCCCGCCGTCATTTCGACGTTGTGAACGAGGGTCCCCAGGGGGATCCTCTCTAGGGGCAGGCAATTGCCCACCTGGTATTCCGCATCGGCGCCGCTGCTCACGGTCATTCCCAGATCCAGCTTCTCGGGCGCCAGGATATAGCGCTTGTCGCCGTCGGCATACACGATCAAAGCGATACGCGCCGAACGGTTCGGGTCATACTCAAGGGCGCTCACCGTGCCCGGCACACCGTCCTTCTCACGGCGGAAATCGACGATTCGATAGAGCCGCTTGTGGCCGCCGCCGCGCCGGCGCATGGTAATGCGTCCGTGATTGTTCCGCCCGGCCTTCTTCGGGTTGGGTTCTGTCAAACGCTTCTCGGGCCGCTTCTTCGTCAATTGCGAGAAGTCTGCGACGCTCTTGTTGCGCTGACCCGGCGTTGTCGGTTTGAACTTCTTAATCGGCACTATTCGCTCCTGCTATATCAAATCGATCGTGTCGCCATCGCGCAGCGTTACGATCGCCTTCTTCCAACTTGACCGCCGGCCGGGAATGCCCTCGGACCTGCGTCCGGGGACCTTGCCGCGATAGTTCATCGTGTTGACTGCAACCACCTGGATTTCGGGCCACTGGCGCTCGACAGCGTCGCGAATCTCCTGCTTGTTCGCGCGCGGATCGACCTTGAAAGTGTATTTGTTCTTGGACTCGGTCTGAATCGTCGATTCCTCGGACAGCACCGGGGCCCTCAGCACGTGATATGCATGCGTCGCTCTCATGTCAGGCGCTCCTCTAACACACCCAGCGCGTCGTCAAGAACGATGACCTGCTTGGAGTCCAGCACATCCAGAGCGTTCACGTCGGCCGCAGTGCGCACTATGAGCCCGGGCAAATTGCGAGACGATTTCAGCAGGGCCGTGTCGCTACCCGGGGCCACCAGCAGTGTCTTGCGGCCCTCCGGAGCCAAGTTTTTCCACATCTCCAAGACCGGCTGCGTCTTCGGCACGTCTACACTGAAGTCTTCGAGCACGCACAATTGCTCGTTCCGGAGCCTGTCCGTGAGCACGCAACAGAGCGCTTTGCGCCGCATCTTCGTTGGCACCTTCTTGCGATAGCTGCGCCGGTGCGGACCGAATACGGTCCCGCCGCCGCGCATATGCGGCTCGCGTGAGCTTCCCTGACGCGCCCGGCCCGTACCTTTTTGCGCGAAGGGTTTCTTACCGCCGCCGCGAACTTCACGGCGCGTACGCGTTTCGGCATTTCCTTGCCGGCCGTTATTCATCAGCGCCACGGCCACTTGATGCACAAGACCCATATTCGGATCGACATCAAAGATCGCATCATTCAGTTTCTTGGTGCTGCCGGCGCTGCCGTCAGCCCTATACACTTTTGCGGAAGCCATGGCTACCGACTCCCTTTCGACGTCTTATTGACCATTACGACACCACCGTTGGCCCCGGGCACACACCCGCGCACCATCAACAGATTCCGCTCGGAGTCAACGGTAACCACCTCAAGATTTCGGACGGTCACGCGATGGTTGCCCATGCGACCCGGCATCTTCTTGCCTTTGTATACTTTCGCCGGATCCGCGGACTGGCCGATGGAGCCAGGTGCGCGATGGAGATGCGACCCGTGCCCTCCGGGACCGCCGCCGAAGCCGTGGCGCTTGATTACGCCTGCGAACCCCTTGCCCTTGGATTTTCCGGACACGTCTACGCGGTCACCCATCGCAAAGATGTCGGCCTTGACCTCGTCGCCCTGGCCAAGTTCGCTGTCCTCGCCCACGCGCAGCTCGCGCAGTGTGCGCTTCGGCGTGACGCCGGCCTTCTTATAGTGGCCGCGCAACGGTTTGTTGCAGCGTTTTTCATTGATGTCATCATAGCCAAGCTGAACGGCGTCATAACCGTCCGTCTCCTTGGTCTTCCGCTGCACGACGATGCACGGCCCGGCCTCAAGAACGGTCACGTCAATCCAGCGCCCGTCCTCGGTAAACAGCCGGGTCATCCCCAGCTTCTTTCCAATTAGCCCCGTTGTCATCGTCTCTCGTCTCGGATATCCGTTACTTCTGCTTGATTTCCACGTCCACGCCGGCTGGAAGATCCAGCTTCATGAGCGCGTCCACGGTCTGCGCCGTGGGACTGGCTATGTCCAAAAGCCGCTTATGCGTTCGAATCTCGAACTGTTCGCGCGATTTCTTGTCCACAAAGGGCGAACGGTTTACGGTGTACTTGTTGATCGCGTTCGGCAGGGGAATCGGACCGACCACGGCCGCACCGGTCCTCTGAGCGGCCTGGACGATCTCCTGTGTCGACTGGTCTAGCAGCCGATGGTCGTAGGCCCGCAATTTGATCCGAATTGTGTTGCTCGCTGCCATATCTTATCTCCGATTCGTGTGAATCGCTTGCCTATTCGATAATCTTTGTAACGACGCCTGCGCCTACGGTGCGGCCGCCTTCGCGGATGGCGAATCGCAGTCCTTCGTCCATGGCTATAGGCGTGATTAGCTCGCCCGTGATCGTCACGTCGTCGCCGGGCATCACCATCTCCACGCCCTCGGGAAGGTGCAGGTTGCCCGTCACGTCCGTTGTGCGGAAGTAGAACTGAGGACGGTAGCCGCTGAAGAACGGCGTGTGACGCCCGCCTTCTTCTTTGGTCAGCACGTAGACCTGACCTTCGAATTTCGTGTGCGGCGTGATGCTTTTCGGCTTGGCGATCACCATCCCGCGTTCGACGTC
>SDBV01002448.1_pt1 | contig 27770 bp, 22 predicted proteins | sample 2277081 | NCBI WGS metagenome assembly SDBV01 (sample SAMN10402039, study PRJNA504765) | marine sediment metagenome | isolation source: marine sediment core GS10_PC15, 223 cmbsf | place: Arctic Ocean: Southern Knipovich Ridge | collected 2010 | reverse complement strand
ATTTCAAATTCAAAAGTAATATCTTGTGATTTCATTTTACCTTTCATATTAAGGTTTAGTTTTTCCGTTGAAGAATCATATTTTATATCTTTATATTGGCCTTTTAATAATTCAATTTCAAAACTTATTCTTGAATTTTTATCAACGAGCCAAGAGATTTCTCTAATAATTTCGACAGGCTCTGATTCTCCTTCTTTCCAATTTTTGTAACTGTTTAAGGATGATAAAGAAGTTTGAATGATTTGTTGCAACTCAGGAGATAAATTAATATCGGGAGGTTTTGGATAAGATATTAGGTCAATATCCAATAGATATTCTTTAAAACCATATGTTAATAGATGGACTTTTAATTTTGTGATATTATTCTCATCCACAATACATTGATATTCTCCAAGTATTTTTTTAACTTCTAATTCAATGTCATTGAGAAAATATAATTTTTTTTCTAGTTCATGTAAAAGATCAATAATATGAAAAGGTTTTTTTTCATTCCATTTCTTTAATGTGTTTAATAGATTAACTTGATCTCCTAAAATATTTTTAATTTGGTCTGGAAGATTAATATTGGGTTTTTTAGGGTAATCAACAAAATTTACACCTATTATAAAAGTCTTCGTAATTGTTATTGTCATATACACGTTTATATCCGCAGGATTAGGCCCAGCTTGATCAATAGCGAAATACTCCTGAATTAACCCTAATTCTGTACTATTTTCTACACTTATTTGATCTGAATCTTCAATAATTTCATTATATTTATGTTGTTGAATTTCATGAGGGGAAGTCTGATAGATATCTGGTTGAGAACTTACTTCTTTTGATGATTCATCGTAATATAATTCATTATTTTTACTCGGTTGGGAATACGACTCAAAATTATTATCAGGAGGGTACACATTTATATCTGGTATAATATATTCCTCAGAATTAGAAGAGTCTACTTTTTCTTGTAAAACATAACTAGTATCATCTAAATCCTGCATTTCCCCTTTCACATGGGCTATATCAACTATATTTTGCTGTTCTTCAGGTTTATGCGATTGATTTAAAGTTGTTAGTATTTTCACTTTCAGTTCATCGATAATTTTTACAACTTCAGTTTCAGGGGTCCACATTTTTAGATTATTTAATTGAATATCTCCTAGTAAATTCTTTAAAGCTTCGTGATAAATAAATTGAGGTGGAGTTTGAGGAAAATCTTCATCAAATTTTATCTCCAAATCGTATTTTTTCTCAGAAGTTTCGTAAACATGCCCAAATAAATGACTAATTTTTCCAGATACCATCCAGAAAGAAAATTTAGCTGCAATTTTCTGTGCTTCTTTTAAAATTCGTTGCTCATTCATCTAGTTAATTTATTTTAATTTAATTTTTAATATATACTAAATCATTAAATTCCCATTATAAAAATATTATTTAAAAAAACGTTTAATAAAATTCAAATTCATTAAAAATAAAAGGAAATATGCTCGTTTATACTATAATGTTTTTAAGTTGAATATTTTTATAGGTACTATATTTTTAAAGGAATCACTTGTGGTCCATGAGGTAATATTAATATTTTAGCGTTTTTTCCATGTTTTTTTAAACTAATATCAATGGCCTTTTCCACAGACTTAGCATATTTTAAACCTATATTTCCAATTTCTTCTTTTTTTAATTTTGATACAACATATATTTCTGCTTTCATCAAAACTCTAGCTAATATTTGAATTTCCCATTGATCTGGAACACTTATTTCTTTACTAAGGATTTGTTCGTATATTTTATGGGGTGTTTTTCCTGAGAAAATTAATTCTTTAAAATTATCAAGACCTACTCCCTCTGAAAGTTCATTAACAGTAATAATCGTTCCATTATTTTTTACAGCCAATTCTCCAATAGCCATGCTTTTAACAGCTTGATATAAATTAAGATCTAGAGGATATCCACCATTTCCACATATTACTATATCGAATAATTCGAAGAAATCTTTAAATACATTCTTTAATTGATAGTTAACAAGAAATTCGTGTACTTTTTCTAAGTCTCCTGATGCTACTTGAGTAATTTTATGCTCTTCATTGATACATACATTAATGATAAAATCAGCTCCAACTAATTTTGAGATTTCATTAGAAATTTTATGCATTGGATTTTCTTTATAGATTCCAAAACGTGAATATGGAGAAGATATATTGTCAGGCGAATGATTTCCTATTATTGTTTCTTCTCCAGCAATCCCAATTCCTAGTGATTTTCTCCCCCCTGAAAATCCTAAGAAGAAATGAGGCTCTACATATCCAGTTAATATTTTAATTTCACTTTCATAATAGTGTTTATTAATGTATATTGGGTTTCCATCAGAAGTTTCACCTAAATAAACAAGAGCATTTTTATCACTTGCTATATGATCAATTACTTCAATTTTATTCCTTAATTTCATCCCCATAATTCGAATTAATTCATCCTCCCGTGAACACCGATGTGAACCTGTTGCTATTAACACAAAAATCTGTTTTTCTTTTATACCATAAGCTTTCAATTCTTTTATCAGTGCTTCGAGAATTATTTGTGAAGGTACTGGACGAGTAGCATCATCTACAACAATACAAACTTTATTTATATAATTTTTGCTCTCAATAATCTTTTTTAATTGTGGGCTCCCGAATGGATTTTTTATAGAATCTCTGATAACTTCAACTGGTTTTTCAATAATTTGTTGCTTTATAGCGCGAAAAATCGTAACATTCCATTCTGGCTTAATTAATATTTCTAAACCATCTCTTCCATAATCAAATTTCATAATTATTTCAACTCGATTTATGTAGAATTTCTCTTGCTTTTTCAATTATATCAGGAACTCTAACACCAGCAGGACATTTCTGCATACAAAGCCCACATAGAGTACAAGTATGAAGAATTCTATTAATTAATTTATTTGGTTTTAAGTCTCCAAAGACAATCCCATTTAAAATATTTAACCTACCACGAGGACTATAAGCTTCGGATTTATAATGAATTTTTGAAGGACATGCAATAGTACAGAATCCACATCTCATACAATTTAATTCTAATACTTTTTTTTGTTGATTCTTTAAAGATCTTTTAACTCTTAATTTTTTGACAATTCTATTATCTCCTTTACCTATACCGGGATTTAATATCAAATTTGGATCAAATAATTTTTTTATTTGAGCCATCATATTTACAACAACTTCACCATGCTCGAGTATAATGTATGAGGATTTAACTTTTCCTATCCCATGCTCTCCAGTTATAGTCCCTCCTAAAGGAATAATAATTTCTTTATACAAGTAATCAACTGCCCTCTCAAAATCGATGACATCTTGTTCAATATTCTCGTTAAATAAAAAAGTTGGATGTAAATTTCCTTCCATATGACAAATTGAAGCGACAATCAAATTGGGTGCATTTATTTTTTTAGGAATTTCCTCAATTTTTTTGATAACTTCGGTGAATTTTGTAATTTGTATTGAACAATCTTCAACACAGGTAGTTGGTTTTATTCTTGATAATGCTGGAAGATTTGACTTCCGTGCGAGTATTAATCTTTCTCTCTCTTGGATGTTTTTTGCAATTTTATAGAAAATAGGATTGTTTCTAAGCATTATTTCAAGTAGAATTGAGAAATTTTCATCTATTTCATTAATATTATCTCCATCAATTTCTGCCAGTAATGTATATCCATTTGGAAAATTTAGAAATTCACCACTTAAATATTTGGAAACAGCTTTAAGAATAATTTTATCCATAAATTCTAATAAATTTGGAACAATACCTCTTTTTCTTAGCTCTATAACAGCTTTTGTCAAATCTTTAACATTTTCAAAAATGAATAGTCCCAATTTTCTGCTTTTTGGCAAAGGTCTAATTCGTAATCCAATTTTTGTGATAACTCCTAGAGTTCCCTCAGAACCAATTATTAAATCCATTAAATTATATGAAGATACAGACTTTAAGGTGTTTGTTCCGAATCTTAATATTGTTCCATTAGCTAATACTAGTTCTAAATTTAAAACATAATTTTTAGTTACTCCATATTTAAAAGCTTGTATTCCTCCTGCATTAGTTGCAACCATACCTCCAATTGTACAAACTGAGCTTGAACCGGGATCTGGGGGAAAAAAATATCCATAAGGTTTGAGTTTATCATTTAAATCGTCGCAGATCACACCAGGTTCAACTTCAACCATATTATTTTCAATACTTATGGAAATTATTTTATTCATTTGGCTTAAATCAAGTATTACGCCACCGTAGGCACTCATTGACCCACCAGATAGACTTGTACCACTTCCTCTTGGAGTTACAGGAATCTTATTCTTATTCGCAATTTTTAAGATCTTCGAAACTTGTTCAGTTGTCTGAGGTATTAATATTAATTCCGGAATCCAATTTTTTTCAAAGATAGTGCCTCCAAACGCATATGTCCACCGAATTTCATAATCGGAATGACATAAATCCTTTCCTACGATTTCTTTAAATTGCTTTATGATGGTTTTTGAAATTTTATTATAATCCGGGGCCATACTCAAAAAACTTCTTCATATTTTAATTTCTATTTTTATCTATTTATAAACAAAAGTGTTAGCGACTCTTTGGATAAACTTTCTAAGAGTAACAGGTAATCTTGATCTATTTTTCATATATCTATTATATAATTTCCCCTGCAGTAATGTTCTAAATGCTTTTATTATGTCAATTTTAACATATACGTTGAATGCAAACATATCTCGCATTTTCTTGATTTTTTTTGTGCTTATATGTTCATAATTCATAATTGAATCATATATCCAATCTTCTATAATCTTATCTGTTAACCAACCCTTTTCTTTTGCAAGGCTATACAATTCTGTTCCAGGAAATGGTTGAAATATGGTTGCTTGTATATCCGTTGGTTGAATAATTCTATTTAACTGAATAGATTTGTAAATATCTTTTTTTGTTTCATAAGGTATTCCAACCATATTAAATGAAAGTGTTTCAATACCATATTTTTTGCTTAACTGGAAAGCGTTAATTATCTGATCATTAGTTATGGGCTTATTTAATACAATTTGTCTAATCCTTCGGCTTCCAGATTCAACTCCTAATAGAAGCCCATGACAATTAGCTTCTTTAAGTGCTTTAGCTACATCTTCGGTAATATTTTCAACTCTCGCATTACATACAAAAGGTAATCTTACTTCTTCTTTGTATAAATTACAAAATTTCAGGAGCCAATTTTTATTAAAAGTAAAAGTATCATCTTGGAAGCTAACTCTCTTAATTTGATATTTGTTCTTTAATTCCTTTATTTCTTTTATTATATTTTCAGGAGACCTCATTCTAACGAATTTCCCTTTTCCTTTATATAAATTTCTCTTATAAAAATTAACACAATAAGAGCAATTATAAGGACATCCCCGGCCAGCATACACATCTAAAAGATTATTTCTTCCTTTTACATATTTACTCACATTAAAGATATCTCTTTCACACACATATTCATCTAAATTTTGATTTAAATCCCTCAATTCATTTTTTATAATATGTTTTCCTTTTTTTACCCACAAGTTCTTAATATTCGAATAATCTTCTCGCGAATTTAATTTTCCTAATAATTCATCAAAAGCTTCCTCACCTTCACCCAAACAAATTATATCTGCATACTGAATAGATTCTTCAGGAGCAACAGTAGGATGTATTCCTCCTAAGACAATTAAAGCTTTACTAATTTTTCTAATTCCTTTAATTAAGTTTATAGTGAAATGAAAATCAAAGGTGCTTATTGAAAAACCGATTAAATCTGGATTAAAATTTTTTATAAATCTATAGCATTCTTTTACAGTTCCACCCCATGTAAAGTCAAATAATTTGATAGTATATGGTCTGTTCTTTTTCTTAAGCCATCCATAGATATAACCTATACCTGGAGATAAAGCTTCTTGATGAGTTACATTAGGATAAATTAGTAAAACTTTCATATAAAACAATTATAATTTAAAATAAATAAAAATTTGCATAGATCTTTTGACTTATAATTTTAATTTTTTAGATTTTAATTTTATTATCAATTAAAATTTCCTAAAGATTGTTTTTATCAAGAATTTTTTCTTCAATATTAAATTGTGAATTTAGTGTAACATATGCTTTTCTAAATGTCCATAGTTTATTACCTAAAAAGTTAATTAGAAAAGCACCTAATATAGCTATCATTTCAGCAAAAATGTACCAAATATTGAAGAATTCAACAAGAAAGAATAGAATGCTAACATTAACAGTCATTGATATGAGAGAGAGTGTGATAAATTTAAAATATTTTCTAACGATAAGTTCTTGTATCTTTTCTTTAAAAGTCCAAACTTTATTCAAAACATAATTATTAATTACAGAGAAAAAAAAAGCAATGATGGCAGATATAAGATAATAGAAACTCAATACTTCTGTAAAAAAATATAAAATGGATAGGTTCACTAATGTTCCTATTGCTCCAACGATACAATATCTAATAAATTCTGTTATCTTAGATTTTGACAATAACTTTGATATATACTTAAACATTAATTTAAACTCACAGTAGATATTTCTAAATTAATTAATTAACTTACTGATTAATATTTATTGTTTTTTTATATATCGATTCTAATAGAATAATGGATTAAAAATTTAAATTAGAATCTTAATTAATCCTCAGGTGCAATATGAGTTTTCATATAATTTAGTCCTTCAGATAGGCTATAAATTTTTAATTCTGAACCTATTAAATTTTTAAGTTTCCTTATATCTAATCCTACATTTTTTGGACGAGTTGCTTTTTGATCTAGATTCTCTATAGGAAGGATTAAATTTTTATCAAGGTTAAATATATCAGCACTTTTCAACGCTATCTCATATCTGCTTAGAGAATCATCTCCAGCTGTATGATATATGCCTCTTGCCTTTTTTTCTATTAATTTTAATATTATTTTTGCTAAATTTCTAACAAAAGTTGGAGAATTTATTTGATTAGTAACAATTGAAATTTGTTGATGCGTCTCTAATTTTTTTAAAATCCAAGTTATAAAATTTAATTTTGTTTTATTCCAGCCATATAAAACAGCAGTTCTACAAATAAGAAAATCTAGTTCTGAATCAATAATTGCTAGTTCAGCATCATATTTTGATTTAGCATAATAAGAAAGCGGATTAGGAACATCCTTTTCATTGTATAATTTGTCCTCTTGTATCCCATCAAAAACAAAATCAGTAGACATAAAAACTATTTTTGAATTTAGTTTTTTACATGCTTCAATTACATTTTTAGGTCCATTTGTATTAATATTCTTAGCTAAAACTTTATTTACTTCGCATTGGTCAACATTAGTCATAGCCGCTGTGAGAATTATGATATCAGGAGATAATTTTATTATTTTCTTTACTGTATCATCTATGTTTGTAATATCAATATAATAAAATGGGATCTTAGGAGTAATATTAGATTTATTTACATCTGCGGCAATAAATTGAACATTTCGTTCTTCAAGATTAAATAAGTCTTGAAATTGGAGCAAATTCGTACCTAAAAATCCATTGGCTCCTATAATCAAGATTTTTGAATTATCATCTATTATAATATTGTTTTTCATAAAAAGTTAGATAATCTTTATTAATTACATTACTAAGCCATTTTTGATTGTCCAAATACCATTGTACAGTCAAATTTAAGCCCCTCTCGAAATTCATTTCTGATTTCCACTTTAATCGTTTACTAATTTTTTCATGATTAATAGCATATCTTAAATCATGACCAGGTCGATCTTTTACATACGTTATAAGAGATTCAGGTTTATTTAATAATTTAAGTATTTTTTTTACCAAATCGATATTAGAAATTTCAGAATTTCCTCCAATATTATAAATTTCCCCTTCTATTCCATCAAGTAATACCTTTAAAATCGCAGAACAATGGTCATTAACATATATCCAATCTCTTATATTTGTACCTTTGCCATAAACCGGAAGCTCTTTGTCTTGAAGAGCGTTACTTATCATTAAAGGAATTAATTTTTCAGGAAATTGATAGGGTCCGTAATTATTAGAACATCGAGTAATATTTACTGGTAAATTAAAAGTTTTATAATAGGCATATACTAAAAGATCTGCTGCTGCTTTACTTGCAGAATACGGACTGGTTGGAGATAGAGGCATATTTTCTTGGAAAGCTGCGTCATTAAAATCTAAAGAACCATAAACTTCATCAGTTGAGATTTGTATTAACTTTTTAATTGAATTTTTTCTTGCTACATTTAGCAGATTTTGAGTTCCTATAAAATTTGTTTCACAGCATAAACTCGGATTATCAATCGACCTATCGACGTGTGATTCTGCTGCGAAGTTGATGATAAAATCAACGTCTTCTTTTTTTATGATCTTATCAATGGCATCAAAATCGCATATATCATTTTTGTAAAAGATATAATTTTCTGGATATTTCTGTTCAATATCTTTTAAATTTTCATAATTTCCGGCATAGGTTAATTTATCGACGTTTATAATCTTGAAATCATATTCGGATTTAAGGATGTATCTGATAAAATTACTTCCGATAAATCCCATACCTCCGGTAACTAAAAGAACTTCCATATTACATCAAAATCTTAAAATTAATTTAGGATTATCCCATTTTAATTTCCCAATCATAAATATTTTAACAAAATTATTTATTCTTTATCGATTGTATAAAACTACTTGATTTTAATAAAGTTTCGAAAGTTCCGGCATCCGACCAAAAGCCTTTAACTAACACTGCTTTAGTTTTTCCGTTTCTAACATAATAATTATTGACGTCTGTAATTTCCAGTTCTCCTCGTTCAGAATAACCTATTTCATCTATGACTAGCTCAATTATCTCAAAAATTTTCTCATCATAAAGGTATAGTCCGGTAACTGCATAATTACTTTTCAACTCTTTTGGTTTTTCTTTGATCTGTTTTATAGAACCATCGTTATTTAATTCAGCAACACCGAATCTTTCCGGATCCTCGACTTTTTTTAAAAATAAACAGCATTCATGTTTATCAGAGTTATTAAATTCTACGATTTCAGATGTGAAAGAATCTTCAAAAATATTATCTCCTAATAATACTGCTATTTTATGACCATCAACGATCTTTTTAGTCAAATTTAAGGCTTGAGCTATACCTCCTGCCGTCTGTTGATATACATAATTAAAGTTGGCATTAAAATTACTGCCATCGCCCAGCAATCTAACAAAATCTCCGACATTTTCTCCTCCTAGTACGATCGTAATATCATATATCCCAGAGGTGGTAAGAGTTTTTATAACTTTAAAAATCATAGGTTCATTGTACACAGGTAGAAGGTGCTTATTTGTAACTTTTGTTAACGGCGACAACCTCGAACCAGTGCCTCCGGCTAAAATTACTCCCTTAATAAAATCTCACTTTAAATTAATTATGATATTATTTTATAATCCTATTTTATTTAATTTATGAATATTTTTTAATTTATTTGAGAAGATGTATTAATTAATTTATTGTTCATTTTGAGGTCTTTCGCGTTAATTCTATAGACAATTTAAAATACTTAATTATATTTTAAGAAATATGAAAATATTGATAATTAATTTACCCAGATATATGAATTCGTCTGCAACGAGAGAAGGACGATGTGAGTTACTTCTAAATTACCGTGTCGATACACCTGCGACTTTATTAATTATTGCCGCTATATTAAGGGAAAATGATTGTCAAATTGAGTTTTTAGATGCGAACGGATTAAATTTAGGGTTTAAAACAATTACAAAATTATTAAAAAATAAGAAATTTGACTGTGTGATATTCACTTTTGTATCAAGTATTATAGACCATGAACTGAAATTCTGCGATATTGCTAAAAAGATAAATCCATCCTGTATAACAATAGGATTCTCTTGGTATGCGAAAAAATTTGGGAAGGAAATACTAACTGAATACCATAATCTTGATATACTTATAATTAATGATCCCTTCTCGGTCATTGAAAATTTAATTACGCATTTGAATATAAAAAGTGATCTTGCCAATGTGGGAGGGATCGCATATAGAACTCAAAGCAATGAAATAAAAATCAACTCTGAATTAAATTCAAAAGTAAATTTTAATGATTTACCTTTACCTGCGTATGACTTATTAAAAACATTCAAACCATACTATATTTACTCACCTTTCTTAAATCCTTATGCATTAGTATACACTGGAAAAGGGTGTTCTTTTGGGTGTAAATATTGTAATGTTGCCCGAACAAAATATAGTGGTAGAACAGCAGATAATATTGTAAAAGAGTTGAAGCTTTTAAAGAAATTAGGAAAAGTGAAATATGTATGGTTTTTTGATGAAATTTTTACAATTAATCGGAAAAGAGTAATTGAAGTTTGTAAAGCAATTTTAAAAGAAAGAATAAATATTAAATGGTTGTGTGATTCACGTGTAGATTTAGTAGACAGAGATCTTTTAAAATTGATGAGAAAGGCAGGATGTATTGGAATTTCTTACGGCGTCGAATCTGGAAGTCAGAAAATATTAGATTTAATGAATAAAGGAATCACCATTGAACAAGCTGAAAAAGCTTTGAATTGGACGAGAATGGCTAATATACCAATTCAATTAAATTTAGTATTAGGGTATATCGGTGAGAATAGAAAAACTCTTAAAGAGACTGAAAATTTTATAAGAAAAACACTTCCTGAATTTCTTCAAATTACTAAGATTATGGCAATACATGATACAGAATTCATCGATATTGCTTTTAAGAAAGGTTGGATAGAGGACAATTTGGATTGGAAGATGAAATTAAAAACTACTCGTACTAAACTAACTAATTATCAACCATACAATCTCAGATTATTTGATGCGAAAAAAAAAATGCAGAAGCTACTTTATCAAAACCCAAAATGGTGGATAATAAGTTTAATAACATTAATTAAAAATCCGACTTTATTACTGCCGATCACCGGCACCTTTCTAAGAAGATCACAATCTATAAGTCTTGTTTAATTGGGGTTATTCTCTGGAAGCTTATATAATGTTAACTCAATGTCCAATCTAAATTCATATTCATCAACTTCTTCTAAATTATAATCATCAACTAACATATCTTCCGTTTTTTCTTCAGGATCTCTAACATTTTGCCAATAATCAACGACCCATATTCTTGTGATATTATCTTTTAATATCTCTTCAAAAAACTCTTTTATATCTTCTTCAGTGTATTCTAGGGTGTAAAAGTTATCATCTAAATCAAAATCATTAATCTCACTATAATATCCCATCGGATATGGATATCTTCCTCCTTTATAAGCTATGATAATGATATCCCCCTTTTTAACATCTTTCTTAAGTTTCTTAACACAGCCCTCCCAATCAGGTTTTTGTAAATATGCTGCCCTAAAAATTGGATAAATTATCAGATTACAAATTAAAAGGGGTATTAAAATGGGATAAAATAACTTCTTTAATTGATTAGGACTAAGAATTTTTATTAATTTCTTTATGTTTCCTGAAAAAATATAATCAATATTAAAAAGTAAGTAATATAATCCAAGACCTTGAATTACATAAATGAGAGTTAAACCTCCAATTAAATTTTTTGCTGTGAATGAATTTTCTATAATGAACCCAATTGTTATTGAAAATCCAAATAAGAAGATTGTTGAAGAAATTAAGAAATACAGAATTTTCTTCAACCCACTATAATAATTAGATTTATGTGAATGTAAAAAGCTTATCAAAGAGAGAACTGAAAAAAAAATCAAAGGAATATTAATTAGGAGTGTATAAGTGATTAAACTTTTAATATACGGGTCATCAATATTCGAAGGGACCGGACCTATAAAGTAATTAAACCCCCAATATAAAAGAGCTATCAAATTTAGATGCCCTCCAGCGTATCCGACAGATCCCCTAAATAAATCTTTCATCGCATAAGGAAGCCATGGAAGGTAGCATAAAAAAACAATTGAGTTTGAAAAGAACATATTTTTGAAGAATTTCTTTTCTTTTCTATTAAAAATAAATAGTCCTAAAATCAATATTCCATAATATATAATTCCCATATAATGGGTGTAAATCAAAAGAATACCTATGACACCTAAAATGAAATAATTTTTAGGCTTATGATGGGTTTTTATACATTTTACCGCAAAATAAAATCCAAGAGTAAACAATAAATGAAGCAGAGAATATGACCGAATTTCGTTAGCATAATATATAGAAAAGGGTGAAATTGAATAAATAAAGCAAATTATTAAACCTAATTTTTCGTCCTTAATTTCTTGACCGATTAAATACAAGATAGGGATTGTTATAACGCTAAACATAACAGATAAGAGTCTGCATGAAAAAATAGAATAGCCAAAAATAGAAATCCAACCTTTTAATATAATATAATATAATGGGGGGTGTATATCAATTATCGCCAAGCCCCAAAACTCATCACCAGAAGATTTAGCAATATAAATACTTATCCCTTCGTCGGCCCAGATTTGCTCTGATACAATATTTATTACTCTTAAGTAAAATGCTATGACTACTATTAACACGAACAAAATTCTTGTATCAGAAAATTTTTTCAAATTCATAGGATATTGTTTTTTCAATATTTATTTAAAGTTTTTGAAATATTACTCATAACTCTTTATAAAAATCAATTATCATTAAAAAATAATAAACATTAGTTAATATAAAAACCATAAAACCATCTTAATTCGCAAAATAATGAAATTTATTAACCAGATTCAAATTAAACTTTTACTCAAGTTGGACAACTATCTATATCATCAAATTTCTCGTACTGCTAAAAAATTAAATAATCAAATCCATCCAAAACATAGAATTACGAATTATCATCAATTTTTTTTAGATAATATCGATAATAATTCGAAAATATTGGATATCGGATGTGGAAATGGCATTTTAACTTTTGATCTTGCTAAAAAAGCACAAAAGGTCATAGCCATTGATACAAACGAGACATTTTTAAAAAATGCAAGAAGAAAATTTAAGCGTGATAATATAAAATATATACTTGGTGATGTCACCTCATATATATTTAAGGAGATATTTGATTATGCAATTTTGTCCAACGTATTGGAACATATTGAGGATAGGTACAATTCTTTAAAAAAGATTAAACCATTAGCTAAAATTTTTCTCATAAGGGTTCCTATGATAAACAGATCATGGCTTACATTATATAAAAAAGAATTAGGTTTAGAATACCGTCTTTCTCAGGAGCATTATATTGAATATACTCTTGAAACCTTTAAAAAAGAAATTGAATCCGTTGGATTGAAGATTATATCGTATAGTATTCAATTCGGGGAAATATGGTCAAAAGTAGGCGTGTAAGTAAATTTATTAAAAAATATTAAAAAAATATAAAGCTTTCCTCATTTAATAAAAGATAAACAATTTATTCTAAAACTAAAAGTGAAAACCTTAGTAACATTTACATACGGAATTTCTTTAGATGATTGGGATAAAATTGGCATAATAGAAAGAGAAATATCTTTATATAAAGAATTAACGGGAAAAAAAATAGAAGTCAGCTTTTTAACATATGGTAATCATAAAGACCTTGAATTTTCCAGCCTATTAGGGTCAATAAAAATATATCCTATCTCAAATTATATTCAATCGAAAATTCCGATTTGTCACCTTATTAAATCCTTTATTTTACCATTTAAATTAAAAGATTTAATGAAAGAATTTGACATTATAAAAACAAATCAAATAAATGGTTGCTGGATTGCATATATCGCAAAAATCTTATATAACAAAAAAATTATAATTAGAGGCGGGTATGAATGGTTAAATCGTTATAGGAGCTTTTATAATAATAAGGGTATGAGGAATTACGTTAAATATTTGCTAAATTATTCGTGGATTTTCATTAATGAATTATTTGCTTATAAATTAGCCGATAAAATAATTCTAACAAATGAGGAAGATTTATCATATATACTGAAATATTTTAGGCTGAAAAGAAAATTTAAAAATGATAAAATTTCTCTAATTTATAATTTCATAGATTCTAATCTTTTCAAGCCATTGAACAAAGTTAAAAAAAAAAATCAAATATTATTTATAGGGAACCTAAAAGGTATAAAAAACTTAGTTAATTTATTGGATGCATTTAAAGATTTAAAAGATTTTGGTTTGGATATTATAGGAAAGGGTCCATATAGAAATAAATTGGAAAAGAGAGCAAGAGAATTGGGCATTAATGTAAATTTTTTAGGTATAATTCCCAACAACAAAATTCCTGAAATTTTAAACCAATATGAAATATTTATTCTCCCATCGTACTATGAAGGAAACCCAAAAGTTTTGTTAGAAGCAATGAGCTGCGGAATTGCCTGTATAGGGACGAATATCCACGGCATTAATAACATAATTCAACATAAATACAATGGATATTTATGCGGCACTTCTTCAAAGGAAATTAGAAATGCATTATTAACTCTAAATAAAGATGCCGCTCTTAGAAAAAAAATTGGAGAAAACGCGAGAGAGTTTGTATTAAAAAATTGTTCATTAAATTCCATCGTCAAAAAAGAATATTTGATGTATCGTGAAATTTTGAAAAGTACAAATAAATCAAAAATAAATGGTTGAAATCTGTGAAATGTTCTGTAGTTATGTCGATTTATAACAATGAGAAAAGTCTTAAAGGGTCGATAGAGAGCGTAATAAATCAATCCTTTAAAGATTTTGAATTTATTATTGTTAATGATGCGAGTACGGATAAATCACTTGAAATTTTAGAAACTTATGCTAAAATTGATAATAGAGTAAAAGTGATTAAAAATCATGTTAATTTGGGTTTAACAAAATCCTTAAACAAAGCCTTAAGAATTTCTCGGGGTGAATTTATTGCCCGTCAAGATGGGGATGACATTCTACTACCCAACCATTTAGAAAAGCTTATTAATTTCTTAAAAAAAAATCCGGATTATGCGTTTTGCGGATGCAATGGATTCCAAATCCAAAATAATAGAGAATTAGTTATATATTTTGAATTCAATGATATAAAGAGGAATTTAATTGCTATTAACTGTTTTAATCATTCCGGTACGGTGATAAGGAGAAATATTTTCAAAAATTGTGGTTATTATAATGAAAAATATCGATACGGGCAGGATTATGAGTTATGGTGTCGTTTAATTTACAAATATCAACTAAAGGCTGCAAATTTGAGAGAAAAATTAATTATTAGAAATATGCCAGACAGCAGATTATTTAATAAAAACATCTATAAATTTTTTATTCAAGAGAATAATTCCATTAAAACTAAATTCAAGTACATTAAATTTTCACGATATAAATTTAAAGGATTTATTTCAATATTGGTAAAATTTATTGGAATACTTACATTCTCGCATGTTCTTAATAAATTTACGAATTCATTGAATAAAATCAATTTTTAAATCTACAATTATATTTTGAAAGCAAAAATATGCATATTAAATATGGAATAATCTGAAAAATTTAAAATCAAAAAATGGTATAATTCCGGTGATGAAAATAATCAGAAGTATAATAAGTTCTTTTAAAGCCAATTTTCTAGATAGGTTTTATCTTTTATTAAAAAATATTTCTTTTAGATCTCGTGTTGGTAATAATTTATTTTTTAAATTAGATAGTTTAAGATTTCCTAATCAAGAATTTTTCGGCTCAGAAACACGTGACCTTCAACCAATATTAAGAAATTCTCAGGATTTATTCGAAAATAATCTAAATTTAATAAAAAAATTTGATAAAAACTTTACATTAGAAAATAAAAAAGTACTAGAAATAGGTCCGGGTGATAATTTTTTATTAGATTTCATTTTTCTCCTTAGTGGATCAAAAAAAATCTATTTAGTTGATAGATTTAAGTCAACGATACGAAAATCATTTAATATAATGCTTTTTAAACAATACATTGATAAAATTTATAAACCCGATTATTTTTATGATTTAAAAAATTTTGTGGAATTGAGTAAGCGAATCGTATATTTCCATAATACTCCATTTGAATCTTTTAATGAGTTGGAAGAAAACTCTATTGATTTAATAACTTCTCACGACGTATTAGAACACATTTTTAATCTGGAATCTGTAATTAAGAATATAAGTATGCTCTTAAAAAAAGGTGGATACACAATTCATCAGATTGACTTGAGAGACCATTTATATCTTGAAGAAAAGTTTCATTTAGACTTTTTAAAATACTCTCCTAGATTTTGGAAATGTTTTGGGCATATAACGAACCGTTTCAGATACTCTTATTATATAAATCTTTTTAAAAAATATGATCTCGAAATTATTCATTTAAAGCATACTAAAACAGGGCCCTTATCAAAAATTAAAAAAATAAAAAAAGATTTTCATCGTGATTATAGAGATCTTAGTGATGAAGAGTTATCAATTATTAGATTCGAAATATTAGCAAAAAAATAATTTGGAATCAATCGATTATTGATGTGATTTCTCTTTATTGATTTTAGCTCTCCAATAACGATGTCAATAGCTTATGAATTTTATCTGTTATAATATTGACATCATAAATCGAAGTGATCTCGTTTTCGGCATTTTTAACCATTTTTAGGACCAAACCTTTATTCTCTTTAAAAAAAAACAATTTGTTTAGTAAATCCGTTTTTCTATGCGGATTAAATAACAGCCCATTGAATTGATCCTTAATTAGAGTTTTGTTACCGGGGACATCTGAAACAATTAAGAGTGTTTTCGAACACATTGCTTCTAGATTTGTATTTGAGATTCCCTGTGCTAAAGCAGGATCAATTATCACGTCCAAATTGGAGTAAATTTCAGTTTTATCGTTTATAAATCCACATAAAATAATATTTTTATGCAATTTATGAACTTTTGTAAAGTTCTTTATGAACTTTTCTTCTGGACCGGTACCATAAAAAAAAAGTTTGTCTTCAGGAAATTTTGATAAATAGATTTTGAATACATTTAATAAAAATCTTAGATTTTTAAAACCGGTTAATCTTCCGACAAAGGCAAAATTTGTGCCTTCATGTTCCTTTTTTGAAATTTGATTTAAAAACTCTTTACTTTCAATTCCATTGGTTATTTTTAAAATTCTTTCTTCAGGAAAATCAAAATCAACAAGATCTCTGTAAATTAGATCGTTTATAGCACGTATGAAATCTATTTTCCGGATTAAAAATTTTCTAAAAAATATATACCAGCTATAATTAATTAATTTCGATTTGTATTGTTCTAATAAATATGTTTGTCTAAGATGGCTTTTGAAATCTATAGGAATTTTCATTATTATTGGCACTCTAAAGATTAATCGGAATATTAAAGGAATAAGAATAACATAAGAATATGTATGTACGTTTATTATATCAATACGTTTTTTTTTATGTAATTTTATTAATTTGATGAATGATTTTAAATAGAAATAAAATGAATCGAGAATGTAATTATTAAACCTATTAAATTGATAGATATTTACTTTATTTGTCAGCGGTTTATATTCAGAGTATTCGGTTATTATCGAAAGGTCTAAACCTCTAATTTTTTCATAGGAGGTTAGTAATTGTAGTATCTGATTTTCAATGCCTCCAGCAAATAATCTTAGTTTATCATTTTGATGAGTTTTTTCGAGAAAAAAACAGATATGCATTTTAACTACCAATTTTAAATTATCAGTAATGAAATCTAATTAATTAAAGATATCATTTAAAATATCTCCATATTAAGATATTAAATTTGGAGATAAGATACTAAATTCTATAAATTCTTTTTGGATTTAAATAATAATTAAAAAATTTAAAAAAATATGAATTCCAATTCATAAATAAAGATATCAATATAAAAATGATGTTAATTGATAAATAGATTAAAATTTTATGGATACTATAAATATAAAAGAATTAGGTTTAGGATAAACAAGATAAGGACAAGAATAAAATCAAGGCATATCGAATTTGAAGAAATTGTTCAAGATTTAAAAAATTTAGGGATAGATAAAGGAGATATGCTTTTAGTTCATAGTTCGCTGAAAAAAATTGGATTTGTTATGGGGGGGGCTAATACTGTAATTAAAGCAATTTTAAAGGTGCTAGGCCCCGAAGGAACGTTAGTTATTCCTACATTTCCACTTAGCGGAAACATGCTCCAATTATGCGAAAAGAAAAATTATATCTTTGATTATAAGACTACTCCAACGGAACTCGGATCAATCCCCTCAGAATTCCTTAAGCAGGAGAATATCTGCCGTAGCATTCATCCTACTCACTCTATTTCCGCAATCGGTAAATATGCTCAAGAGATAACTAAGAAACATCATATTGGAAATAAAACTTACGGAGAGAATTCTCCATGGGCTAAAGTTTATGAATTAGGAGGTAAAATTCTGGGAATTGGAATAAATTTAGCTTGGACTACTCAATATCATCATGTGGAAGATATCATGGGAAATGAATTTCCCGTTAAAGTAAAAGTTGATAAGATTTATAAAATAAAGTGTAAGCTCGATGAAAATAACTATATTGATGTTGAAGTTCAGCCTTTAGATCCGGTGGTATCTAAAACAAGGATAGAAAAAAATCCCTTCAACTTGAAGTATATTACTGAAATCTATGAGAAATTAGGCATTCTTAAGTATAATAAGATAGGGGAAGCACTTTCTTGGATGGTAAATGCTAAGGATTTTATTGATATTCTGGTAAAATTAGCTAAACTAGGAATAACAATCTATACAACTGAGGAGGAATTTAAAAACAATAATTTATTTCCGTTTGAATTGATAAAAGATAAATTGGATTAATCAATTAATTAATAAAGTTATTAGATGTCAAGGTCCTTGAAATATGAAAATTATGATAGCAGGAGCAAGTGGAGGAACGGGTTCCTATTTAACTCAAGAATTTGATAAAAATGAGAATGAATTATTCCTCACGTATAACACTTCAAAAGATAAAATATATAGGACTAAAAATGCTAAATCAACCATTTTTAAATGCGATTTCACCAAAAGTGGGGAAGTAGAAACAACCTATTCCAAAATAGATTCATTAGATGTGTTAATAAATGTGATGGGAACTGTTGAAAACAATTTAGTTAGTAAAATGAACGAGAATGAATGGGATTCTGTCATTGCTTCGAATTTGAAGACAGTATTTCTTTCTTGCAGATATGGAATTAGAAAAATTGCTATAAATGGGCATATAATTAATATTTCCAGTATACTGGGAAGTACGGGAATGATTGGGGCTACTAATTATGTCGCTTCAAAGGGAGGTGTAGAAGCATTTACAAAATCTTTTGCTTTAGAATGTCTTCATAGTAGAAAAGTTTTTGTGAATGCTATAGCACTTGGATATTTTAATGTCGGAATGGGATTAAAGTTATCTAATAAAATTCTTAACATAGTTAAGGAAAAAATACCACTAAAAGAGTTTGGCGAACCGGAGGAAATTGGAATACTCGTAAAATATATAATTTCGTCTAGATATTTAGTTGGCCAAGTGATTCATTTAAATGGAGGATTAAGAGTTTAATTTTGTTAAAAATAATAAACAATAACTCAATTATACCTTGTTTGATAATATTTTTTCCTCAAGAATAAGAGCGTCGCAAAAGAATTTTGTTGCCCAATTTGGAAATCCGAATGCGTTATACATCCCCCATATTGGATCCGAACCTTTTATAGCACCATCAACATCTTTAAATCTGAAATCTACCATTTGAGTTGATTTTAAATAATTGTTTAATTTATTAGCGTATTTGATTAATTTTTCGTTCTTATATATTTCGTAAAGTTTTAACCATATAATCGATAATTGGGCATCTCCGGTTAAACAGCTGTAATAATCGGTACTCTGCCAATTAGAATCAAATCTCGCTGGTAAAAATCCATTTTTTTCATAATAACGCACAAGTCTTAAAGAAGATTTCAAGGCTGTATCCAGATAGGTATTATCATTTAAAATTAGGCCAGATTCTAAATAACCTCTTATTGTATAAGCAATTGTGTGCAATAGTGGGGGGCTATTCTCAACAAATGAGTTTTTATGAAACCAATCATTTTCGTTTTTTTGCTTAAGGGCCCAGGTTAAATTTTTAATTGCAGATTCTTGAAATTCGGATTGTTTAGTCGTTTGATGTAATTCTAATAAAGCCCATGCCACTCTTACGTTGTAGGTATGTGATATGTTGTTGAAACAATATCTTTTCCAATTCCCATCTGTTTCTTGATTATTTATCAGGAAATTTCCTGCTTGAATAGCACAGTCCAGATATATTTCTTTCTTAAATTCTTTATATGCGCGAATTAAACCCAGAATCACCTGCCCCGTATTAAAAATTACAGCATCTTTCTTTTTTTTTAGAACATCTCCTTGAAATCCACCGCTAATCAATTGTATTGAGCATTCCCAATCGGCAATATCTTTACAAATACTTAAATAATATTTATTTTTTGTAAAATTGTAATAATCCAACAACGTGCGAATAATATAGCCTGATGTTTCGGGGTATGAAGCCCCCCAACCAGAGATTAATGAGTAATGGGATGAAACCCCCCCATCTTCAGATATTTTTTGTGCATAAACCAACCAATCTATCCCCTTTTTAATATGCACTTTATTCGGGTAAATTTTCCGTTTTTTTTTTAAAATCTCTTTTATTAACAATTTTGGATTATATAAGAAGAATTTTGTTAATTTATTATTCATAAATCTTTTCAAATCTGTTATTGTTAAAATATGAAAAGCTCAATTCTTATTAAGTTTTCTTCACATCTATTTGCATTTCGATGAGGATAAAGTTCTCAGTTAGAAAGTTAAAGAATTAGTCTCGGTATTAAGAAAGGAGATGATGCTATTTATTAGTTTAAGCTATATATAGTAAGGAAGTTGAAGTGAACTTATAATTTTTTTATGTATCGATTAAAGTAAAAATTTTTAGTTCATGCTTTCTAATATTTAATAATTGTAACAAATTTTAAAAAGTCAGATGAGTGAAAGGATCTCTAAGCAAAAGATTATTTTATGTACATTTTCAGATTTCACGACTGGATCGGGTTCGTCAATCAACGATAAAAAACTATTTGACGCATTACCAGCTAATTATTGTAAAATCCCAATTTACCCTAATTATTCAAAAAATTCTAAATTGAAATTAAAATCAATAAAGAAATTTTATGTAAATTATTTAAGGGAAATTATAAATTCAAAAAATATTTTTATAATTCGAGGGGGTAAATTGTCCTTATTAGCATTGATATCAAAAAAAATTTTCAAAAATATTATTATATTAAATTTAGGATGTACAACACTTATGTTTGTTGAGAGAAAAGCTTTTGTAATGAATAAAGAATATGAAGCAAAGAAAAATATATTTCAAAAAATTTTATATTTTTTTGAATTCTACATCGAAAAATACGCTTTACGACAAGCTGATAAAATTATAGTTGAAAATCCCCGAGCAAAAAATCTTGTTAAGAATTATGGAGCAAAATCTAAAAAAATAACAATAATTCCATATTATGTTCAAGATTATTTTTTAAAAGGAGAAAATCCAAGCTATAATATTAAAAATGACCTTTTTAAGATTGGATATACAGGTCGATTTAATGAACACGATTTAATTAAATCTATTATAAATTCAATAGAATTTATTTTAAAAAATGAAAATTTTCGAATAAAACTATTTCTTATTGGAGATGGTCCAACTCGAAAAAAAATGGAAGATTTAGTTTATGAAAAAGGTTTAACAGAGAGTATTATTTTCTTAGGAACAATTCCTCATAAAAAAGTAGCTTCATTAGTTAATGATTATCATTGCTTATTGTACCCTATGGTAAATAATTTAAGTCCATCGACAGTTGCAATAAAAACTCTTGAAGGTGTTATGAAAGGGAAAATAATAATAACGACTAATAGTGGTAACAATCCCTCTTTATTCTTAGAACATACAGATTTAATTTTAAAAAATCCATCGTCGGAAAATATTGCCGAAAAAATAAAAATTGTAATTGAAAATTACAACCATTACATAAAAATTGCTGAAATTATTAGAGATTACCATTTAAATTTCCGTTCTAAAAGAAATTATGAAAAAAAATTAACTGAACTATTCTCTTATTAACCTGATGTCCAAAATCTGGAAGTAAATTAAGCCGAATTAAGATTATAGAATTAGGAACAGTAAAAATTGTAAAATTTGTTTGAAACATATTTGAGTTTTTAGAGTTGAGAAAATTTAAAAAATTTAAAAGAATTTCATTATTAATAAGGAAAATATTTACCTTAATCGTGAGTTAAAGATTGGCTACTGCTTATATTATCATCATAACTTTCCTTTTAATATCTTTAATTTTCTTTTCTATTTTTTCACTTTTTTTGCTGAAAAAAGAAATTATTAAAAAAAATGTACTAAATAATATTTACATAATAATTCCTGCCATTTGCATATTTTTATGGGCTTTTTATGCGTTGTATGATACTGAGTTTAAACCACATAGTGGTGATTTTAGAGATTTTTATAATGCTGGTCAACAGGTTTTTATTGACCCATTGAGAATTTATGATTCTGGCTTTGTTTATATGCCGAATATGGCTTTTTTTTTTGCAATTTCAATTGCTTTATACCCATTTTCTATAGCCTACAACATTTTTTTGATTTTTAATTATGTCTGCGCTTTATTAGCTCTTAAGGAATATGATAAAGTATTAGTCATGATGGATGTAAAACAAAGAATTCAAAGATTTACGTTTCTCATGATAATTTCTAATGGATTTTATGTATATGATCAATTTTTTGCTAATCAAACAAAATATCTTTTGTTACTTCTACTTATATTTATTCTTAGAAGAGAGATTCAATTTAATTTACAAGAAAAGATAAAAGATTTAAAGTTTTATCTGATAAATTATGGATTATTTGTTCTTGTTATTGGAATGGCACCATATTTTATATTTATATTTCTTATATATATCTTTCAAGATATTCCTATTAAAGAATTATTTAAAAAAGATAATACTCAAAAATATACGATTGTGATTCTAATGTTCTGTGCTCAGAATTTTATATTTATTTTAAATCCATCCCAATTTTTCTATTTTATCAATTTCTTTAATATGCCTCATCGAAGGGAATATATATTCGGGAATATGATGTATACAAAAAATTTATTTAGCGAGGAAAATTTAATAGCAAATGATTATATGGCCTTAATAACTTATCTATTTGTTTTTGCTATAATTATTATCTCTCTAATCTTAATTTTTAAAAAGGATTTATCAATACAAGAAAAATTTGGATTTTTCTTTTTAGCAAACGTTTTTCTTGGAATATATTCCATTCAACATTATTTATATTTATTATTATTTACTTTTGTACTATTACTATTTATCCCGTTTTATGAAAAGAATATAAAAGGATTTAAATGGGTAAAAATGAATAAATTTTTCATTATTGGAATACTTTCTATTACATTAATCCTTAATCCTGCCCTCCATATCATCTTTGCTCAGTTAGCAGTAACTGTATTATTAGTTATGATGATGATTTCTTTAATTTATTTATATAATCAGTCTTGACTAAATAAAAAAAAATAAAAAAAAATCGAACTAAAGTTCGCTTCAGACCATAAATCTTTTTTTCATTGGTAGTAACTGCCGAAAAATTATAGCTCCCGCTATACCTGGTTATTCATTAACCATAATTTTCATTCTAACCCTCCTAAGCCAATGCACACTGGAAACTCTGGAATTAAATTGTGAAGAAACTCGAGAATTACGTCATAATATGGGACTTACAATGGAAGAGCTTGCCTCTCACTATGAAAGATCAGAGAGAACAATCTATAGATGGCTAAGTAATCATAAGAAGAAGAATTCACCCGATCAACAAAATCGAAAGAAGGACCATAATAGATCTAGGAAAAAGTGTGAAAATGAAAAATAGTGAAAACAAAACTGATATGGAATACTTGATTGCAATTTGTATTTCATTTTATAATGATGATAATTTTATTTTGAATACATTATATTGCCTACAAAAAATTACTAAAAATAAATATAAAGTAATTATTAGAGATAATTCCTCTAAACTAAAGAATTATGTAAAATTAAAGAAAGAAATCGAGAAGTACCCGAATGTAGAGTTATATCGAGTTGAAAAAGTAAGTTGTCCGAGAGAATAATTATTTAAACTTCATGGAATTTCATTAAACGATTTGTTTAAAAAGATTGATACTAAATATGGAGTTATTTTGGATTCAGATTGTACTTTTTTAAGTTACGTCCAAAAAAATATTATTACAAATGAAGTTATCTCAAGATTTTAAATCTGCAACCATCCACTATTGCAAATACTTCACCGAAGATATACCTCAACAGCGAGATTCCGAAGATTTACTAAAAAACGAAACAGTAAAATAAAGGAGAAATCTCATAGATTTTAACGAAAGATAATTAATTTTTTTCTATCATTGTTTATTTAAAAAATACTTTTATTTCCCTTTGGAACTTCAAATTATCATTTAAATCATTAAAAGTTTTTCCAAATCTTTTATTGACTGTTTGTTTATATACATTTCATACCACAAATCAAAAAACAGTAAAATTAGTAATTGAAATGAGTATAACTGAAAGGGTTTAGGCTTAGTAGTTGCTCTATGCTTCTGAACAAGCTGCTTAACGTAGTTATAATTAAAAAACTTTTTTTTATTATTAAATAAAACTGCCTCTACGGCATCCTCTAAATTATCTTTTATCCAAGCGTGCATCGGTACGAAAAAACCCTGTTTTTTTCTCAATACAATATCACGTGGAAGATAGTTTAAGGCAAGCTTTTTTAAAATGAACTTTCCCGTTAGATTTGGCTGTTTATATTTATATGGCATTCTTGAGCATAAATTAACGATTCTATGATCCAAGAATGGGACTCGTGCTTCCATCGAATGAGCCATTGTCATCTTGTCAGTTCGATTTAGTTCCCAATTTGGCAACTCGTGTTGAATATCAAATAAAAGTATTTTGTTAAGGAATTGCTTAGGATAATTCGGAATTCTATTACTTGATAGATACTCATTTAATGTGTTATCTTGGGCAGTTGGAAAATTTAATAAGTAATTTCTATCTTTTCTTTTGAAAGGTTGAAGATACCATTGATATAATCGTTTCTTCAAATAGTTTGGTATTGGTTTAAACATTCTAGCGCCAACAGAATAATGATAATATCCAGAAAAAATTTCATCTGCTCCTTCACCAGTATTTACAACAGTAACATATTTTTTAGCAAATTTGCTCAGAAAATATAATGGAACAATTGTAATTTCAGAATGCGGTTCATCCATTTGCCAGATTAGTTTAGGTAATTCTCTTGTTATTTCTTTATAGTCAAGTATTAATCTATGATGATTTGTACCCAGAAAGTCAGCAACTCTTTGAGCGTAGATAAATTCATCATTTTCATGACCAAATCCCACCGTAAAAGTTTCGACAGGATCTTTTCTTAATTTAGAATTGATTGCTACAACTAAACTTGAATCAACACCTCCAGAAAGAAAGGCTCCTAACGGTACATCACTATTAAGCCTGTAGTTTACGGAAGAATTTAAAAGCCTATTAAGCTCAATAATATATTGTTTATCTGGTTTGTTCATTATGTCCCATTTTAAATCCCAATATTTTTTTATTGTTAAATTCCCATCTCTGAAAATTGCGTAATGTCCAGGCAGTAATTTATATATATCTGTAAACATAGTTTTGTCTGAAGGTATAATTCTATAGGTTAAAAAAGAATTCAGACATTGGAGATTAACACTCCTTTTTATATCATGTTGTATGATCCCCTTAATTTCGGAAGAAAAAATTATATCTTTTCCATTATAAAAGTAATACAGCGGTTTTATTCCAATTCTGTCTCTTGCTAGAAAAAGTTCTTTTTTTTCTACATCCCAAATAGCAAATGCAAACATACCGTTGAATAATTCTAAGCATTTTAGCCCATATTCTTGATAAGCGTATAAAATAACTTCAGTATCGGTAGTGGAATTGAATGATATCCCAAGTTTTTCCAAATTTTTCCTTATCTCTTTATAGTTATAAATCTCACCGTTATATATTATCCATAAATTTCCATTTTTGTTTGTCATTGGTTGATGGCCTGCTTTTGATAAATCAATTATGGAAAGCCTATTATGTCCTAAAGAGATAAGCTCATCAGTATATATTCCATTATCATCAGGACCCCGATGAAAAAGAATCCCATTCATTTTTTTTATCAGTTCTTTATCTTCCCAAGTAAATCCAGAAATGGAACACATAATTATCCTATAAATTTAATATAAACGCTGGTGTATCTTAAAAACTATAAAACTTAAAGAATTTTTTTATTCACAATTTAAATAGTTAGATTTAACATATTTATCCAAAATTATGATTATTTTAAATCTACAACCGAGTAAATAAGTAAGTATCATTTAAAATATAGTTCAAAATTAAATTATAGAAAAAAAATTGATAACTTACTTGTTATATGAATTGGAATAATGAAACTACCTTTATCAATTATTTGCCTTTCCATGTAAATCCAGAAATAGGTTTTTTTTTAGTAAAATTCAAATTTTACTAAAAATCAATGAGAAAAATAAAATTTTTAACATATTAATAACTTCCAATTTAAAAAAAAAAAAAAAAAGATTTATCTTAAAATGATTAGCTATCAATGCATTAAACTTAATCTAGTACAAATTTTTTCGATTACAGAAAAAAATCTAAAAATCACACTAAGATATAAGACAAATTTAGTTATGAAATTTCTAAATCCACTTATTTCCATAATATTGCCGTTAATAATAATGAATAAATTTTTTTCTCTACAAGATTCTTATGGACCTTGGAATGCAAGGAATTATATTGTCTACATACTTGTAGGTTATATGGTTATGCTTAATCAACAAATTATTAGTATAATCCCAGGGGATTTTGCTATAGAAAAATTTTGGGGTACTTTACAGGCATTAATGATCGCACCATTTAGAAGAGTGAATCTACTGTTTGGGATAATATTATCTCATCTTATTCTAATACTAATCCCTTATATTATATTCATAGTAATTTGTTTCATTTTTTTTCCTATCACATTTATAACATTCTTGTTCATTATTTTTCTGACTCTTGCGATCGTTTTAATTTTTGCTAGTATAGGCCTTATTCTTGGAGTTTTCCAGATATCTAGGGAAGGAGGAGCCAAATGGATCGGGATTTTAATTACATTTGCTTTTTATTTAAGTTGTGTTTCTTATCCTTTTGAAATTTTTCCTGAAAATATACAATTTTTTATAAGTCTTAATCCTATATACTATCTCATTGATATTATAAGATTGTCATGGATTGAAGACAATATACTAGTCACTATTACTTCTCATTTAATACATGTTTTAGTTTTAATTATTTTAGTTTCAATATTACCCATAATAGGTTTAACAATGTTTAATTATATCTTTAAAAAATACGGTATTGTGGGATATTAATACAATGAGTAAAAATATGATTGAAACATTCGATTTATCAAAGATTTATCAGTTAAAGGGGCATGATAAACGAATCTTAGCACTGAATAATATTAATTTGAAAATTAAAGAAGGTGAAATATTTGGATTACTTGGCCCGAATGGCGCAGGAAAAACCACTTTGGTACAAATTTTAACAACATTATTACAACCAACTAGTGGATATGCCGTTATTGATGGATATAATGTTCTTAAAT
>SDBV01002447.1_pt1 | contig 27774 bp, 19 predicted proteins | sample 2277081 | NCBI WGS metagenome assembly SDBV01 (sample SAMN10402039, study PRJNA504765) | marine sediment metagenome | isolation source: marine sediment core GS10_PC15, 223 cmbsf | place: Arctic Ocean: Southern Knipovich Ridge | collected 2010 | reverse complement strand
TCCTCGACGCGCTTCCGTTCGGTAATATCCTGCGCGACGGCGACATATAAAGACGGGGTCTCTTTCGAAATAATGCTGACATTTAGTTCAACGGGGTAAAAGAACCCATCCGCCCTTTTATGAGTAGTCAAAAAGCTTATACTATCCGTTTCGCCATCATAGATAGGCCTTATTGCATTTTTAAACTTCCGCTCGTTGTGCTCCGCGTTGAAGTCGCAAATTTTCAATTTCATCATCTCCTCCTCAGTAAAGCCCAGGTTAAGCCTTGCTCTCATATTCACCATCGTTAAATTCAGCGTATCGGAGTTAAATATATATATTTCACTTATAGCTTTATCGAGAATGCGGCCTAATCGAGTTTGCGATTCTTCAGCCCGCTTGCGCTCGGTGATGTCCATATTTATACCCATTATCCGAGCTGGTTTGCCGGCATCGTCAAAATCGATTACAAACTGGTTATATATGATTCGCTCCTTGCCATCGGGTTTGATAAGGCGGAATTCGATTTCGTAAATTTTGTCGGGCATTCTCTCCTGATGAAAAAACTCCTCGATCTTTTTTCTGTCATCCTCGTGTACCATACTTAAGAACAATTCATGTGACGGTTTATGGTCTTGGGGATTAACGCCGTAAATCCTGTACAATTCATCCGACCAGTACGTCTTGTTTGAATTAAGATCAAACTCCCAGCTCCCCATGCCGGCAACTTCCTGGGCTTTTTTAAGGTTCGCTTCACTTTTTTGCAGTTTCCGTATTATAGGATTGGTAATATTGTGAAATAGAAGCGATCCGAGCAGGATAAGGAGAATGGCGCCACCAGCCGCCTTAACGCCTGATTCTATAAAGGGAGCGCGGATTTCCGCCATGTCCATTTTAGCTACTATTCCAATATTCAACATGGCTACCGGTTCGTGAGCCGCTATAACGGTTACGCCCCTGTAATCGAGCCCTATCATCGTACCGGAGCGTCCCGAAAGCGCACGTCGCATCGGTTCGGCTAAATCGGAATTAATAAGAATCGGCTTGTGCTTCTCATGGACATGATGCCTGTGCTTAAGCAGGAAGACCATCTTTTCTCCTTCCCGCTTGGCGAGTGTAAACTCTCCGGTTTTTCCAAACCCTTTATAGCGTTCATGCGCGTCTCTAATTTGGCTCAATGTCGCCGCCAAGGCTCCGTCGGGATGATCCTCGATGCTGTATTTGGCGTCGAACCTCGCTACGGCTTCCATCAAACGCGCCTGGCTTTTGGCTGTATTTGCCAGCCAGGCCCGTTCCTCTGTAATTGCAACGTGGTACAACTCATAGAATGTCATTGAGCCTACAAACAATACAATTACTGTCATAATAGATATCAGTAATGCTAGGCTGTGCTTCTTTTTCATAAGCTCGTTCCGAAAAAATGGTTATTTTCAATCACAATCATACAAAATAACGTCAAAATAATCCATAATTAGTTTCATGAGTTTCCCCAATTATATTTTGGCCAACAGCAACAAAAGTTGCGCGGCGCCTGACGCTGGCGTGATTAATCTTATAAGTGCAACTGATATAATGAACAATGTGTTACGGCCCCCTGATTGACCGAATCGCAAGGTTTGTAAGGAAAGATTTCGAAAGGAAAAATTATGATTGACGCGCATGTTCACCTGATAACGATGGAGATGCTGGAGGACGCCGTAAAGAGGTTCGAAAAGCACTACCCCGGCTCCGACAAGAAAATCAGGAAAAGCGGGCACAGGATTTTCGACGATGAATCGATGAAGTACCTTTCCGGCACCAACCTCAAGGAAAAGGCGGACGACTGGCTGAAGGTCATGGACGAAAATGGAATCGAAAAGGCCGTCTTCTTACCGATTTCGCAACGGCCGGAACAGATGCGCGACTTTATGGCCAACTCACCGGAGCGTCTTTACGGATACGTCTATATTAACGATCCCGCATCACCCGACGCGCCCGACGTCTTAAAAAGCGGCGTGAACGAATACGGTCTTTGCGGCCTTAAGCTATATCCTTCGATACAGCTTTTCCATGCTTACGACAAAAAACTCTTTGCGCTGTACGAGGAGGCGCAGGGCCTTGGAGTCCCGATAACTTTCCATTACGGCATTACGCACGCGCCTATGGCCGATTACCGGTACACCAACCCGCTGGACCTCCAACTTCCGCTAAGGCTTTTTCCGAAACTTAATTTTATAATCGCACATTTCGGCGCGGGATTTTTCCGCGAAGTATGCCTGCTGGGATACCATACGAAAAACCTTTACCTAGACACCTCCGGCACCAACAACTGGACCGAATACACACCGGAAAACTGGAAGCTAAAGGAGATTTTCAAAAGGTCTATAGAAATTTATTCTCCACAGCGTATCGTTTTCGGCACGGATACCGTTTTAAGGCCGGATACGGGTTACCGCACATCGATAATGAAAGAACAAATAAACGTGGTTGAATCGCTTGGAATCTCATCCGAAGAGAGGGATTTGATCTTCGGCGGAAACGCGAAACGGCTTTACTTCACGTCCTCGGCAGGGTGAAGAAGAAAATACTCCCGGCTTCTGGCGCGTTTTCAACGCCTATTTCTCCCCCATGCGCCTCCACCGCCATCTTGCAAAAGGTCAATCCCAGGCCGGTGCTCATTTTGCTTTTGCGGTCGTCCTCGCTGACAGTGCCAAACTTTTCGAAAATCTTCTCCTTGAACTCGTCGGGAACGCCGGGGCCGCCGTCCTGTACGGCTATGCGTATTTTATCGGACCCCGCATCCTCCACGATAATGACAACCGTTCCGCCCTCCGGCGTGTAATTTACGGCGTTTGTCAAAAAGTTCTGAAGGATTCTGGTAATTACCATCCCGTCCGCGTTGACAACGTAATTATCGCTTTCAAGGCGCGTTTCGAGGAATTTTTCTTCGAGTTTAAGCAAAGCCCCAAGCTGCGCGGCTTTTTGAACGACGATTTCCTTCAGGTCTACATCCTCACGTTTAAGGTGATACTTGCCCTCTTCCATTTTGTTCACGTCGAGTATGTCCATAACCATCCCTAACAGCTGGTCCGCGCCAAGTTGCGCCGTGAGCATTATTTCCTGCTCAAAGTCCTCCATCTTTTCGCTTGAAAACATGCTGAGGTTTGCCTTGATCTCGCCTATCGGGCCTTTGAGATCGTGCACTATCATGTGAGTGAGGTTGTTTTTGAGTTCTTCGAGTTTTATCAGCTGATCGTGCTTTATTTTCAGCTCCTCGCCCAACGTCGCGTTTTCAATGGTTACGGCCACCCTGTCCATAAACCGGAAAAGCGCCCTCTCGTCTTCCTTTGTAAAGCCCCCTACCTTTTTGTTTGTTACGTTGAAAACGCCAAGGACTTCCCCGGAGCCCTTGATGGGGTATGAAAGGAACGAGTCGCGGCTGTAATCCGAAGATCCGCTGGCTTTTATGCCGCTTTCTTGCCTTACATCGCCGACGTTAAGAGGCCTGGCGTGCTTGGCAACCCACGCGGACGGCGACTCGCCTTCCAGAGGCTGGCGCAGGCCAATCAGTTTGGGGTCGGTTGCGGCCCTGATTTCCATTTCGTTTTTTTTGTGATCTATCAAAAGGACCGATCCTTTGGAGGCCTCGAACTGCTCCAGCACAACCCTGAGGCACATGTCCAGTTTTTCATCAAGCGTATTTACAGGAGAAGCAAGGTATGCGGCAATGGTCATGGCGCGCTCGATTTCATTAACTTTGGCATCCAACTCCCTGTTTTTCTGGTTAAGCTCCTCCGAGTAACTGTGCAGGCTGGAATGACTGATAAGCTCCTTCTTGTTTGAATAAACCCTCTTGGCGAATTGATAGAACATCATCTTGTATGAATTCAGGTTCTCCAGCGGCCTCAGCATAAAGCCTATGAATCCCAGATCGAATCCGGAAAAGTGCGAATCGCAATCCCCTTTCTCAAAAATACCGATGAACTCCATGTATAAATTGGATTTTTTCCCCTCGGATACGATCCACGCCCTGTCTTCCTCTTGCAGGTCAAAATCGACAACGGCTATGTCTACCTTTTCGTCTTTTACTATCTCAATGGCGGAAATTACGGATGATGACGCATGGACTGTGTAACCGTTTTCGTCGAGAAATCCACGGATACTTTCGAGGACCGTTTCATCTTTCGAGATAACAACTACTCTTGTGGAAGAAACAACGCTCCTGTCGTAGTTGATCGAATTAGCCCTGTCGTTAACGGCCATTACCCCCTTTTGTAATCTTGCATAGATGCTATATTCTAACGGTTATTTTCCGCATTACAAACAAGGGAATGATGCCCTGCGCAGTGATTCTCGAAAACAAAATCAACCGGCCATTAAGTTTCAGGTTCTACTTTGCGACTTTTGCCCTCCTAGGGCGCTTGGATTTCGTTACGTGTCCGATGTTTACACAAAGTTCACATTCATGGTCTTTATCCCTACCGCACATAAGGCACGAGAAGTACTCCCCGTTAAAAGTCAATACACCGCCGCAATGATTACAAGAATTTTGCTTTTTCATTTTTTTTGCCATTATAATCTTTCTCCTCAAATTGTCGCGCCACCTGTTATTTATACGCAGGCAGCATTAAAAAGATCCTGCGCTGTCCATCTTAATTGCCAGAGGCCAATTAAGATAACCCAGTCCTTTTAGAAAATCAATGTGTTTTGTTGTTTTTTTTTAAAAAAACGTCACTTTTCGGTTTTCTTTCGCATGCAATCTTATGTTCCATTTAAAATATCTACAGTGCAAAGAACTGGTTGAAATTAACTTAGCACTTTTGGTTGCACATCTCAAATTATTTTATTTAACCATTTTAAAAACAGACAATTACAAACAACCCCCAACTCCCCTTTCAATTGGGGCAATATTTATTCAGTATATATGCTGATATTACCGGTAAATACGGATTGTTTGCGGGAATCGACTTTAAATTATTTCCCGCCTCGACCTGTTTTAATAGCGGTTCACTGCCGGACGGCGCAACGAAAGCCGTACCTGTTATCTCGTTCCTCGGGCGGCGCAGTGTGCCTGTAGGAAGAGCGCACATATATCTCGTCCGAATACCACGAACCACCCTTCAATACGCGCATAGTTCCGATTGCAGGCCCGTTGGGGTCTTTAGAAGGGGCGTCTTCGTAGTAATCAGTGGAGTACCAGTCGGCCGTCCATTCGACGATATTCCCCGCCATGTGATGCAGACCGTAAGGCGACAAGCCATCCTCCTTTGCGTCGATCTCGTCCATTTTCTCAAGGCCGAATCTCGTGCCATACACCAGCTTGTAGTAGTGCGCCCCCCGGTTGCCCCACGGGAATTTCCTGCCGTCTGTTCCCCTGGCGGCTTTTTCCCATTGGGCCTCCGTTGGTAGCTCTTTTCCGAACGATTTGCAATAGGCATCGGCGCCGAACCAGCTTACATTATTGGCGGGCTTTTTTTCGAAACCTTCCCTTGGCCGGTATTTCCCTGTTTTGTGATCCTTTACAATCGTCGCATAGTCGTTTTCCAAAAGATATTTTTGTTTCGGGTTCCCTTCGCTGTTAAGGAAATAGGCAAACTGCGAAGCGGTTACCTCGTATTTGTCTATTTTGAACGCGGAAATACGGACTATCCTGCCGGGTTTTTCGTCCTTTTCGCAATCGCTGTCCGCCTTTTTGTTGCATCCCTGCCAGAACTCTCCGGCGGGGATTAGAACCATCGGCGTTTCAAAACCACCTGCATCAATGTTCTGAAACTGAATTGAAATAAAGACGGCGCAAAACAAAACGTACACAAGCGATTTCATGTCAATTAGTTTACACTGCCGCGGCGTGCGGGGCGATTTTAAAAAAGCTTTTGTGAACTGCGCTTATCCCAAGAGTCTGCGGACCATAGGAACAAACTCACCGGCGCAGATGTGTATGCTTCTTATTTATTTAATCCACTTGTTGACTTTTTCCAGCAACTGGTTTGCACTGAAAGGCTTAACCAGATAATCAACCGCCCCCAATTTTATAGCCTCCATTACCATTGTATCTTTGCTTTCTATAGTTACCACGATTATCCTCACCCCGCCTTTTCTTCTTTTTGGCCTAACCGCTTTTAACACTTCAATTCCGTTCATCTGGGGCATGTTTATATCGAGCAGGATCAGGTTGTAATCCGTCCAGGCAATAAGATCGAGCGCTTTTTTGCCGTTGTTAGCAATATCTATTTTGTAATTTTTGCTTTGCAGACAGCCGGTAATAACCGTTTGCTGCATTGCGCTGTCTTCTACAACAAGTATCCGTTTCTCCTGTTCTTCTTCCATCGTATTTTTTTTGGTGCCACTGTAATCAATGGTGACATCCCTTGAGACCCGCTTTTTAGCGTAATTCCATGTTTCTCCCTCATCGTCGTCTTCCGAATCGACCGGTTTCGGTTTGCCTACGTCGCTGTAATCAAGTGTGACTTCTGTTACAGGCCCCTTCCGTTTGTAATCCCATGTTTCTTCCTCCTCGCCGTCTTCCGAATCGACCGGTTTCGGTTTGCCGATACCGCTGTAATCCAGCGTGCTTTCTCTTACGGGTCCCTTTCGTTCGTACTCCCACGTTTTCTCCTCATCATCTTTCTCATCCGACCCGCCTTTGCCATCATAACTGTCTGCAAGCGAGGTTTTCTTCTTCTTACCTTTATAACCGCCTGCAAGCGAGGTTTTCCCTTTTCTGCGGGTATAGCCTCCCCCACTTGTTGGCTTTCCATCCTCTTTTTCTTTTTCCTTTTTGTCTTTGCCTGAAGGTTCGGCGGTACCTGACCCGTCTTCCATCTCTTCATCTTTCGACGGCTCGGCCCGTGTACTTGCTTCCTCAAACTTCTTTCTATTCCACCTGGCGATCTTTTCCAAAAATTTATTGGTGTTGAAAGGTTTTCTTAAATAATCACACGCTCCAAGTTCTCTTGCCAATTTTTCCATTTCCGGCATTTTTTCGGATGTAACGATAATCACGTTCGTATCCACACAAGCCCCTTCTTTTTTGATCTCCCTAAGCACGTCGATACCGTTGACTTCCGGCATATGTAAATCTAAAAGGATCAGATCGAATTTATTCTTTTTGGCGGCCTCTATCGCTTTCGCGCCGTTGCTTACAGCGAAGGCCTTGTATCCTTCTTCTTCAAGGATATTAATGATCAACGTCTGATGAAGATCGCTGTCTTCCACTACCATGATCTCGTTTAATTCTTTCGGTTCCTGCGGTTCCTTTGAATCTTGGGACTTATCATTTTTATCCGCTTCATCGACTTCATGTATCTCCGCTTCACGGTCGAGATCCGGATGGCCTTCAAAGTATTTTTCTAGATATTCTCTTTCAAGCTCCTTTCTTGCCGTCTTGCTTTCTGTCCTGTGCGATGTTGGTAAAAGAAGCGGGTTGCGTCCTATCGGAGGTTTGTCTATCCAATGCGATACTTTTTCCTTAAGTTCTTTTACGTCTACCGGTTTAATCATAAAATCGGCGGCCCCGCACTTTTTGGCTAGTTTGGCTATCACCGGCCTTTTATCCTTCGTGATTACTATTATGTTCGTGTTTTGCGAAGTCATATTGGCCCTGAATTCGAGCAGAATCATAATGCCATTCGTTCTGGGCATATGTATGTCTAGTAAAATGAGATCGTAGTCTTCCTCTTGGGCGCGATAGACCGCCCTTGATCCATTGCCTTCAATATCTACTTTGTAACCCTGATCTTCAAGTGTGCCCGCCAGGAGCTTCTGCTGCACCTCGCTATCTTCTATAACAAGCACTCTTTTCACGTTTCATCTCCAGCCACAAAATCGTGCAAATAACCGTTTAAGCGCACCACTTCATCTTCCAGCAGTGTGTAAGCTTCCTGTGCCGAAGCCATATTGTTTTCCCGGCCCATCACCTCCAGTTGCAAAGCGGGAGCGGATGCGGCATCGGCGCCAAGCGATTTCAAATCGCCTCTCAGGGAGTGCGCGCTCAGTTCCAGCGCCTCGCCGTCTTTTCCGCCAATCGCTTTTATAATCTCCGCCAACTGATCCGAATAATTATTTAAGAAGATATTTGCCATTTCTTTGAGAAGGCTTTCATTGCCTGCAAGCCTTTCGAGCGCTTCAGATTTGTCAAAAACCTCAATCTCCACGGTCTTATCCTTTACCGGAATAGCTGCCATCCCGGCCGTCGTCAGATGACGACCACTGCAATTCGATGCTGGGAGCATATTGGCGGATAATTTCGTGGAGCCTTTCGTGATGTATCGGTTTGGATAAATAATCATCCATCCCAGCTTCAAGACAGCGCTCTTCATCTTCCTTAAAAGCGGCCGCTGTCATGGCGATGATCGAAATATGCTTGCCGGAAAGTTTTTCTTTTTCCCTTATAACTGTCGTTGCTTCAAGACCGTCCATCACGGGCATATGGATGTCCATTAAAACCATGTCGAAGTCTTTATTTCCTATGGCATCTATAGCTTCCCGGCCGTTATTTGCAATAGTGATTTTATGTCCCTCTTTTTCCAGCATTACCGTAGCCATTTTCTGGTTCATAAGGTTGTCTTCCGCAAGAAGAATATTCAAAAACCGTTTAGCTTGGCCGGAAGAGGCTTTTTTCCTTGCGCCGACGCCCTCTAGCGTTGCTTTTTCCAATGATTCGGCGCCTTCCGCAAAAATTGCGGTAAAGATAAAACTGCTTCCCTCGCCCTCCTTGCTTACCACTCTAATCCGTCCTCCCATCAGTTCCGTAAGGCGCTTGCATATTGTAAGGCCCAGCCCTGTTCCTCCGTACTCGCGGGTGGTAGAGGAATCGGCTTGTGTAAATGAATCGAAAATCGTTTTTTGCTTTTCCGCCGATATCCCGATTCCGGTATCGGTGATGGCAAAACGCAATGTTGTAATGTTTTCGACGTTTTGCTCGTTTTGAACCTGAACCGCCACTTCCCCTTTTTCGGTGAATTTTATCGCATTTCCAATAAGGTTTATGAGCACTTGGCGAAGACGCACCTGGTCTCCAATAAGATATTTCGACACATCGGGATCAATGGAATGGACAAGTTTAAGCTTTTTCGAGTCTGCGCGTACCGCCATCATTTCGCACACTTTCTCCAATAGTTCGTCAAGTTTGAAATTGGCAGTTTCGAGTTCCAGATGTCCGGCCTCGATTTTAGAAATATCGAGAATGTTACTTATAAGGTCAAGCAGACCCTCTCCGGATTTTTTTAATATCTGAATGTATTCCCGCTGATCCTTTGTTAATTCCGTGTTGCTTAAAATATCCGCCATACCTATGATAGCGTTCATCGGTGTTCGGATTTCGTGGCTCATCGTGGCAAGGAACTCGCTTTTAGCCACATTTGATATTTCGGCTTTATTCTTGGCTATTGTAAGTTCCTCTTCCGCTTTCTTGCGGTCGGTTATATCTATTACTGCTCCTTCAAGGCAGCCTTCCTCCTTGTACAAAATACCGCTTAATGCCAAATCCCTAAGCGTCCCGTCGCGCCGCCGGATTGAAAATTCAAAATTTTCCACCACGCCGTCTTTTTTAAGCAACTCCACAAGTTCCATTCTATTAGCGGGATCAGCGTAACAATCCTTTGGAACGAATTCCTTGATAAATTGTTCCGTTGATTCGTAACCGAATAATTTTGCCGAGGCCGGGTTGGCATCGAATGTTTTCGTGCCGTCCATGCTTGTACGATAAAGCCCAACCATCGAAGTTTTGTAAAGGTTCCTGAATTTCTCCTCGCTGGCCCGAAGCGCTTTGGTTCTAAGTTCAACTTTTGTACTTAACTGCCTGTTCCAAAAAACTATGGCCAACACGAACAGTATGCCGGAGATAGCGAACAGAAAGGTAAATAACTGTTTTACGGTTATCCACGGCCTGTCGTAAGAAAACATGATCCATTTGCTGAATATCTGGGCATACGTTCCGTCGGATTTCATTTCATTAAAAGCGTTTTGCCACTTTTCGATCACCACGTCAGGTGTGGTCTTGCTGAACGCGATGTACATGAACGATTTTTGCACGTCATATACAGGCTCTACCTCATCCGCAAGGCCAAGCTGTCTGGCCATGTGCTTGCCGGTCAGTTCATTGATAATCCAAAGGTCTATCTCGCCGTCAACAAGCTTTTGCACATTCTCCTTGTTATCCATCACGGAGTCGAGATTTGTAAACCGTTTCTCTTTTAATAAAATCTCGCCGATATCGTCTTTGTAAACACCGATAGATTTCACCTTCTTGGCGTCTTCCATGGACTTTATCGATAAGCCGGAGCCTTTTTTTGCAAAAAACACGAAATTGTTCGGCACCATCGGCCCCACCCACTTGAAAAGTTTCTCGCGGGTCGGGGAGCGCGTCGTTGAATAAAGGATGATATTGTCTTCTTGCTGGATCAGGTTGTACCCACGCGACCACTGCAATACCTCGATCTTTTCCGGATGGCCGACCCTTTTAAGGATTTCACGCACGATCTCCGTGGATATACCTTTAACCTTTCCGTTTTCCGTGAAGTTATAAGGCGGGTACTCTTCCGTTATGATTCTGAAAGTTTGCGCAGAGGCGGCATTTGCCATAAAAAGCAAGATAATATGTACCGCAACAACAAAAAGAAAGACAGGCGTACCGAAACTTTTGTCAGCCAAACTCCTGCATTTATTACGTCGCACCCAAATCCCCCCGTTGGAAAATTCACCCTTTGCCCTGTTAGTATTACACAGTATTACAAATAATGTGTGACGAGCGTCAAATATGCGCTTTTTCTATTATTGCAAGGAAGAACGTCGGGTAAACGTTTGTGAACTGCGCTTATCCCAAGAATCTGCGAACCATAGGAACAAACTCACTGGCGCTGATGGGTTTGGTAAGAAAGTCGTTGGCTCCAAGTGAGAAGGCCATGTTTCTAAGTTCTATTTCTCCTTCATTGCCGGAACTGGTCAAAGATGTAACTACGATAACAGGGATGGGTTCCAAAACCATGTCCTCCCTCACCTCTTTAAGCAGGTCGAGACCATCCATCTCCGGCATCATTATATCGGTGATTATAAGATGCGGCCGCACTTCCTTTAGCTTTTCCATTGCCTCCTTGCCGTTTTCCGCCTCCACTATTTCCACCTCGTAAATGTCTTCTATATGCTTTCTGATTATGTTCCTTTGCGCTTCATGGTCGTCCACCAGCATTACCACGGCCTTAACCTCCGGTATTTTAATATAAAACGTGCTGCCCTTCCCGATTTCCGATTCGACTTCCAGGGTGCCGTCGTGACCCGCAATTATGTCGGAACAGTACGGAAGGCCGAGGCCCGTTCCCTTTTCGCCGGCGGTTCCGATAGCGGACGTTTTAATTTCATGCTTGAAAAGGTCTGGTATTATTTTCTCGTCTATTCCCGATCCCGTATCTTTTAAGGCCAATGTCGCTCCGGAATTTTCAGGCTCGAAAAGGGTTATCTTATCCCCTTCCTTTGTAAACTTTATGGCATTGGAAAGAAGGTTCCGAAGAACTTCCCCAAAAAGGGTGTTATCGACAAAAAGGCGTTTATCCTTGGGCAGTTCGTTGACGATGGTTACGCCTTTTTCGCCAGCCTGAAAAGAAAGGCTACCGACAAATGCCGCCGCAAAGTCGTGCATGTTCACAAAACTTTTTTCCACCTTTATTTTTCCGGTCTTCAGTCGGCTGATATCCAATAGCTTGTCTATCATCTCAACAAGGCCTTCGGCAATATTAGATACATTCGTGGTGATTGCTTTCCTTCTGGTTTCATCCAGGTCATACTCCTCGCCTTTATTAAGTATTCCAAGAAAACCAATCATGCCTCCCAGGGGCGAACGCAGGTCGTGCGATACTAGCGAGACGAACTTGTCTTTTAATTTTGTCGCATCTTCGGCCCGTTCCGTGGCCTCTTTCAATTCGATGTTTGATCTAGTAAGTTCCTTTGTGCGCTCGCCAAACAACCGCTCCATAGCCAGGTGAAGTTTGCCAAGCTCATCCGCGCGACTGCCGATTGTTTCTTTATTTTCCTGCGGAGAGGTCGCGCCCAGCCTCCCTTCGCGAACACGATCCGCCGCCGAATTAACCTGCCGGGTTATGCCGACTATGGGGCGGACGATCAGCCTGTTCAGCGCCAAATATATAGCCGTTATAAGCACAAGCTCAAGGATCACTATATCCAAAAGCAATAGGTAGAGCGCTTTTGCCAAGCCATCACGGACGTGGTCGTCCACAAAATAATAGGTGATGCTTCCTATCTTGTAATTATTCTTAATAACGTCCCGCCGCTCTATTGCGTAATAGTAGCTCGCCGGATCGCCTTTCAGGTTAATAATGCTTCCATCATCCTTTTTAAGACGGCCTACAAATGTCTTTTCATTTCCTTCTTCCTGATAAACCAGCATCGCTTTCAGAAATATGTTTCCAGCGATATGCGTATCGACCAGTTGCTTTACCCTTTCCTTGTCAAAATCGAAAAGGGGATCGCGTATCGTGATCGTAGTATCAATAATTAGCCCTTCGATCCTGCTGTCCATATGCGCATATTCGTTTGATTTTTTTAACTGGTAACTGTATATGCCGAACGCACTCTCGATAATCAGCACGACGAAAATGGTCGTCACTAGAATCTGGCGGTTGAGGGACTCTTTAACAAAACTTTTGATTCTACTCTTTCCTTATCCCGTATTTATTTAAAATCCTGGCATATTTGCCGTCCGACTTAATTTCATCCAGAGCCTTTTGCCACTTTTCAATTATTGTATTCGGTGTCTTTTTGCTGAAGGCGATGTAAAGTTGTTTTTTTTGCACTTCGAAAACGCTTTCTATCTTACCGGCAAGGCCGGCCTCCCTCGCAATATCGATACCCGTGAGTTCATTTATAATCCAAAGGTCTATCCTGCCGCCAATAAGTTTTTTGAGGTTCAGTTTGTTGTCAACAACCGAGTCGATATTTGTAAATCCTTTTTCTTTCAATAAAAGCTCGCCAAATGCATCATTGTATGCGCCGATTCTTTTTACCTTCTTTGCGTCATTCATAGAAGCTATGGAGACGCTCGAGCCTTTTTTTGCAAAAAACACAGTCTTGTTCAGCGCCAGCGGCCCCACCCACTTGAAAAGATTTTCGCGTTTCTCAGTCCGCGTGGTCGAGAAAAGGATGTGATTGTCGTTTTGCTGAATAAGATTGTACCCGCGCGACCAAGAAAATACCTCTATATTGTCTGGATGCCCTATCCTTTTCAGGATTTCACGCATGACTTCTGTGGAGATACCGGCAATCTGGCCGTCTTTCGTATAGTTGTATGGGGGATACTCCTCGGTCATGATCTTGAATGTTTGTGCAATGGCGGCATTTGCCATAAAAAACAAGATAATATTTACTGCAACAAAAAAAAGAAAGGCAGGCATAACGGAGCTTTTGTTAACTACACCCCCGCATTTATTCCGTCGCACCAAAATATCCCCTTAGGTTAAAACACACAATCTACCTGATTATTATCACATAATTTTATTAAGAAATATGTGACGGGCGTCACACATTTGCGGTTTTTATGTCAATTAAACCAACGGCCTTTTTTTACTTAGGCAAAGCTCCACAAGGTCATCAATGGGGGCCGTTCCAGCGCACATTACGGTATCCGCCCCTCCCCAGTAAATTATAAGGCCGCCATTCCCGTCCGGCACGCATCCGCAGGTGAACACAACATTGTGGACGTACCCTGTCAGTTCCCAAGGGTCTTCCGGGGCAAGTATCCACTCGTCGGAAACCCCAATGACTTTCGAGGGGTCTTCAAGATCGTGGAGCGCCACGCCAAGCCTGTAAACCGCGCCATCCATTGTCTTAAAAACGCCGTGATAAATGTTCAACCAACCTTTTTCCGTTTTTACCGGCGTTGCGCCAGGCCCGACCTTCATTTCGTCCCAGTGGTATTCCATAGGCATAATAACGGCTTTGGAATCGCCCCAGTGAACAAGGTCGGGCGAATAAGATATCCATATCGACCACGGGTTAATTTCGGAATGGGGGCGGTCGAGCCTTGCATAACGCCCGTTGAACTTTTCCGGAAAGATTACAACGTTCCGCATGTCCGGTTGTGAGATAAGCGACACTCTTTCCACAGATACAAAATCCCTGGTTTTCGCCAGCGCTATCCGCACGCCGTAACGGGAATAGGCGCTGTATGTAATCAGGTATTCTCCGTCAATGAACGATATTCGCGGATCCTCCACGCCGTATTCCTCGTAATCTCCAAAAATACCTTCGTCCGAAGGAACCATGAAAGGTTGCGGCTCGACTGTGAACTTGAATCCGTCATCGCTGGTCGCCTTGCCTATTATCGAACGCCCGGTACGCAGGTGTGACCGGAAAAGCATTATGTAGCGCCCCTTGTACTTCGTCACGCCGGCGTTGTGGACGGTCTCTACACGATAAGGCACGTCCTTTTTTGTAAGTATCGGATTGCCCTCGTATCTTTTAATCATAAATGCTCCCGTTACGACCTGCCAAAATCGTCTTCCAGGCGTTCTATATCGTCTTCGCCGAAATAATCGCCCTTTTGAACCTCAATAAAGACCATGTTACCCGCCCCTGGATTTTTTATGCGGTGCGCCGCGTTCTTGGGGATATCTACCGAACCGCCTTCGGCCAATTCAATCTCGTCGCTATCAAGGGTAACTATCGCATCGCCTTTGATTACATGCCAGTGTTCCGAACGGCGTCGATGCCTTTGCAGGCTGAGGCGTTTTCCCGGGAAAACTGTTATCCGCTTGACCTTGTGGTCCGGATTATCCGAAAGAATTTCGTAAAACCCCCACGGGCGATAGTTTTCCCTTTGATCCAGTATTTTCCGGTAAACCTTTATGTAGTCGTCCACCATGCGGTCTGCTGTGAAGCGGTTTTCAACATGCTGGCGACATTCTTTCCTGCTGATAGATTTTATTTTGGAAACGGCGTCAACAGCCCCGTTCACGTCAGTCACAAGGAAACCCGTCTTGCCGTCTACTATCAGCTCCGGCATACTCCCTTTGCTGAACGCGACTACCGGCGCGCCGCATGCCATCGATTCAACGATAGAAAGGCCGAAAGGCTCTTCAAAGCTAATGGGGTGCAATAACGCATAAGCGCCCCCCATAAGCTCATCGCGCTTTTCCGGCCCGACGCTTCCTATATAAACGATCCGGTTGCCATCTATATGCGGCTCCACCTCGCTTTTAAAATATCTTTCATCCTGTATTATTCCGGCCATTATCAGCTTCCTACCGGTCTTATTAGCTATCTCAATTGCTTCTTTTGCGCCCTTATCGGGATGAAAACGGCTCAGGAAAAGGAGGTAGTCGTCCGGGTCCGGCCTGAACGTGAAATTCTCCATGTCTATCCCATGGTGTACGGTGGCTATGTAATCCAGTTCGGGACTTTTGTCCGCCTCGCTTATCGCAACATAGTGGACTTTTCCGTTGTACTTTTTAAAGACGGGTAAAATTCCCGTCGAGGAGAATCCGTGTATCGTGGTTATTATCGGCGTCGTGGTCATTCCTGAATACGTAAGGGGAAGATAGTCGAAATTGTTATGTATGATGTCGTATTCGTCGGCTTTTTCAAAAAGTTCGGAAATATGCAGGCACTCCCAGACTTTTGGGATTATTCCCTTATCCTCCTCGTAGCCTTTCGGGCACACGGCATGGAGTCGTCCGGCTGTTAGCGAATCGGCGGTGGCGAATAGCGTTACGTCTATTCCCTTTTTTACCAGCCCTTCCGCTATCAGGTTTACCACGCGCTCCCATGGCCCGTAATGGCGCGGCGGGGTTCGCCAGGCTATGGGCGAAAGCATTGCAACTCTCATAGTTCTTCCCTCTATTATTCTTTATCTGCCGATTAATAATGCAAAAAAAGCGTATTCCGAACTAACGACCAAGTGAAAACAATTACAGTATAACTTACCCAGCGGGCTATCATAAATAACGGATTATTTATTTGCCGGGAATATGTATAAAATACACTAGTGATGAAAATTTTTGAAGACGCGAAGCCGAGGCGCTCCCTTCGGCTTCCGGCCAGTTATAGGCTAAAAAGACAATAAGAGGGTAAAAGATGGATACGGAAAAGAGACTGCCCCCCCTGAAAGTTAAGCGGAAGACGACCATTCTGAAATCCGAGAACTTCCGCGTCATAACCAGGCTATACATACCGGGGCCGGAATACCGGGTAAGGAACGTAATTAACCGTGCCCTCGGTCTTTCCGAGGAGGATGTACATTCGACGATGAGTAACGTTTTAGAGAACTTTTCAGACCGTCACAGAAACTTCAGGGAGTCCCTGAAAAAAAACTTCAGAAGCGTACAAGATTACATTCCGGAGGGCGCGGAAATATCCGATGAAAGGCGGCTTCTTATAGGCGCCTACTTCACAATGGAATATGCAATAGAGGCGGCGGCGCTTTTTAACCCGTCGATAGTGCCGCATCCCGACCAGAGAAAAGTTCCCGATGGAACCACGCGTTTCATCATGAGTTTTCGCGCAACGGGCGAAGGACACATTTCTTCCATCGAGTTCAGGTCGGGGACCATCGACAAAAACGACGATATTTATTTTGACCCCACGAGCAAGTACGTAGAAACTCCGGAAATACATCCCTATCCCGTATACAACACCCATCTCTTCCGCTTCAAGCTAAACGAAATGGGTGCGAGTAATTTCGTCACCGACAGGCTGCTAAACGAACTCGGCGAAGAATTCACACTGGAGCGGCTGCAAGAAAAGATAAACGAAATAAAAAACACGCCCAAGTCTCCGGAAAAAGAGCGGAACGAGGCTATAGATATGGCAATGTGGGTTGCCAGGTCCAATTACACGATGAAATTCCACGCCGACCATAGAATTTCCGAAAGGGTCATTTACCCCGTCTCGGAAAACGAAAGCAGGGGGATAGAGGACGCCCGGTTTGTGCGCTTTACCAACGACGACGGCGCCGCAACCTATTATGCCACTTACACCGCCTACAACGGCTTTGTGATCCTTCCCCAGCTAATGGAAACCAAGGACTTCCTTACCTTCAATATAACCACCCTTAACGGAAAGGCTGTGCAGAACAAAGGCATGGCTCTTTTCCCCAGAAAGATAAAGGGGAAATACGTTATGCTCTCCCGCCAGGACGGAGAAAACAATCACATAATGTTTTCCGACCAACTGCACTTTTGGCAAAAAGCGGAAATCATCCGGACTCCCACCCTGCCCTACGAGTTCGTGCAGATCGGCAATTGCGGCTCGCCCATCGAAACGCCTCACGGATGGCTTACATTGGTACATGGAGTCGGTCCAATGAGGCGGTACAGCATCGGCATAGAATTGCTCGATCTTGAAGACCCTTCCAAAATAATCAGTAGGATTAACGAACCGATAATCACGCCCACAAACCAGGAAAGAGAAGGGTATGTGCCCAACGTCGTTTATACGTGCGGAGCTATGATCCATCAGAACAAGTTAATCATCCCGTATGCTACCGCCGATCAACGGTGCGGAATAGCGACAGTAAACGTTTCGGATCTTCTGGAAAGACTTGGCGTCAAAAACCCGTACTGCCCGATATAACTGGAGTTGCGTTAGCGGATCAAACGATGCTTTTAGCCAGCGATGGTTATTATAAATCCTTTTTTATTGGCTATTCCTTGCCGAGGGTTATCCCGCCCTGATATCCATAGAGTGAAAGGAGCGATAAAAGCCACGATAGAGTCGATTCAGCCCCCTGGTTTTCGTTAACGCCGTGTGGTTCAAGGCCGTCGCGACAGCCGCCCGTGCCATGGTCGTAAAGGGGCATTCGCAATTCATTCTCGCCCAGAAACCAGTTAAAGCATTTAAAGGCGTAATTTATCCACTCCTCGTCCTGTGTGCAGTTAAAGGCTTCTATGCATGCGTCTATCATGGCCGGCGCCTCAAGGGGTTGTTGATCGAATACGGCCTTTTCTCCACCTTTCGAATACCACCCCGCGTTACCGATTGGGGAAAAGAAGCGGCCGGAAGCGTCGACGCTAACCTTCCTGAGCCATTTCAGGGATTTCATCCCCCAATCATACATTTCGCCGTTCTGCATCCACTCGCCGGAAAGGATCATTGCGTGGGATATGCGGGCGTTATCGTATGTAAGTATGTCTTCAGGCCACGGCCATTGATCCGATGCGTTTTTCTTGAACATATCCAAAAGCCTGTCGGCAAGTATTTCACGCGTTCTCCTTATGCCGGTGTCGCCGCTGTAATGCCTCAGATACTCGTGTATCCCGATAAGCGAAAATGCTATCGCTCTGGGAGAAATAAATTCCTTCAAAACGCCAAGCGAATCCTGGAAGAGGTTCATTGCAACGCCGATATGCCCCTTGCCGCGTCCAAAGGCGACAACGGAGCCTAACGCCCATATCGCCCTGCCGTGGGAATCCTCCGAACCCGCCTCTTCCAGCCACTTCCTGTCATAAGACATGAAGTTCCGGAACCTGCCTTCATTATCATTGTAAGCGTACCGCAAAAAACCGAGATAATCCGTAACCAGGCTGTTAAGAGAGACATCCTCCGGAAACAACTCATTGGCCTTTACCGCCGCTATCAGCGCGCGGGCATTATCGTCGGTGCAATAGCCTTCTTCGCGTCTGGGCACGGTGAATATTGCATGTTGCAGGATTCCCGTATCGTCGGTCAAGCTCCGCATATGGCTGAGATCTATTTCCGGTAGACGCTGTTTTTTTGCGCTCAGTGTCCTCAGCGCGTATGCGGATACGAGCTTCCTCAACCGTTTATTTTTTGCGCTGATAAAAGTTTCCAGATACCTGCGGCCCACTTCGCTTGCAACCATATTGCGGCAATAATCATAGGCCTTTCTCTGGATTGCATGACGTTTTTTCGGATTGTCTAAAAGGTCGATTATTTCTTTCGATATCGCGCGTGAATCGCAGAAAGGCACAAATACGCCCCGTCCATCATCAAGCATTTCCTGCGCATGCAAGTAGGGTGTCGAGACAACGGCCTTTCCCGCGCCGAGCGCATACGAAAGAGTGCCCGAAACGATCTGAGCCTCGTTTGGATAAGGAGTTACGTAAATATCCGCCGCGCCGATAAATTCCATCAGCTCCCCAATTTCCACAAACCTATCGTAGAATGCTACGTTGTCTTCCACGCCCAACTCCCTTGCGCGTAAATGCAGGCTTAATCTATACTCTTCCCCCCGTAACGCTTTTAGATTTGGATGGGTTGCGCCTATAACCATATACACCGTTTCGGGATGCGCTTTTACGATATCCGGCATGGCCTCAACTACGTACTCTATCCCCTTGCTTGGAGACAAGAGTCCAAAAGTAAGAATTACCTTTTTACCATTCATGCTGAACTTTTGTTTATATATTTTGGAGTCGGTAAACGGCACATCGGGAATAAGGTGCGGTATAAGCACGATTTTCTCCCGGGGGACGCCGTAGACATTCCGCAGGAGTTCTACGGAACCCATGCTCATTGCCGCCATCCTGTCCGAAAGTTCAGCCAGCTTTACGATTATTTCGTGTTCCTGTGGAGAGGGTTCCTTAAGAATCGTGTGTAAGGTTGTAACAACAGGCATCTTGAGGCCGCGCAGGAGCTCGATTATAAAGCTCCCTCTCTTTCCTCCGAATATGCCGTACTCGTGCTGGAGGCAGACAACATCCACGTTATTCATGTTTATGAACTCCGCGGCCATTTCGTATTCCCTAAGCTGGTTCTGGTTTATCTCGAATTGTACTTTTGGAGGATAGGCGTATCCACTCGGCCTGTCGTTCATCGCCACCACCCAGCAGTCCATGCCGGGGTTGTTTCCCGCTATGGCATCGGATAAATCCATGGTGAAGGTGGCTATGCCGCACCGCCTTGGCAGGTAATTTCCTATTAGAACGACGGAATTCAACGATTGCCATTCTTTACCGGAGTTCAGTTTTTCTGTTTTTTCCATATTGGAATTATAGACGATAAATGGCGGGGCATATAGGAACGATGCTCAAACTCAAAACCTAATTAAAAAACTGTCCGAATCCATTTATCTGTATTTAGATATAATTGGGGTCTTTTTCCTACTACTGCCGTAACTCTTTTATTTTCGCATCCGGCCATGAAAAACAGGCTGCCCAAAACCAAGATAGATACTAAGGGGTTAAGATAATGTGAGGAACTTCGGTCTTCATCAAGATCAAGCAGTAGTAGTTTCATTTTCCCTTACGCTGATTTCGACCTTGCCGTGATGAAGCCTGACGACTCTATCGGCATATTCCGCCATTTCCGGATTATGTGAAACCAGTATTATGGTTTTACCTTCCCCGTGCAGTTTCTTGAATATATCGACTACTATCTCTTCGTTTGCTTCATCGAGATTTCCCGTCGGCTCATCGGCAAGAATGATGGCAGGCTGGTTGATAAGAGCCCTCGCGATACAGACCCTTTGCTGCTCGCCACCCGACAGTTGTGAGGGAAGGTGCCCGATCCTGTGCCCCAAGCCAACATGCTCGAGCGTATTTCTCGCATCAGCCTTGTCGATCACGCTGTGGTAATACTGTGAGAGCATCACGTTTTCGAGTGCGGTAAGGTACGGTATAAGGTGAAATTGCTGGAAGATAAGACCTATCTTTTCGCGGCGGACAACCGCCCTCTCCTTTTCCGCAAGCAAGGCTGTCTCCGTTCCGTCCAGCATGAACCGTCCCTGCGTAGGGGCGTCCAGGCATGAAAGAATGTTAAGCAGAGTGGTCTTGCCTGAACCTGACGGCCCCATGATGGAAATCCATTCGCCTTCCATCACAACAAGGTCAAAGTGATCCAGTGCCGTAACACTTCCAAATCTTTTAGTTATGCCTTTCAATTCCAAGACTTTTCTTTTCATTTTGATCCTCTCTTTAACTTTTTTTATTCTTCTTTCAACACCTTTGCAGGGACGACCTTAACAGCCATCCTGACCGGAATTATCGCCGCCACCTGCGCGGCTGTAATTGAAATTACCAGCGTCAGTGGAAGGACTATCGGACGAAACGATATGGATGAGCCGAAAACGGCCTGTCCCAGCAGTTGAGCAATGATAAAACCAGCAACCAGTCCCGCCAGTACGCCCGCCAGTCCTATAAGTGCGGTCTCCGAAAGGAACTGCGCCACAATGCTCCCATTGTCCGCGCCGAGCGCTTTCATCAGTCCGATCTCTTTGCTTCGTTCAACCACCATTGCCATAAGGGTTGTCATAACGCAGAGCGTGGTGGCGGCAAGTATAATTATCGCCACAAGTGCCATAAGGCCTTTTATCTTTCCCAGTATCTTGCCCTCCGAATAAGAGAGCTTTCTTATGGGTTTAGCGTCTATTCCCTGAAATTTTCTTTCCAGAGCCGACGCGAAAGCGTCAATATCCATTCCCCTTGTCATTATGCTGAACATTGCATGATTAATTTTCCCCTCCATGCCCAATACCTTCCGGGCAAGCGAGATATTTACAAATATCTGATCGTCCTCTTCCTGTCCCGTCTCCACTATCCCCCTTACAATGAGTTCTTTTTGAAAACCGGTTTCCCTTTTTACCAGGTTGACTTTATCCCCTACCTTGAGCTCCATATTTTTTGCCAAAGACGTTCCGATCATGATGTGTTTTTCATCAAAATCCATGGAAACCCATCTTCCTTCAACATCCCAGTATGGTGAAAGTTTTTTCAATCCGGGAAAATCAACGCCCACCATCACGGCGTTGCCTAGATCGAGCCTGACCACCCCGTAAATATATGGGGATGCGCCTATCAATTTTCCAGAAGGAACTTCCTTAACGACATCCTCGAAAACACGCCCGTCGATGATCTGGTCTTTCGATGAAGCGTCAGGCCCTATAAAGAAGTTAGCCCCATAGGTTCTTAACTCCCGGCTCATCTTTATGGATATGTCGAAGTACACGCTTAAGAGGGCCATGATGATCGCAGCTCCTATGGTAATCGAGAAAAATGCCAAGGATACGCGGCTCCGGCGCACTTTCAGGGACTTAAACAGTATCAGCAAAAACATGCCAACCCCCGACATCTTCGATGCTTTATTGGCGGCCATGGAGAACCTCCGCCGGGTACAGCTTTGTGATAAGTCTCGACGGCATAAGCGAGCCTGTAAAGGCTATCAGTACCGAAACCGCAATTGTTACAGGAATTATAATCGGGTTAAAAGACACGGTTGAACCGAATATGCCAAGACCGATAACCTGCGCGAGTCCCGCTCCTGCAGCACAACCCAACAACCCTCCGATCACGCCCACAATAACCGCCTCGCACAAAAAAAGCATGTAGACCTTCCAGTTTTCCGCTCCGATGGCCTTCATAAGGCCTATCTCCTTGGAACGTTCCATTATGGTCGTGCTCATCAACGAGGAAATGCCGAGTCCGGATGCGATAAAGGCGGCAATGGTTACAACAAGTATCAGGAGCTGAATCTTGTTAATAATCGCTCCCTCGCTGGCCGCCACCTGCCAAATGGGACGGGCCGACGCGTTGAGAATAACTTCCTCTATCTGATGCGCTATGGCGCTTACATACGACGTGCAGTACCATTGGTCATATTCCAGGGCGCTCAGGTCGTCGGGGTCGTGCCTTGCCTTTCGGGAAAGCATGTTTTCCGGTACGGTAAGAGCGCTCACGCTTACGGATTGCATCTTACCCTTCAGCCCCGTAAGACTTTGCACCAATGAAAGTGGGGCGACGATCCCCTCTTCCTCCATCCCTCCGGTGTAAAGGATGCCTTTGATCAGTAATTCTTTATTTTTTTGTATCCCTTCCACGGAGGAGATTCTTACGATATCGCCCACCTGCCAGCCCATGACTTCAGCGAGAGCCGCGCCTGCAAGGACGCCGGAACTCTCATTATCTTCCGGCCAATCACCCTCCACCCGCCAGAAAGGATTGAGGTCTTTTACCCCCACATAAAGATTGTCTTCACCTGGGATTGCCAGATGTTTATTGAAATACGTGCCGGTAAGGGAGACAGGTTTTTCATCCCTTCCCTCTACCGTCACCATCACCTTTAAAAAAGGGGCAAAATTGATTATATTGTTGCGCCAGAAGATATCCTTTATTTTAGGCAAATCCTTTTCTTCAAGGAAAACATTTCCCTTCAGCGGATTGTAGTCAACGCCACCGATCTCAAGAGGGATGTTCTCGCTTTTCGGCACAACGTTGATATTCGACCCGTAGGATTTCATTTCCCTCGCCATCTTGTCGCCCACGTCAATCGATATGTTCATGAGCGCGGTGATCAGGCTGGCCGCAAAAACAATGGTCACAACGGCAAGTATCTTTCTTTTGCGTTGCTGAAAAAAGGACTGCCTTAACATGCGAAAAAACATATAAAATCCCCTAATTGGTTCTTGGTATCTCTTCTACATTGATTTTATTTGAAGCCTCTTCGGAGGCGTACTGAGTGAAATATCTTGTCCCGATTTCCAGGTCTTTCGTATTGATAACGATATCCCCGTCAATAATGCTGTGTTTCAGAGGTATCGGGTTGCACCCGCCTCTCTTGCCAATTGAGGGGACGAATACCCTTACATTACAGGAAACGCAGATAACGTCGTTTCCAACCTGATTATACCCCGTGTCCCCGCATAGCATGCACGAGTCGTAAACGACGCCGATACTCACATTATTTTCGTAACGGTTTATCATGAAAAACCTTATAATCTTGTTGTCGCTTGCCACATAGGAAAATCGGTGCAGGCTGCCATCCTTAACGTCGTCAATCTTTACCTTTATCATGCCGTCAGAATCAGGTTTCAGATTGGCGGCAGGCGAGATGCTGGGCGGTTTTGATGCGTAAAGGTCATGATAAAGAAGCGGAACGGAAATGACGACAATGGTCGTCACTGCGGCCTTGAACCATCTATGCTCAATCAATTCCCTGTAAAGCACTTTTCTGCGCTCCGCATTACTCACTTCCGACGAATTATTGGCGGCAAGGGCATGTTTCTTATAAAAGAAAACAAAAGACAACGCTCCTAAAAAGGCAATCTGGACGTATGAAAGTAAATGCGCCAGGTCTGTAACCTTTGCCACGAACGAAAGCGGGGCGTTTGCCAGTTCCATCATCTCCATTCTCATCAGTCCTAGCATGACCTCGGCGCTCCACTTTATAATGAAAAGCGCGGTAAGAGACGATAGAAACGGCAACACCCATCTTTTACCGCAAGTTCTGCACAGATGCACCGTTAAGGGCGCAATAAATACAATTATAAATATGCCTGTAAGGATGCCGGTCAAGTTAAGTATCAATTCCGTGTTCAGGACGGAGGTGGCCGACAGACCTTCGAAAGACGTTGTACTTAAAAATGAATATGCGCAGTAGGCGGCAACGGCGGCGACAAAGAGAACGGCTTCACCCCATATAACAGTTCTCGAAAAACCCGTCCTTTTCAAAGATAGAAAGGCAGTGACTGTTATTAATACGGGCAGAAAGGCATTTGTCGCTGATAAAAAGGTTCGGGACTCTACCTTGAAATCCTGGCTTATGGCAAAAATGTAGAGCGCTGTTCCGAGCGCAAGTCCCGCGCCCGATCCGTAAATTATATGGGGTAATATACTTTTTCCGTTTCCCTCCGGTTTCCGGAGGGCAAATATCATTCCTGTTATCATGGCCATGGGAAGGAATGCATTAACGGCATTAACAAAATATAAAACCATTTCTTTATCCTTCCATGTCATCCATATAAAATTGTTTGGACCGCAAGCTGCGAGTTATGTGTTAGACACGCAACCTGCGGCCCGTATCTCAATTGATCAGGTAATCGGCACGTATTTAAACTTGAAATCTACCGAAACCGGTTTGAACCATCTGCCAACGCCGCTCGCCTTGTCCGTATGGCGGCCGAACCCCTGCTTGGACGGAGGCTCTATGGTATAGGTCAGGTGGTAATTACCCGGACCCATCATCTTCAGGTTGCTCCCATAGTGAGTTCCGTCCTTTGCAATCATGGGCATGAATGTGCCCGACTTCGATTTGCCCGTGTTGACGTTTTTCAGGTTGTAGCTCACCGTAAGGAAAGGTACCCATTCTCCCGCACCGAAGCCGTTGGGATGGCCTTTCGTGGCGTGTATATCGGCTTCCAGGTGAATATCCGCCTGGGATGCGGGGATGTCAATACCCCTTGGTTCCATATCAATCGCCCCGAGGTAAACTGCGGCGATCTGCATATGATTAACTACAACCTCATCTCCCGCCGGGTACTCCTTGAACGCATGAGCTGGCAGGGAAAAAATCAGCAAAAGCCCCAGCGACATAAGAACAGGCATAAATCTTTTCATAATAACAATCTCCTTTAATACATAAGTTAATAAATGGTTAATTTCCAGGCCAATGAACCACATGAGCCTGGATGGACTTTTAATCATTCGACACCGCTCTCTGAACGGAAAGCGCTTTCTTGCACTACGGGCTTCCGATCCGAAAATTTTTTCATAACCACAAACCCCGCCAGCGCCGCAAGCACGAGGAACAACTGCGGAATAAGGGTTTGCCAGTATGGATACACCCCCAAAAACGGGATGTTAGGAGCCCAGGAAACCAGTGAAGGTTCAAAGAGTTTCCCTTCGATAAACTCCATCATCCCTTTTCCGGCAAACACAAATGCCATGTAATAAAGAAGCACACCGGTGAATATGAAAAACTGCCTGATCGGAATCTTCACAGCGCCGAATTTCATAACCATGTAAACAACCACAAGCAGCACGCAGCCAAGCAGGAACCCGCCCAATATAGACGTCATTCCTAAAGCATCCGCATTGGAGCCAAGGGCCTGGTAGAAAAGCACGGTTTCGGCCCCTTCACGGTAAACGGCAAGGAAAGCCGTGAACCACAGAGCTTTTAAAGAACCCGAGGAAAGAGAGCCTCTCACCTTGCCCTTGATGAATGCCATCCATTTTTGCGCTTCCGCCTTTGATATGAGCCAGTAGCTTACAAAAAACAGGACCGCCGCCGCCAAAAGCATGGTGCCGCCTTCCATTATCTCCTGGCTTGCCGCCGAAGCGTGAAAGACCCATTTAACAAGGATTGCGGTTACAAGACTCAACATAAGGGCCCAGATGCAACCACTGTAAATGACACGAGCCTTGTCCCCATTTCCCGTCTTTGTCAGGTAGGTCAAAATGGCGGTTATTATGAGGATCGCCTCAAACCCCTCACGCAGTATGATCATCAGGGAATAAAAGAAAAGCGCCATCGGCGTATCCGCCCCTTTGCCCAGCATATTAAGGGCCTTATCAAAATCCGCGTTCATGGCTGTTAAGGTATTTCGTATATTTTCCACAGAGACGCCTTTTTTCATTTGGCCCACTATCATGCTGAAGTGGCCTTCGAGCTTGGCCATGAAACCGGCGTCCATGTAGCCGATTTTTCTCTCCATTCCGCTTGCTTCGAAAACATCGAAATAGGTATCCTGCACAAGACCAACGGCTTCTTTTTTCAATCCCTGTTCATAAAAAGCGAGAGCCTTTTCGATCTCGCCGAAAAGGTTGGCCGTAACCTTCGCCCAGTCTTTATCGGGTATATTATTTCTCGCTTTTTCGGCCTTTTTGGCGGCTCTTTTGGAAAGCGCGCCTTCGATGAAGGGGAGTCCGGGAAGATCGTCTTCCAGTCCGCCTGTTAAGCCGGAAATGCCCGCCTCGATTTCTTCCGGAGCCTTGCCGTTACGAATCATCCCGATGATCTCGGAGAATTTGGAATTATTTTCATAATCTTTCCCGTGGGAGACGTAGCGCCTGACGGCGGTCTCCAGCAGGGTGTTCTTGTAACCGTTGTACTGCGCCTGGACGGCGAGTTTTTCCGCTTTATCGTCGTCGCCCGCTTTATACGCTTCGAGGGACTCTTCGAGTTTTGATTGTATGATCTCCAGAGCTTTAAGCCACACGGGTTCTATCTTTTTTTCCGGTTCCATAGGCTCTGCATCTTCGATTGATTCCGCAACCAGCTCAAATCCGCCTTCCAACTGCGCGGGAATTGTTCTCAGTTCGGCTATAAAGTCGTTTATCTGCCTTTCAATAACCTCAACAGGCTCGCCATTTACGAACATTTTCCGAATGGCTATAAATTCCTCTTCAAGCTCGAAATTCTTCTTTGCGGATATATTTATCCGGATGGGGCCTTCAAGATTTTCAAAAACCTCGAAATAGGCTGACTGCGCTTTCGACTTGGCTTCCTGGGCGTTCCCCGCTTTATAGCTCTCCAGCGCCTCTTCAAAGAAAACGCCTATTTCATCCACCATGCCCCTATAGTCAGGCTCCCCTTCAGACAAGTCGGGCGTAATCAGTGTTAAACCCAGTAACATTAATGCCACGATAACAATATCCGGGAATCTTAATCTGACACCACTCATAACAAACTCCTCCTCTCAAAGTCTTTCTTTTGTAAGAACTCGCAAAAAAGTCTAGCTGTATCGTCTCCTTCTATGATTTCCCAAATTTTCAATGGGGGTCTTTTCAGGTTGTTAATGATAAAGAAAAAACGTTCCATGCTTAAAAGTTTATGCCTAGCACTACGGTGAACTCGGTGTTGGAGTCCGCCCTGGTCGATAGAGAAGAATCAACATCGTAGTTGAGCGACCTGAACTAAGCGGCGGTGTAAATATCGGTGCCGTTTTCATCGTCTGCGAATATCGTGTAATTGGCGCCGACAACGATTACGTTATTCAACGCCCAGCCGTTGGAATCATCGACAAAATCGGCGTCGTTGAACATTTCGTACCTTACCGCCACTTCAAGTGCATCGCTGGTCATGAAGGAGAACCCAAGGCTGCCTGCCGATTCCTTGTATTCCTCGGTCGCACCGGCATAC
>SDBV01002446.1_pt1 | contig 27777 bp, 21 predicted proteins | sample 2277081 | NCBI WGS metagenome assembly SDBV01 (sample SAMN10402039, study PRJNA504765) | marine sediment metagenome | isolation source: marine sediment core GS10_PC15, 223 cmbsf | place: Arctic Ocean: Southern Knipovich Ridge | collected 2010 | reverse complement strand
GCCCGGGAGCCACATCGATGAGTGGTGGTTTGCCTATCTCCGGCGGCGCCCCGACCGGCGGAATCCTCATCGGTGGGTGAGGATTCGGTTTGATGTGACGAAACTCCTCGCCCGACGTCCGAGCGGAATAGGCGGAATACGACACGCTGTCCGCGGTCAGAACCCGGGTGCGGGCCGTTGCCGGCGCTGCGTCCAAGCCAACGATGGCTTCCGAGACGTCGACGAATCCACCTTCATTTCCATCGGCGTGCAGCGAGATCGGCTGGGCCGCGTGTTCGAACCATGCCGACAACATCAGCCGGTCCTCTTGCCATTCGAACGCCAGCCGCCGAGACCTGGGATCGCGGCGCAAATGCCGGCGCCTTCCGCCGAAACGGCGCCCAGCGACGCGGACCCACGAGAACGATTTTCTGATCATGGGAGGGGCTCCCTTGGGTAGACCGGTCACGTGTCCGATCAGGTGCCTTGTGGTTTGGTCAGTTCGGCCAGCAACTCGCGGAACTCCGGATGCCGGCGAACACTTTCCAGGTCGGGGTCGTCGCGGATCTCCTCGGGCGCCGCGAACCCGGCCGCGATCGCCAAGCGGAGCGTGGCCACGGCCTGGTCGGCGTAGTGTTGTCTTTGCGTCGCTTCGTCTGCGGAGAGATCATTCCCGCCGTCAGCCGCTGGCCGGGCCGCCAGGGCCAACTCGACGGCGACCCGATAGAGCCGCTGGGGATTTCCCGGCCAGAGTTGCCGTCGGGCCAAGGCGGCGTCGCCCGCCTCGCGCCAGCGGTTCGTTGCCCGCAGCACCCGCCCGTAGTTCACGTAATGTTTGCTGAGGAACTCGCGAAATCGCGAGACCTTGGCGGCGTGTTCCAACGCGAACCGCTGGTGTTCGATCGCCCGGCAGTAAACGTCGGCGGCTTCGTCGGGCCGATCGAGCTGTTCGAGCACCATGCCCTGGTTGTTGAGAACGCCGCCCAGACTGCTGCGATAACTCAGTTCGTTGGGATAGTCGTCCACGAGGTCTTCCAGGGTGGCGCGGGCCTCGGCGAAGGACTCGCCGGCCTTCTGCGGCTGCTGTGCCTTGCTGCGAAGCCGGCCCAGGTTATTGTGGGTGATCGCCAGGTCCCGGCGGAAGCGGACGACCAACGGCGCGATCCGCACCAGCCGCTGCTGGATGGCGATGGCCTGAAGGTAGGAGGCTTCCGCATCGTCCGGACGCCCCGAGGTCTCGCGGGCCCGATTCTGCAGCGCGCCGAGATTATTGTAGCTCAGCGCTTGGTCGCCTTGATACTTGACGACTTTCGGATGGGCCCGAGCCAACTTGTCCTGGATCGAAAGCGCCTTGCGGCAGAAACGTTCCGCCTCGGCCGTGTCGGTCTTGCTGTAGAGAAAACTCAGGTTGTTGTAGCTGATCGCCAGGGCCGCTTCGTACTTCGGCTCGGACTGCTGCGATTCGGCCGTGTGGTCGTCGCGGAGTTGCTCTTGGATGGCGATCGCCGCGAGATAGGATCGCTCGGCTTGGGAAACCCGCCCGGTTTGACTTTGCAGCAGCCCCAGATTGCAGTAGGACAGCGCCAACTCGCTGTGGAACTCGGGCCTGCCGGGACGGTCGGCGATGAGTGCTTTCTGGATGTCGATCGCCGCTTGATAAGCGCTCTGTGCCTCGGCCGTCTTGCCGGACTGGCTCCACAGCAGCCCCAGGTTGTTGTGGCACAAGGCCAGATCGCTGCGGTGCTTGTCGACCTCGGGCTGATCTTGCACGAGGCCCTGGAGAATGTGTTTCGCCCGTCGGTAGGCGGCCAGCGCCTTTTGTTTCTGGCCGATCCGTTCGGTGATCGTGCCGGCTTTGAAGTGCGTCACGGCCAGGTCGGCTTGCAAGGCCGGATCATCCCCGGCAAGTTCGATGAACTGTTGGTAGTAACCCAAGGTGTCCCGCAGCAGTTCGCGGCGGACCTGCTCGGCCCCGGGCACGTCGGCGAGTGCTTCGGCGTAGCGCGTCCCCAGGCGGTCGACGACCCCGCGGGCCTGGCGGTAGTTGGCGTCGGCCTGTGCCAGCGCGGCCTTGGTATTGCTGTGGGCCCGCACGATCAACAGGGTGCTGACGGCGAACCCCACCAGGGCGATCGCCATCAGGATCACCGCCGAAGCGACCACCGTTTTGTGCCGCCGGATCCATTTGCCGGCGCGATCGGCCGGCGTGGGGCGGCGGGCCAAGGTGGGTTTGCCTTCCAGAAAGCGCCTTAGGTCGTCGGCCAGTTCTTCGGCCGTGGCGTATCGCTGCGGGGGCGATTTCGAGATCGCCTTCAGCACGATCGTCTCCAAGTCGACCGGGATCGCCGGATTGATTCGCCGCGGGGGCGAGGGCTCCTCGTGTTCGATCCGCCGGAGGAACTCCTGGCGGTCGGCGCCGTCGAAGGCGTCCCGCAGCGTGAGCAACTCGTAGAGCGTGATACCCAGCGAATAAACGTCGGTCCGCTGATCGATCACGCTCGATTTGCCGGCGGCCTGTTCCGGGCTCATGTAGCGGACCGTGCCCATCACGTCGCCGGTCGTGCTCAGGCGGCTGTCGGCTTGGATCCGCGCCAGCCCGAAGTCCGTAATCCACAGCTTGCCCTGGGCGTCCAGCAGCAGATTCGAGGGTTTGACGTCGCGGTGGATCACGCCGTATTCGTGGGCGTGGTGCAGGGCCGCCGCGGCCTGGATGCCCAACTCGGCCACCGTGCGAGAATAGTCGCGGGACTTGATCGACCCGGCCGTCGAAAAGGGCTTCCAGGTGTCGGGGCTGCGGGCGGCGTGTTTCTCGGAAAACGGGTCGGCTTCTCGGACCACCGGCGGCCCCTGCCCGTGCGAACCGCTTCTGGATTGCGTGTCGGCCGACTGGCGGAGTTCGCGGATCGCCAAATCGAGCGGCCAACCTTCGATATACTGCATGGCGTAATAATGCACGCCCCGCTCGCATCCGACCGAGAACACGGGCACGATGTTCGTGTGGTGGAGTTGGGCCGCCGCCCGGGCCTCGTTCTCGAACCGGGCGATCTGCTTGCGATCGAGCATGGCCGCAAACGGCAGCACTTTCAGCGCCACGCGGCGGTCCAGCGAGATCTGCTTGGCCTCGTAGACGATTCCCATCCCGCCGCGGCCGATTTCGCGGATTATGACGTAGTCGCCCAGCCGCTTCTGGGAAGGTTCCGCCGCCGCGAGGGGAGGGCTTGCCGAGGATCCGAAGCCGGCCGCGGCCCGGTGCAGAAAGTCGAGGCTGCTGAGGTAGGCTCTCAGCGGCTCGGCCAGGTCGGGATGCCGGGCAACGAGCTGGTCCGGGTCGGGGGGGATTCCTTGCTCCAGTTCGACCAAATACGTCTCCAGAACGTCCATCAACCGCTTTTGCGCCTGCGGCGGAAGCGAATCGACCAGGCAGGGGTCCTGTACGGAAGACGAACTCATGGCAGCCCTCTTGCATCCAGCAGTTGACGTAACTGTCCGATCGCCCGCAGCCAGAGCATCCGCACGGCTCCCGGCGAGCGGCCCATTCGCTGGGCCACTTCCTTGAAAGGCCGGCCTTCCAAATGCCGCAGCACGAGCACTTGGCGATAGTCCGACGGCAGTTGGGCCAGTTGGTCGGCCAAGATCACCGCATGCTCGCGGTGATCCGCGTCGGAACTGGGCGACGGCACGTGGTCGGCAAGCACCGCATGGAGCCCTGCCGTGGATCGGTCCAGCGAGGCGGCGATTCTGTCCAGGGAAACCTCCCTCCGCACGTCTCGCTTGGCCGCCAGGACGTTCTTTTCGACCAGCCGGCCCAGGTTGTGCACCAGGATCTGTCGCAGCCAGGCGAGCAGTTCCGGCTCCGTTTGGCCGCGAAACTGGCGAAAGTCACGGTGGGCCTCGAAAAACGTCTCCTGAACCACGTCGGACGGACTGAACCGCGCCTGGAGCTTCTGATCCATTTGCGTCGACGCCAGCAACTTCAGGTAGTTGCGATACAACTGCAGCAGGCGGCCTAAATCATCGAGCGAGCCGGTCTTCGCCATGGCGAGCAGTTGCTCCGGGTCGTCTTGCAGTTGTGCGCGCATAGAGCCCTCCAACGATTTAGGCCGGATTCCGCCGAATCTGTCACGCGCGTACGGCGTCCCCTTTTTCCAGCCCAAGGAGATAGATCAGAACTTATATCATACAGTTCCACGTCAATTTGGGGAAGCGTTTGTCACGCCGGCGGGGTAAAGTTCCTTGGCGGTGGCGCAACTCCTTGTTGGTAAGGTATTTACGCCCCCAATCTGAACCGATTGCAGGGTTGCGGCGATCTGTTTTGCTTGATTTGTTCGCACGATCTGGTATGCTGTATGGATTGGGGCGTTTGGATAGATTGTTAAGCGGGTGCTGGAAGCTGACCGGCAATCTCACAAGATACGTTCACTTTTTCCCTCACAAAGAGGGACCGGAAGGAGGCAGATGTCAGGCCGTTCTTGGAAAATCTTGATGGTCGGGCTATTGGTAGTCATGGTGGCAGGTAGTGCCCAAGCCAAACCCGAGTTTAACAACAGCAGTTGCAATAATTGCCACGCAGAATTTGATGGCAATGAGATCGACGTGAGCGGGACCGATCCCCCGGGCCTACTCGACCCGCCAGCATGGGACGACGGCTTCACCGGCAGTGGTGGCCATGGACCGCTGCAGGCCTTCACGGTGGCTCCCGGCGGTACCGTTTCACTGACTGGCGAGACGCTGGGCAACGCTGAACTGCTGAGTGCGGCTTTGAACCTGAAGCGGTTTCAGAAGTGGGGCGACATGGGAAGCGCCCTGCAGTCGTACGTCGATCTGGCCAACAGCGGCGCCGGCTGGACGGTGCGCCACGACGCGCTGCTTGGCGACGCGTTGTATTTCACGCAGAGAATCGGCACGAGCCGCGGGCCGTTCTCCTTCGATCTGACAATTCTTCCGACGACTCCGCCGGGCCTTTACGACCTGGAGTTCGCCGCTGCCGGCGGCATACCCTCCGGCGACCCCCCGCCCCCGTTTGGCCAGCCCGTGTGGCATTCCGACGAACACTTCTATCTGCAGGTGGTTCCCGAGCCGGGCGCGCTGGCGATGTTGGCCGGTTGCCTGGCCGCCCTGGGACTCTGGGCCCGGCGTCGCAAGAAGGCCGCCTAGCATCGGCAATCCCCAATGGGAGCCGAGACGGCGCCCCGCGACCAACCGAACGATTTCCAAGCCGTCGGGACTTTCCCGACGGCTTCTTTTGATGGGTGACTACTCCTGCTTGGGACCACCCGGTTTCATCCCGCCGAGAGCCGCCAGTCCGGCAAATCCGGCTGGGTCGCTCATCGAGTTGGCGATCGGGCTGGGCACGACCATCAGCGATCCCTTCTCCTTGACGCCCTCGTAGAGGATGTTCATCGCCCGGAGCTGAAACGCGAGCGGGCTTTTGGCATAGTGTGCGGAGGCCTTTTCGAACTTGTCGGCGATTTCGACCTCGGCATCGCCCAGAATGATCCGGGCTTGCTTTTCTCTTTCGGCCTGGGCCTGGCGAGACATGGCGTCTTCCAGGGCCGGGGGGATTACCACGTCGCGAATCTCGACCGACTTGACGGTGATTCCCCAGTCGTGGGTCCTCTGGTCGATGAGTTTTGTCAGTTGTTCGTCGATGGACTCCCGACCCACGAGGATATCCGCCAGTAGCTGGGTTCCCAGGATGTCCCGCAGGGCGGTCTGGGCGGCCCAGGCCACGGCGTTCTGGTAGTTGGCCACTTCCAAGGCCGCCTTGCGGGCGTCGGTAACGACCCAGAAGAGCACGGCATCGACGTTGACCGGCACGGTGTCCTTGGTGAGCGTCTTCTCGGCGGCGAACCCGGTGGTCCGCACCCGCAAATCGATCCAGAAGGCGACCCGGTCGACCAGGGGGATGACCCAGAAGAGTCCCGGGCCTTTGAGGCCCACGAACTTACCGAGCCGCAACACCACGGCGTTCTCCCACTGTTCGGCCACCCGCGGAGCCAGGGAGAGGACGAAGCTGGCTACCAGTCCGCCGGAGAATAGCGCGAACTGCAAGACCAGAGACGGCACCGCGATGCCGGCGATCTGCGAGGGTAAACTGACCACCGCGGCAGCCCCCGCCGACACGGCGCCCCCCATAAGGAGAATGGCCAATCCTACGACGTTGTATCCGATACCTTTGTTCCACATAATTCCTCCTCCTCAAAAAGACCCGCGTCGCTCGAGAGGGTCCACGATCGTCCAGCGATCGCTGGAGATTACCCTAGGCTCCGCAGAAACTGGTTTAAACGTTGACTTTGGACGACCTTCCAACAGGATGACCACGGCGGTGCCGATGCCCGTTACCATGATGCACAAAAGGACCCCCAGGACCAGGAATCCCAGTACCCACTCAAAAACACCTCCCACCACCATCCGCCAGATCAACCACCCGATGATCGTGGCGAAAAGGGACAGGGCGGATAGGATCCACAGGACTTGCAGCGTGAAGTAGGTTTCCGCCTGCGCGGTTTCTTCGAATTTTTCGTCGCCGATCATCGCCCGACCTCCATCCCTACAAGTTCCTGGCTTTGGTTGCTTTCGTCAAGAGCGACCTGTGGCGGGGGTTCTTCCCCGGCCAGTTCTCTTCCCTCCTGGATCTCCCATATCGACACGATCGGGAAGATCTTGACGAAGATCGCGTACAGGAAAAACAACATCGCGAACGAAGCGACCGTGATGGCGACCTCGACCCAGGTCGGTTGGTAGATTTGCACCTGGTAGGGCAGGCGTGGGTTGGTGAGCGTGGGAACCACGATCGTGTACCGCTCCATCCACATGCCCACGTTGATCGAGAGCGAGGCGATCACCGTACCCCTAATGGTCCGAGTCTTCTTGAACGCCAGGATCGGCATCGGAATCACAAAGCAGCAGACGACCATGGTCCAGAAGATCGGCGCGTACGTGCCGAAGAACTTGGTGTAGAACACCGACATGTGGGCCGGTTCGGCGCCGTAGAAGGTGGTGAGATACTCGGCTATCGTGGCATAGACCCACAGCAAAACAAACACGATCAGGAGTTGCCCGAGATAGTCGAAGTGCTTCGGCTGGAAATAGTCCTCCAGGTGGTAGACCTTGCGGAGGATGGCCATGGTGATCAACAGCGAGGCGATTCCCGTGAAGATCGCTCCGATGACGAAATAGGGCCCCAGCACCGTGCTGTGCCACATCGGCTGGATGGTCATCGAAAAAATGAACGCCACCACCGTGTGCACGGAGATGGCGACGGGGATGATCACGATCGCCATGATGCCGATGGCGCGTTCCAGGGCGTGCTTTTGCTTGGGCGTCCCCTTCCACCCGATCGCGAGGACCGTGTAGAAGATCCTTCTCAGCCACATCGAAGACGGCAGCCGGTCCCGGCAGATCGCCAGGTCGGGGATCATGGGAAGGTACAAATAGGTGATGCTCCCGGCCAGGTACGTCGAGATACAACAGACGTCCCACAGCAGCGGAGATTGAAACTGCGAATTGAGCAGCACATTGACAGTCCGGTCGATCCGCCCCAGGTCGATCAGGACCTGCGGCGCGCCGATGCACAGGGCGAAGACCGTGATCGCCTCGGCGGCCCGGGTGATCGGCCGGCGCCACTCGGCGCCGGTGACGCGGAGGATCGCAGAAATCAGCGTGCCCGCGTGGCTGATCCCGATGAAAAACACGAAGTTCGTCAGGTACACGCCCCAGAAGGTGGGACGGTTCAGCCCGGTGACGCCCAAACCGTCCCGGATCTGCGTGAAGAAGGCGAATGCTCCCCAACCGATCAGCGCCAGCAGGAAGAGCATGAAGAAATAGTACCGCGCGCTGGTCTTGATCAGCGGCTGCAGCAGGATGTCGTCGCCGACACCGGCAAAGATACCTTTATTGTCGTTCATCGAATGTCTCCCTCCGCCAGGTAGATCACCTTGGGATGGGTCCCCAGGTCTTCCTGGAGTTGGAAGGCCCGTTGACTATGGGAGAGCTTCGACACGGTGCTCTTGGGGTCGTCGAGGTCGCCGAAGTACCGGGCCTCCGAAGGGCACGTCTGGCAGCAGGCCGGCAGTCGAACCACCTCCTCGTCGCGGATCTCCCGTTTCTCCCGCTTGGCCTGTTGCTTGACCTTCCTCAGCCTCTGGATGCAAAACAGACATTTCTCCACGACGCCCTTGGGACGGACCGCCACCTCCGGATTCATCTGCTTGTTCATCGGGTCGGGCCATGAGGGGGCGTACCAGTTGAAGAACCGCCTGGTGTACGGACAGGCCACCGTGCAGTACCGGCAACCGATGCAGCGGTCCCAGATCTGCGCTACGATTCCGTCCGGCGTCTGATACGTGGCGTGCACCGGGCACACCTTGACGCACGGCGGGTGGCTGCAGTGCATGCAGGGCATGGGGATGTACCGTATGGTGACGTGCGGGTACTCGCCTTCCACGTGGGCCATCACCTGGTTCCAGGAAATCACGCGACCCTTCCTCGCTTCGGCCGGTTTGGCGAAGGGCACGTTGTTCTCTGCCCGGCACGCGACGGTGCAGGCCTGGCAGGCCGTGCAGCGGTCCAGATCAATGACCATTCCCCATCGAGCCATAATGCGTTAACTCCGTGAAATCCTCACCTTGACCGCCGACCGGGACACGACGCCCGAGAGCCGCTCGTGCACGGCGCCCGCAATTTCATTGGGATTGACCCCGAGTTGCTTGGCCCAGCGGCCGCCGGCCGCGTGGCCGTACTCAAAGGGCATGTTCACCACGCCGGGCACGGCCCCTTCGAAGATTCTCGCTTTCACCTTGATCTCGCCGAGCTGCGACACCAGCGAGATCATCTCCCCTTCCCGAACTCCATGCTCGCGGGCCGTTTCGGGATGGATCTCCACCCACGAGCCCCAAAACTCGTCGAGCTGTATGCCGTAGGATTCCTGCAACCAGGGCTGATTGGTGCCCCGTCCGTCGGCACGCGTCATGGTCTTGTACGAATTCAGGTAGAGGGGATATCGCTCGGGGCGGTCCAGATGGTCGTCGGCTGCTGCCGCGGGGCGCTCGTAGTGCGGCATGAAGACCAACTCGCCCCGCGCCTCGAGACCCAACTTCGTCGCCAGTTCGTCCACTGGGATCCCTTCGGCGTCGGCCACGGCGGCAAGCTGTTGCTTCATCAGACTGCTGACGAACTCGAACTTCCCCGACTCCGTGCGGTAGGTCCTTTCCGCGTTGCCGAACTCGTAGGGCCCCCCCGACCACACGCCGTCGTCGAGCAGCTTCTGCCAAAGTTCCTCCGGACTCAGCGAGGCGGCCGCGGCCACGTCGTCGAGCGTAGCTTTCATGGCCTTCTCGTAGGCCGTCTGCCCATCGCCGGTTTGGCCGTCGCCGGGCTCGTCGTCGGCCCAGGGAAAGGCCACGCCGACGGAGTCGCCGATTTGCTTGGCGATCCGGATGAGCACGTCGCCGGTGTTCTGGGTGTCGTACAGCGGCTTGACGACCGGTTGGCGAAGCGTCAGGGTCGGGACCCCCGCGCCGGCCGCCGGAACGTCCAATTGCAGTCGTTCCATGAAGGTGTGGTCGGGCAGCACGTAATCGGCCATGGCCGTGGTGTCGTCCATAAACGGGGAGAAGCTGACCAGCAGCGGCACTTTCCGCAGCGCCTTCCGGGACTTCTGCGGATTGGGCGTGGAGTAGAACGGATTGGTGTAGTACACCAATATCGCGTTGACCTTGTAGGGGCTCTTCTCGTCGAGGATCGCTTCGGCAAACGCGTCGGACACACTTTCGGCCAAGGGAAACCGGCTCGTCCCGGCGCCGTCCAGCCGGGGCTGGGACAGTCCGCGCTGGGCAATCTCGTCAGGCTCAAACGCCGGCCAGGCCGTAAACGGCGGATACTCCTGCGCGATCACCCCGCCGGGCGAGTCGAGGTTGCCGACCAGCGCGTTGAGGCTGTGGATCGCCATCAGGTTGTACAGGCCGTTGGTGTGCATTCCCGCGCCGCGTCCGGCCACAGCGAACGAGGGACGGTTCTCGGCGAATTGCCGCCCCAAATGCTCGATCTGATCGATGGCGATGCCCGTCTGCTGGGAGACGAAGCCCAGCGAGATCCCGTCGAGCACGTTCTTCTTCCACTGATCGAAACCGGCCGTGTGTTCGTCGAGGAATTTCTGGTCGTGAAGTCCTTCCTGCACGATGACGGCCGCCATGCCCAGGGCCAGGGCTCCATCCGTACCCGGCCGGATGGGGACCCACTCGTCCGACTTCGAGGCCGTGACCGAGAGCCGTGGGTCGACAGTGACGAGTTGTCCTCGCCTTCCGGGACGCCCCCTGCGCATCTGCGCGACCATCCGCTGAACGTAGACCGTCGGCTGAAAGGCTTCAACCAGGCTGGCGCCGAACGAGATCACGTAGTTGGCGTTCTCCCAATCATAGGCGAGATTGTCGCGGACACCGTGGGTCAAATAATGGGCCAGCGGACCGTTGGCCGAACCGATCGATCCGCTGTCGATCCGGTTGGGAGTGCCGTAGCTGCGGGCGAAACGGCTGAAAAGCTCCCGCATGTGTCCGCGATACCGCCCGCCCATGATCGCGACCGTGTGCGGGCCCTTTTTCGGGTGCTTGCGAATCGCCGCCAGACGGTCCGCGACCTCCTTGATCGCCTTTTCCCAAGAGATGCTCTCCCAGTCCCCCGCCCCTCGTTCGCTCTGTTCTATTCGCTTCAGCGGCCCCTGGATGCGGTCGGGATCGTACAGCACCTGCAATCCCGCCTGGCCCTTGGGACACAGCCGGCCCTGGTTGATCGGGTGCAGCGGATTGCCTTCGATCTTGATCGCGTTGCCTTGGATCGTCTTCACCCGGATTCCGCAGCCGGCGGGACACTGAAGGCAGGCGCTATGGACCCATTCGATCGGGCCCATCGCGGTCTTGTCCGCCTCGGCCCGACCCAGGATCTGGGTGAGGAAGACCGGCCGGCAGCCCCCGGAGGCGGCGGCCGCCCCGGCCGCCAACCCCGAACCGACAAACTTTCTGCGGCTGATCTTCATCTCGCGTTTCCTGAACTATCTATGGCACGCCAGGCAATCATTGTTCGCTCCGCGAGCCTCATGGCAGTCCATGCAATCTTCCATGCTCAGATTCACGTTGAGGAAGAGGGGACTATCCGCCTGCTCGACCGGTCCGTGACACTCCTGGCACTTCACACGTCCGAACTCGACGTGCTGCTCGTGCGAGAAGACAATGCTGCCGGGTAGGTAATCGTAGACTTGCGCCCAGCCGATCGATCTCTCGCCCTCGATGAACTCGACCAGCCGGGGCTCTTCGAGCTTCGGCTCTTGTGGACCGTCTCCCAACGGCAGCGGATGACACGCGGCGCAGGTCGCCGTGTTCGGAATCGATGCCCGAGGGAACTGGACGACCCCGTTGTGACAGCCCATGCAGGGCCGCTGGTCTTCCCGTCCCACCCAGTCGTGGTCGAGGGCGACCCGGTGGCATTGGGCACAACGGCCGAGCCGGGCTAGGTCCTTGGCGTTGGCTTCAAAATCTCCGTGACATCCCCTGCACCGGCCCTGCTCGACGTCGGCTATCATCTTGTCGCCGAACCCCTCACTACCCGATTCCATCCGCCGATGGCAATGCGCACAATTGCCGAGTCTCGCGAGGTCCTTGGCGTTGCGGTCAAAGTCTCCGTGACACTGCGTGCAGGTGCCCTTCTCGATCTCTGCGATCATCTCGCCGACGATTTCCTCGTCCTCGAGCGCCTCCATCAAGGTCTTCTGGTGCATCGAGACCATCGACTCGCCGTGGCTGCCGTCCAGGTAGCCGGCCAAAAGTCCCTCGTGCAAGGAGATCATCTCCTGCTGGTGACGGCCCTGCTGAAAGTAATCCAAGTGGACTTTGTGGCTGAACTCGATCGGCTGCGGCGGCGGCTCCGGCGGCGCGGAGGCCACCAGCATCGCGGCCGCGGCCAGGGCGATCAAGAAAGTCAAAAAAGCCAATCGGAGCATCGTCAGTCGACTCCGCCAGTCAAAGAGGCTGCTAACGAGTGCGCGCTTGCCCTCGTACTACAGCGCCAGCGTCTGGCCTGGATGAGAATCTTTTTCCCCGTAACAATGAAATTGGGTCTACATCAAACGTGTCGCAGTGTCAGCAAGTTGCCGTCTTCTCTGCCGATCACGACACCGAGCGCCGCCCCCCTTCGCGGCCGGCGAGACCTGTTCCGGAACGTCTCGCGCGGCCCCTGAAGGAGGCCCCGTCCGTGGCGCCTGTCTGTGCAGCTTGTCCAGCGCTGCAAATGCGAGGAGGACCCCGCAGACTAATCCTTGGACCTCAATTCCGGCGGTGTGGCGCTCTCTTTGTGGGCTTTGGTGAGATGGCAAGTAACGCAAACGTTCTCTGGCAGCATCTTCCAAATCGAGTCCCGGACCTCCTTTTCCTGGTCCGCGTTGAGTTTCTCCTTGCCGTATTTCAGTGCGATCTTTTCGTGCTCGCTTCCGGGACCGTGACAGACCTCACACGTATTGCTTGCCAGATTGGGGGTGGACTTGATGTCCTTGAAACCTGTCGGCGTTCCGTAGCCTGTCGTGTGGCACTTCAGGCACGTCGCATCCGTCTTGTATTTGGCCGGGAGCAAGTCGAAAACTTTCGAGTGTTTGTCCTTCTTCCACGACATGTACTGTTCGAAATGGCAGGAAGCGCATTTCTTGGCCCCGGTATACGATTGATCCGCCGGCGGAGCGGGCTCGTCCGCTGCCTGCGCCTGAGAAGTCAACCACGGTGCGGAACCAGCCGTCGGCAGCGCCACGACCGCCAACACAACTGTCAACCCCGCGATCGTACCATAAAGCACAGCCCTTTTTAACTTCAACATCTGTCATTCTCCTTTTCTTGGTGCGTCATGCGGAATAATCTTCACCAGGCGGCTAACCGGAAGCACCTGTGAAACCCGATAAGTATACGCAACGCACGTGCCAAAACTGCCCGTTTTCCGCCACGTCTCGTTAAGTTCAATAATAGTCACGACTTAAGTGTCGCTTCAAGAGCCCGGCTCACGAAGCCCAAGCTTCCCGTTCATGGAATTCCGTGACGGCACCGCGGAAATCCGCGGACGGTTCGCAGAGATGCGACGCCATCAGTAGGTAATTCTCGTCCAATTTGACTGCGCCGGTGGTGCGGTTCCTCCACGGGTTGCGTGTCGGCTGTTGAATACGGAGAGACCGCGCGTGTCGGCACAATCGGACGTGGCTTAGCCACCACATCAATTTAGATACGCCCCCCAGATGTTACCCCATCCGAAGGTTTACTCAACACCATTGAATGAAACCTTTCATGGACGGTTTCCCCTTGCGTTATCTGCCGACTATGGTAGTATTCATTGATCTTAGGGGTGACGAGATGAAGATGTGGGCCCCAACTCCCTCAAGAGTTCCCTATCGGCACATTATGGTTTTTGTGTCAGCGACCTTGCCCGAGGCATCTGTGCTTCCCGTTGCGGTCGATTGTTTCCCCTTTTTTTGTTGGGTCAAGGCCTTATTCCGTTGCAAGGGGCTGTGCGTAAAGGCTGACGGCCTGTAGATGTTTGAAGTTCTGTTTTTTTTGAGGAGTGGCTACGATGCCGCACGGTACGGTCAAGAAGTTGTTGGCGGACAAGGGGTTCGGGTTTATCGAAGGGGAGCGGGGAGACATTTTTTTCCACCACTCTGCGCTGGAAGGCGCGACCATCGAAACCTTGAGTATTGGGCAACAGGTCGAGTACGAAGAGGGACGCGGCCCCAAAGGGCCTCGCGCCGAGAATGTCCGGCTCGTCTAAGCGATGACTAAACAGTCGTCCGACAGTGATCTGGCCCCCCAAGCGATGCTCCGGGGGCCTTTTTCTTGCGCGAACCACCACCCCGGCCGCTCCCCACGGAGAACCCGGCGATGACCAAGGTCGATCAGTTCGAGAGCGTCTTCAAGTCCGCCGCCAAGACCGTCTTTGCGTATCAGGGCGTCGAGATCAAGAGCGTGCTGATCGTCACCGACTTCGACGAGTCGGGCGCCAGCGAGTTCGGCCAAGGCGTGCGGGAGTTCTTGAGCGTGCTTCAGCAGGCCGGTTCCATTGCGTGGCGCCACGTCCTGGGCAGCGAATTCTCCGACGCCCACCAATTGCTCCAACTCGTCGAGCACCAGGGCCCCGATTTGATCTGCACGTACCGCAACCTCCACAGCAGCACGTGGAAGTATCCGTTCAGCCTGGGGGAGCACCTCGACGTGCTGACCCAGGCCACGCCCACGCCGGTGATGGTCCTGCCGCATCCCGAGGCCGGCCGGGCCCTGCCGCACGCCGTGAAGAACACCGACCGGGTGATGGCGATCACCGCTCACCTGACGGGCGATCATCGCCTGGTGAGCTTCGCCGCCCGATTCACCGAGCCGAAGGGGACGCTCTTTCTGACGCACGTCGAGGACCTCACGACCTTCCAGCGGTACATCGACGTGATCTCGAAGATCTCCACGATCGACACCGACACGGCCCGGGAGGAGATTCGGCAACAGCTTCTCAAAGAGCCGCGAGACTACATCGCCTCGTGCCGGCGGGGGCTGGCGGCCGAAGGTCTGCCGCTGAAGGTCGAGACGACCGTTACGCTGGGCCACCACTTGGCCGACCACAAGCGGCTCGTCGAGGAGCAGGAAATCGATTTATTGGTCCTCAACACCAAGGACGAAGACCAGTTTGCCATGCACGGGCTGGCTTATGCGCTGGCCGTCGACCTCCGCCAGATACCGTTATTGATGCTGTAGCCTTTCTCTCACCCGGCCTGTATGGGATAGGAGGCCCTTCGAGTTGAACTTCTACCTGTTCGCTTCCGAGACGCCCGCCGAGCATGCGGGTTCACTGACCACCACGCTGATGTTCGCCGCGCTGTTGGTGGGGCTGATCGTTTCACTTGCCCTGGAAGAGAAATTACACGCGAAAAAGTCGGTGATCGCCGGGCTGTTCGCACTGGTCTGCCTGCTGTTGGGCGACGTGTTCGGGCTGCCCTCGCGGCCGGTCCACGCCGGCGGACACGAGTTGCCGATCTATATCCCCGCCATCGACTGGGAAGTGATCGCGATCATCCTCGGCTCGAGCCTGTTCGTCGACGTCACCGCCAAGTCGGGAATCTTCACCTGGATTGCGATCAAGCTGACGGTCGCGTCCCGAGGCGATCCGCTCAAGCTGCTCTGGTTCTACGGCGTGATGACCGTCGTCTTCTCGGCCGTCTTGAATAACGTCACCGCGATGATCATCGTGGGGTCGCTCACGGCGGTCTCGCTCGAGAAGCTCCGGCGCCGCGACAAGCTGCTGGGGTTCCTGTTGATCGAGGGGTTGCTGACGAACGTCGGCGGACTGCTCACGTTGATCAGCTCCGTGCCGAACATCATCGTGGGCAAAGCCGCCGGCATCTCGTTCGTCGAGTTTTTCATGGTCTCCAGTCCGTACGTGGCGGTGGCCACGGTCATTACGCTGGTGATGGGCGCCAAACTGTACGGCATCCGCCGCCTGGCCGACGAGCAGCAACGGGCCGAGGCCCTGGAGTTGGTCTCCGGATTCGACCCCAACGACGGCATCGAAAGCAACGGCTTCTTCTGGTTCGGGGCCGCGATGACGGTCCTGTTTATCGCGACCATCGCCACCACGTCGGTCCTGCCGTATATTCAGGACCTGGGGATGGGCTACGTCGCCATGGGATTCGCCGGGATCATGCTCATCCGCTACAAGGCCGTCGCCGACAAGTTCTACCAGGCCATCGACTGGGACTTGCTGGGATTCTTCGCCGGCCTGTTCGTCGTGATCGGCGTGATGGAACACGCCGGCGTGCTGACGCTGATCGGCATGGGGCTTCAGCGGGTGATCGCCCTGGGCGATATTCCCGGCACCGGCGCGATCCTGCTCGCCGCGGCGGTGTTCAGCTCGGTGACCGACAACATCCCGCTGGCCGCCATGCTCGCCAAGGTCCTGCTGGAACTGGGAACGGAACCCGACTCACCGCTGTGGTGGTCGGTCGTTTTCGGCGCGAACCTGGGCGGAAACATCACGCCCATCGGGTCGGCCTCGACGTTGGTGGCCTGTACGATCATCCACCGGCACAAGCTGCCGCTTAGTTTCGCCGGCTTCGTCCGCAGCGCGCTACCGTTCGCCGCCGTGCAGATCCTCCTGGCCACGTTCTACGTGCTGATCTTTCTGCGCGGCTGAAAACCCCTTAATGCCGGTTCATCCGACTGAAGGGTACCTGGCACCTGGTGCAGGGAAGTACCGGTTGGAAGGATCGTCTGATGCCACGTTTGCCTCGACTTCAGTGCCGCGGCGCCATCTATCATATCGTCACCCGGGGCGATGGACGCCGGAAACTCTTTCACGACGACGGCCACTATGAACGTTTCACTCGCGGTCTGGCTGAAGAAGTCGATCGCAGCGGATGGATCGTGATTGCCTACTGCTGGATGCCCAACCACGTCCACGCCCTGATCAAAACGCCGCAACCGAACCTGTGCCGAGGGATGCAGCACTGGCTCTCCGGCTATGCCAACTGGTACGCCAAGCGGAACCGTCGCAGCGGACACCTGTTTCAAGGACGCTACAAAGCCTTCCCGGTCGAGGACGAGGGGTACTACTGGAACCTCAGCCGGTATATCCACCTCCACCCCTGCGGCGGAAGCAAACCCCTTGCGGAGACACCGCAATCCTATCGCCACAGCAGCTACCGAGGCTACGCCCGAAAGCGCCGGCAGGTGGACTGGATCGCCTATGAAGATCATCATCATCACTGGGCCGGACTCCATGGCGGCAAGGATCCGGCCGCCGCGTATCGTAAGTTTGTCGAAGAGGGTCTGGCGAATCCGCCGGAGCGGAATCTCGAACGACTGCGGGACTGGGTCTACGGCGGGGAAGACTTTCTCAAGCGGATGTTGGCGATGGCTTCCGGTGAAGACGAGGGAGCAAACCGCCGTCGCCGCCGACGAATGTATCCGGTCACGATCGATGTGATCCTGGAGGCCACCGCGCGGCAGTACGGAACATCGGCAGACACGTATTGTGGCTACCGCAGTGGGGCGGGCGGTCGTGATGTGGCGGCGCTGCTGTGCCGTCGCTGGACGGCCGCGACGCTTCGAGAGTTGTCGGGTCGATTCGGATTGAGCCATCCGGATAGCGCATCGGACCTGATCAAACGCGGGAAGCGTTTGGCCGAATCAAACCGAGATGTGGCGAGGAAGGTGGCGTCCATTGAAAAGGCTCTAGGTTTGAATTCCGAATCTGACCCCGACACCCCCTGCACCCCCTGAAGAAATCAGTTTACCCAAACCTCCACGGATTCTACCACCCACGCCCAAAATCTCCGCCCCCAACCCATCCGACCCGAGATCCGAAGGAAGTGCGTTCCTGCACTCTCGTATTGGGGGACGGCAATTCTGCCCTTGACCGAATTATTGGCGACCGCTAGTATCACGACTCGTTTTGCAGCAAACAGGCAACCAGCTTCGCAATTCTGCAATTCCTGGAGCGATTTGTCTCTGCCCCGAAGCGGTGTGGAGGAACTCACGCATGAGCGATCCGAACGTGTTGGCTGAGTTGCTGCCTTCTATGGTTTTGCATCCTTGCCTTGCATACCTGGATCCGGCTACCGGCGGCATGTTGTTGCAGCTCATATTGGGCGGAGTCGGCGGTCTGGCAATTGCATTGAAATTCGGCTGGCGCCGGATCGCCCGAACTCTCGGGTTCTCGAAGCACAGCGACGAAGCCGCGGAAAACGCGCCTGATTCCCACGCGGCGCAGCCCGAGGAACCGGTTGCGGCATCGGAAGAAGCCGGCAAGCGTGCCGCCTGAGCCGGAAGGTCCGGCAGGGCTTCGCTGGCGGTGTCGAATTGCGCCGGCCTCGACGCTACTTCAGGTCCATAGAGGAGAAGACCCTCGTGCAGACCGTCCCCAGCACTCAAGACGCTTCGATTTGTCAGCTTGAGCCCGGCTCTTTTCGAGATCGGCACGGGAGGATCTACTACGGCTCGGGCAAGGTTCTTCGGGGCATTAGCGCCGAGGCGCTCAGCGATTGGGAGACCGTTTCCTCGACGGATTTCTTTCGCCGTCTCTCCGGCGAGGGAAAGATCGTTCGAACGTACAGGTTGGATCGTGACGACACGCCCGAGCTGGGCGGCATCCGAGACTGGGCGGCCGTCCTGGCGCACGACCTGATACCCTTCATATCATATCCATACGAGTGGTGTTTCGGGATGCTCAAGGACGCGGCCCTGCTGCAACTGGAGGCGCTCGATGCGGCGATGGAGGAAGCCGTGATCCTCAAGGACGCCACGCCCTTCAATATCCAGTGGGTGGGTGGGAAGCCGGTCTTCATAGACATTCCCTCATTCACCAAGATCGCACCGGGGCAGGTCTGGATCGGCTACCAGCAGTTCTGCCGGATGTTCCTCTATCCTTTGATGCTTCAGGCGTACAAGAACGTGGCCTTCCAGCCGTGGCTGCGAGGCAGTCTCGAAGGAATCTCTCCCGCGGATTGCAGGAATCTCATGTCTACGCGAGACCTGCTTCGTCGCGGCGTGTTGTTGCACGTTTGGCTGCAGGCGGTGCTGCAAGACAAGTTGGGCGACTCCCGGAAAGACGTCCGCGGGGACATTCAAGCCTCCGGTTTCAGCACCGCCATGATCCAGGCGAACGTGCGGCGGCTGCGGAAGCTCGTTTCCCGGCTGCGTTGGAAAGACGCCAAATCCGAGTGGTCGGATTACGCCTCCGACAACAGCTACTCCGACCCGGACGCCGCCCTGAAGGAATCGTTCGTGCGGGAAGTAACCCGCTCGCGACCCCGGGACCTCGTTTGGGACCTCGGTTGCAACACGGGCACGTTTTCCCGGGTCGCAGCGGAGACGGCAGGCTATGTCATCGCGATGGACAGCGACCACCTGGCCGTCGAACGCCTCTACCGGTCGCTGAAGACCGAGCAGAACGAGTCCATCCTGCCGTTGCTGATGAACCTGGGCGATCCTTCGCCCAATCGCGGCTGGCGCGGGTTGGAGCGTAAGGCACTGGTTCAGCGAGGCCGCCCGGATCTGACGCTTTGCCTGGCACTGATCCACCATATGGTGATCAGCGCCAACGTTCCTCTCGCCGAGTTCGTGCAGTGGCTGGCCGATTTGGGCGGCGATTTGGTCATCGAGTTCGTCACCAAGGACGATCCGATGGTCAAGCAACTGCTGCTGAACAAAGAAGACCAGTACGGCGAGTACGAAACCGGCTTCTTCGAGCGTTGTCTGGCCGAGAGTTTCGATATCCGGCGCCGCCAGCGGCTGGAGTCGGGTTCGCGAGTCCTGTACTTCGCGGAGAACAAGGGGCCATAGCACAGGCTTGCTTGCCGGGCCAAAGCGCCGCTGCATCCGGCGTCGCACCGCAATCGTTTCGGAAACCTCACCAAGAGACGTCGCTAGTTGGGATCTGCCATGAAACATGCTCGCGAATTTGCCTGGGACGGCCTGCACGTCTTTGTCTTAGTCGGGTTTGCCGTCGCGCAGCCGCTGTTTGCAGTCCTCTGCAAAGGTCCGGCGTTTTTCGTGACGCGGCGTTCGGAACCTGGGGATATTGTCGCGCTGGCGGCAATCCTCTGTTTCGGTCTTCCTGCGGCGATCGTGTTCGTAGAGTTCCTGATCGGGTTGGTCAATCACACGGCGCGGAAGTGTGTCCATTTCGTGATCGTGGCGGTATTGCTCGCCCTATTTGCACTGCCCGTGCTGAAGAATCTCGATCGGATTCCCGGGATCGCATGCGTGATCGGAGCCGCCGTGCTGGGACTCGTTGCCGCAGCGGCCTACTACCGATTCAACCCGGTTCGCGCGTTTGCTACCGTGCTGTCTCCGGCCATTTTGGTGTTTCCCCTCCTCTTCTTGTGCCGGGGTCCCGTGTCTGAGATCGTTTGGAGTCAATCCGGCGTCGAGGGATCGAGTTGCTCGAATCGATCCGTTACGATCCGCAGGCCGGCGCCGGTCGTGTTCATCGTACTCGACGAATTCCCCACGGTCTCTCTGATGGACGAACGGCGGCAAATAGACCCCGTACGCTATCCCAACTTCGCCGCCTTTGCCAGAGAGGCGACCTGGTTTCGCAACATGACGACAAACAGCCCCGCCACCGTGATGGCCGTTCCCACATTGCTCACCGGCAAGTATCCGACTGGGCCGATCGACCCCAGTCTGCCGACCCTTGGGGACCATCCGATCAACCTCTTCACGCTGTTGGAGGAATCCTACGACGTCTACGGATTCGAGATCAGCACAGATCTGTGCCCCACTGAACCCGACGACGTGCTTGCCACGGCAACCGTCTCAACCATGGCATCCGATCTCTGGGTTGTCTACCGCCATATCGCGGTTCCGCGGAGTCTTCTTCGGGAGGGGTTCCCCGATATCACCGCCAAGTGGGCTGACTTCCAAGGCCGCGATCCGGTTCGCACTCGAGGATCCAACAAGAAGTACGGTCGACTCGGCCATTATCGGCAAGTCTTTTCGACCTTTCGTCCCACCTCTCGCCCGCCGCTTTACTTTGCGCATCTGATGCTCCCGCACACACCCTTTATCTACCTTCCGTCCGGAGAGCAATACGCCAAAGGAGATGGAAGACTGGCCGCTACCGTGCAGCCGATAAGGTTCAGCGGGGTGTGGGTCGAGGACGAGAAAATGGTTGCCCGAGAATACCAGCGTCACCTGCTGCAGGTGGGGTGCACCGATACCCTGGTTGGCGAGTTGATGGCTCACCTCAAACAGGTCGGCCTCTACGACGATGCGCTGATTGTGCTCGTGGCCGACCACGGTGTGTGTCACCGTCCCGGTCAGTGGCGGAGGAACCTGTCCGAGGAGACTCTGGGGGATGTCATGCCGGTGCCGCTATTGATCAAGGCACCACGCCAGAAGGTTGGCGGAATCAGCGATCGCAACGTGGAATCGATCGACGTGTTGCCCACCATTGCCGGCATTCTGGGCATGGATCTGCCCTGCCCGGTTGACGGCAGCGATGCGCTCGACCCGCTCGTGCCTGAACGCCCGCGGAAGGTCATCTACCAATTCGGCCCGGCACTTTATCCAAAGACTCGCGTCGCCGGCGGCCGCTTTATCGTGGATGCGGCCTTCCAGCAGATGTATGCGGCGCTGGACAGGAAACTGAGGCTCTTCGGGTCCGGAAGAAATCCCAACGGGCTCTACCAGTTGGAGCCGCAGGGCAACTGGGGCCAGGGGCAACTGGGGCAACTGGGGGCAGGCCGTGAATAATGAATAGGCGTCATTGGAGTGCCTCGGAAATACGATCCGCGGTCCGACGCAACTCCGCCGGGCCGTTGTCGATGCGGCGGTGTTCAGTTCGGTGACCGACAACATCCCGCTGGCAGCCATGCTCGCCAAGGTCCTGGTGGAGGGAAGTACCGGTGCCTCTTCTCTGTTGCCGGACGGGTCAAATCGTGGGAAAACGCCGTGTCTTGCCGGAAACGCGCGAACAGAGAAGAGGCACCGGTACTTCCGCTTTGCAGTGGGGTACGCGAATTTGCACCCCGGTTCCCAAGTTCCAGCTCGGCAACCGACGTTTGCCCGCAAATCAACCGAATCGCGTGGTTCCCAAGCTAGAGCTTGTGAACCAGCGGAAGGGGGGGGCAAAGCGAAAACTCCACGCCCCTTTAGCGGCAACATTTTCTCGGCGGGCCGGCTCGGCGGCCAATAACTTGCCTAGTAAAAGGGACTTACGTCGATTAGAATGACGCCAAGTAGACTTGCCTCGGCTGGCGGCAAAACCAACAAATGGCGGCAAAACGGGGGCTAAGTGATGATTCTGCAACGGTTTGCGTCGATTTGTGTATTACCCGTTTGGGACGTCAGGTGCGCGTGGCGACTTACGGCGACCGCTGGTGCAGCAGAGGCGACCGAACTCGGTTCGACACAACGCGTTACGAATTCACCCGCTTGATACCCGCCGCCGTAAGCCGGTTTAACCCCATGTGAATTCACCCGGCATACCACGTGAATTCACCCGGCATGCGAGGTTAAGTGGAACATTGCAGAAAAGGCCGTAGGATGGGCTTCCAAGCCCGTCCCTGTCGGTGTGGATTCTGTCGAAGGGTCTGGCGCTGGAATTCACCATCCGTGAGTTTTAGAAACGTCAGGTGCAACACGGTTTCGCACGTGAGAGGACGGGCTTGGAAGCCCATCCTACGGAAAACGTTTGCCACTACAGGGTCAACTGAGCGTGTCCGGGAATTCCAGGCTGTAGGGAACGGCCTCCGTGCCGTTCCGGTGCGATCCGTGGTTCCACGGAACGGCACGGAGGCCGTTCCCTACAGTGGTTTCCGGCGTTTCGAATTCCCGGACACTCTGGGTTAACTGGACCGTTGCCCCGCGAGATCAGATGGCGCCGGCCGCCCGCATATTCCAGGCGTGGTGGTTGTGGCATCTTGGCCCGACAGCAAGTCGGCGCGGGAAACGCAATGCGAAAATTGAATGTTTAGAGTCTGCCCCCGTCATTTCCAAGGCCGTCCACGGAAGAAACCACAGAACAAAGGTTCCTGATACCTTTTCTCTCTCAAGATTGTTGCGGTGGGCCGTACTTGTCGATCAGTTGCGCAAGCCGTTCGCGGATGTCCCGAACGGCACCAATCGCCTCGTCCTTCTTCGGTGTGTTCTTGGCCCACCGCAGGACGTGCCGACGCAAGTCCAGGCTGATTTCCTTCAGCCCAGCAGCAAACTGCGGGGTCTGCGGGACTAGGGACATGAAAGCCATCGTACGCAACTCGTGTGCGAGTTTCTCTAGGTCAGGCCTATGGAATGAGTGGTTCTGTAGCTTTTCGAGGTGCCCATCCAGCTCCGCTGGCGTCGCTGCGACTTTCCTAACCGACTCGTCGTGATAACTTGGGTCGATCTTGAACCTATGAAAGTGAGTGATCAGGAAGATAGTACTCATAGCGGACGAGATGTGCCCTTTGATCTGTGGCCAGTTCTCCTCGTTGAGCGCGAGCGTAGTCGCGCTTTCTAGAGACCTGATGATATAATACGCTCGGCCCAAAGCAGCGTCTGAGTAGGAGTTTCTGCCCATTAAGTCGGGAAGTTCCTGGGCTGCGGCCAGGTGATTCTGGATTATCTCCGGCAGGTTCTTGATACCGTACCACTCCTCAATCTCTGTTCCAAACAGCCAAAGCTCGGACAACAAGCTATGGATCCGAGAGTTCCGACGGATTTGGTCGTCCTCTGTATCCCCTAGGCATTGCTTGATCGCAACGGCCAAGGCATCGACCAACTTCACTCGGACCTCGGCCTTGTCGTCACCAGTCGTCAGCTGGTAGGTCATTAGGCGCTTGGGGCGCAGGTCGAATGGGAGTTCTTCAACCTCCCCCGAGACGGTGTTGAACACCCCGATCATCGCCTTGGGGCCAAGCGTCCCGAAGGCATAGCCAAATTCGAAAAGGACGTTCGGATTGGACACCGGCCGCTCGTCAGGACGCCTCACGGCGGCTGGGTTGATGAGAGTCAGGTCGGCAACGACGACCGCAGATTTCGCGATTTTCTCCAAAATGGTATGGCCAATGTCCGGCATTCCAGGAATGTTCTTTGTGTCCCGGTCGATTACCAAGTCAGACAGATCCTCCCGATTCAGTTTCGTGATCGCCCGTTTGAGGCAATCCTCGATGAAAGACCGGTTGAAACTCGGGTCATTGTCCGTCTGCCAGGAGTAAAAAACGCTCCTTTGGGCCATCCGATATGCCTTCTGTCGCATCCAGGAAAAAGGGTCAGACTTTGATTTTCAACTTTCGGCAACGGTGGAGGAATGTCCTCAGTTCAGCAGAACGGCCAACTCGTCCAAAGTTGAAGGTTAAAGCCTGACCAATTCTCCAGTAGTACGTCAGTACGTCGGCTTCAACGGCTTGTTAGGAAGATTTGAGTGAACCCTCCGTCCTAAGCATCACGAACTGAGTCACGGTAAGTGCCATTTGGCGCAGCAATCTAGCCTGGTCATTCTTGGCCATGTATGGGTGACTTCCGGTATGGCTCAGCAATCCATACGTTTTGTCGACCATTTCACGTTCCTTCTTCTCGAGCAGATTGTGTTGTTCAAGGAACCCGCGTATGCGGACTGGCCGCTCGGCAGTGGTTGTGGGCAATGGCTGGCTGTGTTTGACGATTGAGTAGCGCGAGGCGCATTGCTGAAGTGAGAGTTCGAAGAACTTGCGGGCATTCGCAATGCAATCTTCCCACCTTTCAGCGACGTAGTGCTGTTCCGATAAATCAAGAAACTGAAACGCTTCTTCGCTTCTATCCAGTTGGAGCGAATTGTAGAGTTGTTCGAGAACGCCTTTCTCTTCCTCGACGTCCAGTACATCAGATTCAGCGGCGTATAGCTGCCGATCACGATAGACGTATCCGTCGAGTTCCAGGTTGCGGACAATCTCTTTAGCATTATCATCGTATTCCTTCTTCAGCCAAGCGTCGGGGGGATTGGATTCGTACCAATTCAGAAAGCTGAGGGCAAGATTGTGAAGGTATTCCTGGCCAAGACGCTTTCGATTAGTCCAGTCCCAATCCGGCGTGCCCTTTGCGAGGGTCTCTCCCGTGTGGATGCGCATGGCCCACTCTTTGACGGATCGTGCCGTCCCGAGGACGCGTACAGAATTACAGAACCAGGACTGAAACTCGTTTTCAAAGAGAAAGTCGTAAAGGCTGTCTATGCACGCGGTGCGACTGCTCCTAGCGGCAGAGAACTTTCTGCTTGGTCGGGAGAACCTAGCAGTGTACGCGGCGGCTATGGCAAGGGCACTACGACGCGTGATCACTTTTGGCTTATCCTCCTAACGTCCAAGATAACCGGGCAGACGACCCAACGGAATTAAGCGTTGAAAAACCAAACATCGTTGCCGAAGCGAACGAGGTGGAGTAACCGAAAGGGTAGTGTGCTCCGGTTCATCGCCTTCTTAGGCTTTCTTTGCTTTGGCGACCAACCAAGCGGTCGGATACGAAATGCCACGTTCTTCATCTCCCAAATCGACGATAGTCTCAAATACTTTCACGTGTCCAAGGCATTTAACTTTGCCGTGCAGCACGGTATGTTCTGTGACACTTTCAAGGAAATCAGCCACATCACCACCAGCGAAGCCGTGAGAGGTCCATTTTGATTGCTGGCCTTCTACTTCAATCCAACAGGACACACTATCGCCGGGCGTGAGGTTCTCGCCTGGGAATTGCCGCGTCTCTTGCGGATCAGTAGCACTAAGGTGCTTTACACGGAAATACCCAAGCGCGGTGTCCCCTTTGTACTTTTCGGGCCGCCGCTGGACCTTTTGAAACCATGTCTCGAATTCCTCATTCTTCAATTGGTCCGTTGGTTGCTGCCATGTCGCGACAATTGTCTCAACCGCCTCGGCGAAATCGAATTCACTGGGGCTGTCCAAGCCTGCCGTTTCCGCCAATGCCGTAACTAAAGTGCGCAGATCTTCGCTTGAATCGAGGCTGACAGCCTGCAAATCGCTCAAGGGTGCAGGCAGGCTGGATGGCTGCATTCCTTGAATGCAGCAAGGTATTACGCGCGTACCACACGTCCATGCTCCACCAGTTTCAAAGTTCACCCAAGAGCTGGTAACGCTGTTTGGTGATGCCAGAACGAGAACGCAGGCCGAGTTTCTGAGTGTATCAATGATTCGGTCACGCCACGGGTCGCCAGCGGCAATTGACTTTCGATTTGAGGAGTTAAAGACATCAAGTGCGCCGAGCAAGGCCTTGCGCAGAACGTTCTCCAGCGCATTGGCGCAATTGTCCTCTTCGTGGATGTGGCTGATGAAAACGGTTGGTTTGGCCATGTAGAAGTCTCGAACGGTTTGAAAGGCAAACAATGACTATATGGACCCGCATAAGATGCGGAACTTCGATTTCCTGCCTGCATAACAGGCCGTTGATTCGCCCTGCAAGGCTGCGATAATCCTCTGAACCTCAGTCACTTGCGCCGTGTGCAATGATTTATCATGGTGTCTTATCCGGATCGGCATAAGAACCTCTGCGATGGGCTCAAAGCCCGGCCACCGGACTGCCAGCGCCAGCCGGTCCGGCAGCTTTGGTTTCCGATCCCCTGAGCAACGGGCATCGGTGTGCGTCGGTGAAGTCCTCAGAGAGGTGTTGGTTTTGCAGGCTTCCATGGATCGGCTCGTGCGCGCCGGAGTTGCGACACCCCACCCATTACGGGGTCAACACTGTTCTTCATAGCAGGGCCAAAATCGGCTGTCAAGGACCGTCCGCCGAGGATTTCCGGAAAACCGGATGATCCCTGGTGTCCTGCCCGCGCTTTGCGTGCCGTAGGCTGGGTCGAGCGGCGCGTCACTGCAAATCTCTGCCTATGGTAGGCGATTGGATTTACGATCGCAGTTTGAATTTCGGGAAGCCGAGCGAGGCCCACCTCCCCCTTAGGATCGTTCGAGAAACAAGTGTCGCATGCAACGATTGGGTGGCTGGGGTCGAGCGTAGCGAGCCCCCAGTTGTCTGGCGAATGAACCGCTACGCTCGACCCCAGCCACCCCGACACCTATTGCTCGAACGATCCTCAATGCCGAGAAAGGTGGGCCTACAATCAATTTGCAAAGCGCGGTTTGCCCGGAACCCGGCAGACGAGCCCGAATCTGGGGGCTTGCGGCAAGCCAGGTGAAGTTTGCGGAAAATCCGGCGTTCTTTGGCCGCCTTTTCTGTAGTTGGGCCAACTCTCGGGCCGATAGGTACAGCGATTGCCGCTCGTGCAAACGGGGACGGCCCGTGCTGTCTGCCGCTGATCGACTGCCATTCGGCCGGTTTGGGCAAACACTATCCGCCCGGTTTCCTTGGAAACGGAGTTCGAAGATGAAGGCTAAGCGTGTTGTCAAAGGAGTACTCGTGTCGTTGGCGGTGGTCGGGTTCTGTCTGCCCCAAACCGCACTGGCAGCGGGAGCGTCCGTCGGTCGTGCGCCTATCGTGGTCGACGTGGCACTGACCGACGGCGGGGTGCTGTACGGCCAGGTGGTCGACCCGCAGGGTTCTGCCCTGGTGAAGGTGCCCGTGTTGTTGAGAGACCGGGACCGGGAACTCGCCCGGGCCGTGACCGACAAAAACGGCTACTTCGCCGTACGCGGGCTGCGCGGCGGCGTGTATCAACTGGCGACGGTGGGAGGACAGGGGATGTTTCGGCTCTGGAAGCCGGGTTCCGCGCCCCCGGCCTCCGAGCAAGGCGCCTTGTTGATCGTCCAGGGCGATACGGTTCGCGGACAATGCGAATCGTGTGGTGAACCGACTTGCGGCGCGGGGTGCGACTCGTGCGGCGGGGCACGTGGGGAACCGGCGTGTGGCAGCCGTCTGGCCGTCTGGTTGGCCAATCCGTGGGTGGTGGCCGGGATCGTGGCCACGGCCGTGGCGGTGCCGGTGGCCATCCACAACAGCGGCCGGCCGGCCAGCCCGTGATTTCACCAGGGACGCATGGGGAACTCTCGGTTTTGCAGGGGGGTCGACGGATGAAGCACATGGATGTTGCCCGCAGGATGCCGGTGTGGTTGGCTGTGCTAGGGCTCTGTTTTACCCCATCCGGGTGGGCGGCGACAGCGGGAGGTGGGCGGACGCCGACCGTGGTTGACGTGAAGCTTGCCGAGGGCGGCGTACTTTACGGCCAGGTCGTCGACTCTCAGGCCGTGGCCTTGGCGAAGGTACCCGTTTCGCTGTGGCGAGAGCAACGCCAGGTCGCGGTTGCCGAGACCGTCGCCGCCGGTTATTTTGCCGTCGGTGGGCTGCACGGCGGCGTTTATCGGGTAGTAGCCACAGACGG
>SDBV01002445.1_pt1 | contig 27786 bp, 24 predicted proteins | sample 2277081 | NCBI WGS metagenome assembly SDBV01 (sample SAMN10402039, study PRJNA504765) | marine sediment metagenome | isolation source: marine sediment core GS10_PC15, 223 cmbsf | place: Arctic Ocean: Southern Knipovich Ridge | collected 2010 | reverse complement strand
ATTAGCGCTCTCTTTTACTTTTGGAACAAGACCTAAATATGAATTCATTTTTCTAACTGACTTAAATCTTTTGATATCTCCAACATCAGCAAGAAAAGCCAAAGCAGACAATGGTGTAATACCCTTAATAGATATCAATTGTAAGTTTTTCTGGTGATTTCCTGCCAGCTAAAGAAACTTATTATTTACTGGTTATTGCAGAGGCTGATGATGATAGCGATACAACAAATAATACAGGAACTATTGGCTCAATTAGTGTTGCTCCTCTGTTTGAAGAGAATTTTGATGATGGAGATATAACTACTGGAAATGCCTGGACTGAAACGGTTGGCTATACAACGACATTTCCACTGCTTTCTTCAGTAACAGGCGGTAGAGCACCGACTACTGGAACTAATTGTTTACAGTCTTTAAGAACTGGTGCAACTGTATCAAATCTAGGTTATTTTATTGACTTTAGCAATATTAAACCAACATATATTAGTTTCTATATAAGAACTGATGCAACAAACACAGGTTCTATTTTTATTGTAAATGAAGATTCTGGTGATCAGATTTTTAGAGTATATTGTACTAATGTTGGTGACGTTAGAGGAAACAATACAGATCTGGATTCTGCAACTAATATTAATACATGGTATCATATTGAACTTAAAAACATTGATTGGAAAAATGAAACTCTCGATTTTTATACAGATAATAATACTGATATATTAACACCATTGATTGGAGAATCTTTTTCAAATCCTAATCCAAGTGGTGTATATCGATTGATATTAACCTCTATAACTAATAGTGAAACATTCTGGCTTGATGAAATTGTAATGTACTAGAGCGGTTAAATATAACAATCAGTGTTTTCGTGGCTGTCCCGCAACCTTTATTTAATTAGAAACTCTACCTGCCGGTTGTTACCGGGCTTACTTAAAGAAATGAGACAGCTGCATATGCTAAAGAGAATGCATTCAGATAATAGTTGATTAATTTTTATTTAACCGGTGACGGCATAGAATTCGCCGAATTGATTTAACACATATATAGGGTGATAGGGGACTTCTTCTTTTAATCCTCTGCGGCCCTCTGCGGACTCTGCGGTTTTAAAATATTTAACTGCATAAATGCATAGATCGCTTAAAGTTGTTTCATATTATCCTATCCCACCAATTATGTGATAATATATTAAAACGGAAAATTAAAAACTGATAAATTAAAATTTAAAATATAAATGTGCCATTGCTTTAGAACTGATATCTATTTCATTAAAGAATGTAAAATCGATGATATTTGTAACCCCGATATATATATTCCTTTTTTTACCTATTAAAAAATCTAAACCTACACTGACAAAAGTACCAAAAGCATATGGGATATCTGTAATAAAATTATTTGTTATACTCTGATAATCAATTATATCAAATCTGTAGACAACACCACTGCCAATAAAAAAATCGAATTTGTCAGAAAATTCAAAACAAGCTTCAAGTAATAATCTGCTTGCTAATGAATGATAGTGAATAATTCGACCCTCTCTATCTCTATTAAAAGCAAATGAGTAGCTGAAAAGTAGTCCAGGACGAAGAAGAAAATCAAATTTCTCGTTATCTACTGGTTCAAAAGCTAGTTTAATTCCAAATTCCAGATACATCGTTGGCCTGATATATTCCTTCCATTCGCTATTTAATATAAAGTAATAGCCCAAAGAAGTAAAAATGCCAAAAATGCTATTTTTATCGGTATTCTCTGTATTATCTTCTTCGTCTTCAGTTTCCTCCGGATTGTTATCCATTTCTTCTTCAGACTTTTCTTCTTCTGTTTGTTCCTGCTCTAATTGTTCTTCTTCCAATCTTTCCTGCTCTAATCGTTCCTGCTGCATTATTTCTGCTTCTATTCTCGCTTGTTCCAGCCTTTCATTTTCTAATTGTAACTCATCTTGTAATGTTACTGTTAGTTCCTGGTTTAAAGTATATGCCAGTCCTAAAAAGAATTCATCCTGGCTGGTGGCTTTCTTAGAATATCTCAAATCATAAATTAACTGGTTTTCTTCTTTACTGTATAATTTAACTATTGCTAAATATTCATTTATATCAGGTTCCATAAATATTTCACCAAATAATATATAGTCAATATTATAAAAAAAACAGACTGCTAAGGCACCTAAAGTATTTTTTACTGGTAAAATATCCAGATTTTCGGACGTATCAATATCCGAAATATACCGATATGTGATAGAATTTGTTGATGTTTGTAAAAGTTTATTTCTAAATAAAATTAATATTTCTTCATTATCAGTTGGATCCTCACCATTAATTTGAAAATCATCTATATAAACTTCAAAAGTATATAGATTTGAACAAATCAGCAAAAAAATAGATAATAATATGAGTTTGCAATATCTACTATTCATTAAAATAATCCCACATTAATTATAATCTCACTGGATAAAAATAGCAAATAAAAATTGATACATTAGAAGTATTTGATATATTGATTAAATTGCATTATATTATAAACTATGAGCCCGGTAGGAAAAAAATATTTTAGAATATGCACCCTTGTTTTTATAATAATAGTGTTAGTGGGATGTACTTTCGAAAGTAATTTATATGTTGCCTTTATGTGGTCAGATGGTGAAAAGCCGGATTCTACTTTTTCAAGTAATATACCAAATGTTCCGGATGATATTGATTCCATTGCTTATGGAGGAAATTTCCTTACATTTCCAGGAACATATTCATTATCATACAGTTATATCAGCGGTGAAACAAAATCTTTTTCCTTTACATTAGAGGAAGATACTGCAGTCTTAGGCAGGGAATTTAGATATTATCACATTTATCTTACACAAGATACAGAACCTTATATGTTAAAATATCCTTATTAACGATGAATTATACATACTTTCGCTTTTGTTTAAAATAATTAAAACTTATCAAAGAATATGGTATAACAGAACACAGCTCTTTTTATATTTCAACAAAAGAATAGCCTAATGTATCTATCTTATTTTTTAATGCTGTATTGATAATTTGTATTTCTTTTCTGGTTAGATTCTTTTTCCATTTTTCATGGTTTTAAGGAATTGTCTTAATACGCCAATTTTGTTTTGATGATATCTCACAGAAATTAGTAATATCATTAAGTACGGAAATCTGGCTGGCAACTAATGAATCATACCTTACTTTGAAATAATTAAGTTTACGATATTTTTTTACCTGTTCTGAAATGTATGAATTAACATTATACCAATATCCGGCCAGCAGCTCTATAGAAGTATGATCATATATTGAATATATATTTTTATTTCTTTTTCTAATCTGGTCAATTTTATTATTCCATCCTCTATTCGGATAGATATTTATGCAGGCATCAATTTTGTCCGGAATTTCAATAAGAATATTGGGAAGTTGTTTTATCATGATTTTCCAGCTTGAATTCACTTCATACGGATTTCTAATTATATGTATTATCTTTACATCCGGAAATATTTTATTAATATAACCGATTTTATTGCTGAGGTGAGGATTTTTATTAAGCAATCGGAAATTACCCTTTTTAAGTTTTGGATACCGGTTTAATAAATAATTATGAAAATAATTGATTCTTTTTTCATTAATGTCATTCTCATTCATGGAGAGACAAAAAGGATGACCTACTGCATTTGAGAATTTGTCACCGCCGAATCCAGCGATTATAGCACCTCCAATCTTAGCCCACATTTCAGTGTCTTTACCATCCGGGAATCCTTTAGTTTTAACTAATTGTTTGTGCTCAGAAAGTAGATTAAATAACAGAATTGTACCGGACCTTCCGCATCCGATGATTATTATGGGCTTTTTTATCCTATTTGCTAAAACAGCAGAGTTGCTTATTTCTTTTGGATAGAATCTTTTAATACGGTTAAGATCCCGGATAAATTTGTATATTTTTACTTTTATTTGTCCTAAGAAACTCATTTTATTTTTTGAAAAAAACTCCCTGTTTTTTTAAAATTAAATGTACATATTTATAAAAAAGTATTGTTTCATTAAACAAAATAAAAAGGTTTTTAAAAACGGTTTTTTGTCTTTCAAAATCTCTTATATCCATTATTATAGAAAACAATCATTTTTTTAATTTATATATTAAAGATGATAAATCTTTTCGAAATAGTAAAACCCCTAATAAAAAGGATAAAATGATCTTAATCAAAATTGATAAAACAAAATTAATGTTAAAAATGCTAATAGCATAATAGAATCCTACAAACAGTATTAACATGAAAAAAGGTTTCATAATAATGATTAATGGAGTTACATGCATATTTAAATAAAATTTAACTACTAACCAAGTGAGCAATGCCATAATTAAATAAGAGATCACGGTTGTATAAGCTCCGGCAGTATATCCATATTTAGGAATATAGATAGCATTTAAAATAATATTGATTGCACATGATAATAATGCTATTATTGAAGAAAGAATACTTTTTTTTGCATAAATGATTTGATGATGATATATTTCAAATATACTAAAAAAAACATATCCTATAACAATTATTGGAATAATATTAAATGCGGAGTGAAATTTTTCAGCAACAAGAAATATTCCTAGATCTTTGCCAAAAAGTATTAAAATACTGGCTGCTATTATTGTTAGCCGAAAGATTTTATCTATATCACTATCATGATTGTTATATTGCTTCTTTTTTATATATTCAAAAAATTTTGGAACCCAGGCTAGTTTTAAAGCACTAAAAAATATCAATAATAACATACCTATGTTGTAGGCCATACTGTAAAGACCGGCATCTGAAGCATTTGTATATTGATAAATCATTATTCGATCAAAATGGGCTAAAATAACTCCACTTAATGTATAAGGAATTAAAGCGACTGAAAAAATTAAAATATACTTAACATGCTTGAAATTAAATGTAAATTTAAAATATGAAATAATAATCTTAACAAAATAAATAGATAAAATAAAATTAATTATTAATCGTCCCCAGAACCACCCAATATATTTTTTGTTTTCGAGTAATAATATGAAAATTATGAATAACAAAAATCTAACATAAGAAGCAACTATATTCGTTTTGGCTATTTTTTTAGTTTCTCTTTTCGCTATAAATAATTGTTGAGAAAATACGTTTATTATAACCATAAACACTAATGGAATTAAATAAACAAATATTTCTTCTGGGATATTTAATAAAATCAATATATCATTTCTAAAAATCATGAATAAAATTAAAATTATTGATAAACATATAATAATAAGAATTATGGATGTACTAACAAACTGATTAAAATCTCCTTTTTTTTCGTAATAATATCTTGCAATAGAAGCATATGAATTTAACGTAAAAATTATTACAAAAATACCAACATATGACGAAAAAACATTAATTATACCATAATCACTTGTTGAGAGTAGACGAGAAATTAGTGGAATGGAAATAAAAGTTAATGCTTTTGAAGCAATATCAGCACTAAAAAGGTTTTTAAAGTGTAATAATGTTTTAAGAAATGGTTCTTTATTTTCCAATTATAAATATTTTCCTTAAATCTTTAATATCATAAAAAAAAGGTTTTTTCTCTTTAATTTAACATTTTAATTTTTCTATTGATACCTGCTAATATGTTATATTATCGAGGGATTGTTTTATATAGCCATTTATATCTTCTTTCTATACCTTTTTCGGTTTTATATTTTTGCATACCGTATTTATTGTATCCCTTTATAGGTATTTTTAGCTTTTCTATGTTTTTCTGGCAATAATAATAATTGACGAACAACCTTTTTTGGATTGCGGATAAATATTAAAAATTTTTTGAAAATAATAAAATGGTAAATTTAATCCGGTAATAATCCGGGCAATCCATTTATAGGTAGAACTTTTAAAAACATTTTGAAAGTTCAAAATTCCTAAATTCAGAAAGTTGAGATAATATTTGAATGAAATTTTCAAATCTGCATCAATATGATAACTTGCATAATCTTCGATCGATAATATATTATGTGAATTATATATCGCTCTATCAATAAATTTCTGTAAATGAAAAATGTGCGAAACCGTATTTGGTAAGATATTAATTATTAATCCGTTTTGTGATAAAAATTTTTTCATTACGTTTATTATCTCTAATGGACTTTGAAAATGCTCTATTACACCAAACGAAATTATAATATTAAAATAATTTTTTAAGTGGTCAAAATCCTTTAAGAAATCTCCATAATAGATTTTTCCTTCTACACCGGCTTTTTTTATATTTTCCTTTGCCATTAAACAACCCTGCTTTGAATAATCGATACCATATACTTTATAACCAAATTCCTTTGCAAAATATCCAAGCCACATAGATGCACCAACGCCTAATTCCAATAATCGAATGTTGTTATCCTTTCTAAGGAATTGTTTAAAAATCTTGTCAAGCTCAAAATCCCCCCTATATTTTTCAGGTTTTGGTAAATAGTTATTTTGTTTCTTAATGCTATAATATTTATCCCATTGTTTCTGTTGAGATAGTTCAAAATTCATATAGTAGCTTAAACCTCAATATTCAAATCCAAGTTTCTTGCTTATTCTAAAAGCTGCAGTAGTAGGAGAAAAATGTTCTTCAACATATTTTCTACTTTCTAATCCAATTTTCATTCTTAGCTCTCGATTAAAAACAAGTTTTTCCAGCCACCTGCAAACTTCTTCTGCAGTTTCTGCTTGACAAACTGGTGATTTCCTACCTATAAGGGGTTCAATTATATTAGGTCGCGCATTTCCGATAACAGGCCTTCCTACAGCCATTGCATCCAACCCGGCCATACCAATAATATTTTTTCCTAATTGTTCAAACATAATATCACAAGCAATATACTGTTCAAGTACTTTTTTTTGACTCATTTCCTGATGCCATGTGACAAGGTTTGTGAAACCCTCCTTTTTAATCAAATTTTTTGTAAAATCGATATCTGCACCTTTTTCAACAAAATGGATATCTAATTTATAATTTGTTATTTTAAGGAATTGTCCAATTCCTTTTATCATAATATCATTTCTCTTGTTTTCATAACTACTATATGTTTTTGGTAGAGGTTCATGCCAAAGAAACCTGGTAGCATTAAAAATTCTTATTTTTTTATTTTCTCTTGCTTTACAATATTTAATTCTCTCTGTGTTACTCATCATAAAAAAAAACCTTGTATTTTTATCTTTTAAAATTTCATTAAGTATTTGGTCTGCCTGATTATTAATACCTTCAGGAAAATAATTAACAAGATGAGCCATTTCTATTCCTTTTCTTTGATCCTTTGTCAATTTTTTATGAAGCATTTTTTTTAATAATCTTGTTAACCTGGTGTCACTTTTTTGGCAGCTTATTTTTAATATTTTGTTGAAATCACATAAGAGATCAATATCTGAACCAGTAAGAAGTGAAAAAGATTTTATCTTTTTCTTTAAATATGGCCTTATTCTATGTCCTGAATCATTTAAAACAACAAGATCAGCTTTGTTTAGAATATCTATCTCTTTTTTCATCATTATGTTTGGAAAAAAACTTTTTTTATTTGAATATGGTTTTACCTCGATAATCCAATCTGGATAAGGATAGTTAATATCAGAATATCTATGTTCAGGCCGAAATAAACTGTAATCTTTTGGGTAGTTAATAATAAATGTCACATCCGCCCCTATCTTTTTCATAGCCAAAGCAAGCATAAAGGGGTAATTGCCTGTGTTCCCTAAAAAGCAAACTTTCAATATTTATTTTTCCTTGCAATAAAAAATTTTCTAGTCATTTGTTGGCATATATCATATTTATTACTGTTGATTATATTTTCTGTTATAGCTTTATTCACTCCTTCATAAGTAGAAAATGCATCATCAAAACAAATGTAGCCTCCTTTAACAAGATGCTTTTCAACATTTCTAATATCTGTTTTTGTAGCTTCATAACTATGATCTCCATCAAGAAATGCCAGCTTTATTTTATTTTCAATAGAGAACTCATTAAAAAACATATTTGAATCACCTTTAAAATAAGTATTTATGTCATTTAAATTATTTTTATTAATAGACTGTTTCCATATATTAAGTATGCTATTATTTATTTGATAAACCGGTATTATATCCTTTTCATACGGTTCTTTCCAAACAGTCTGAACCTGATAAGCACTAATGCTTTTGTCTTTAAATTTTACCTTAAATGAATAGCTGCCGTCTTTATTCTTCTCCCAGTCCTCTTTATCTGGAAATAAATCGATAGAATAAACTTTCTTTTTTTCATTACTTATCTGCACTGCTTTTCCAAGAATAACAGATGATCTTCCACACCATGCTCCTACCTCAACAATATCACCATCCAATCCCTTTGACATTAAAGCCAACATGAACAATGTGTATAACTCATCTATTGGCGACCAGCCTGGAATATCCTTTACAATTTCCTCGATCTGTTTCCACACTTCATTTGTTTTAATCATTTTCTTCCTATATATCATTATTTTAATAGATTTAAATAATTTGTCTAACTTTTATTTTCAGAAATTATTAATAAAGTCAATATATTTATAAATTCTTTCTTCATCTATACTTTCAGGATTTACAAAAAAGTTAATAACCTGATTAGAAACATTTTCTGCATTTATTAAAATTTTTCCTGTTCTGAGCTGATGAAGAGCTTTATAATGTGTTGTAATAATGAGTCCTTCTTTTTTTGCTTTATCTATCAATTTTTTTCTATTACCTTTATATAAAACGATATATCTCCAAACTACAACATCTTCTTTGTATTGCAGTTTTAACAATTTTTCTGAATGGAATAAGCGATTATAAATAGATGCATTGATATTTCTTTGAATAATATTTTTACTTAATGATGCAATTTTATTTTTGAATTTCTTTTCTTTTATTACATCATCTGAATATGAGAAAAAAACATTTTTATTTAAAAAAGCTTTACTTTTCTCAAATAATAAATTGTTATCCGTCAAAATTGCACCACCTCCTCCAATATCAATAATCTTGTCTTTTCCAAAACTAAATATACTTACATCACCAAAACTGCCAAGTGGTTTGTTATTAAAATATCCACCTAAAGCCAAACAGGCGTCTTCTATTAAGAAAATATTATTTACTTGAGCAAATTCTTGTATTTCATCAATCCTGCAATATCTTCCATAAGAATGAACGGCAATAATAGCTTTCGTATTATTAGAAAATACTTCAATGATTTCTTTTTTCCCCATACAAAAATCTTCTTCATTCACATCAGCTATAATAGGTGTAAAACCAGCCAGAGTAACAGCAGATAATACAGCCGGGCAACATATTGAAGGTAAAATAACTTCTGCTTTTTTTGGTATGCCGCTGTTTAATAAAGAAATAATTATTGCAGCAGTTCCCGAACTTGTTGGAATAATATTAGCTCTATTTGTTAATTCTTTTAATTTGTCTTCGATTATCATTCATTTACCTCTTAACTTCATCTATTATATTTCATTATTTAATAAATCTTCCGGGACTAATTCCATCATCATATTAACATAGGCCCTTCCTTCATCCGGCCATCTTGTTTGTACCCAGTCCGGACATTGTCCGCAGGAATTGAATTCTTTATAATTATTATTTAAGTGAGCGTTTCTTAATCTGGTCATAAAATCTGACTGCCATATCTCTTTTACAGTATTGTCGCTGAAACTGCATATCTGTGATTCATGTTTCCAATCAGCAGGACAGAACCCTAACATTCCTTCCGGTGATAGAACAAGTCTTTCCCACGGATATACACATGGTCTTCTCTCAATATTTCTTGAATTTTCTTCCATCTTTTCTTTAATTCCCGCTTTTGCTCCACTAGCAGAATGCAGTCTTCTAATTACTACATAATCAGCTCCAACTTCATTCCAGAAATTTTTAAAAGAATCAACTTCATTTTTATTAAACGGCTGCTTTACAAAACTCACAACAAGCTTTGAATTATAATTTCCCGATTTTATCAATTTAATCAGTCTTAAAATGTTTGGCCGTACTTTGCTTAAATTACCTTTAACTCTTATTTTTGAGTATGTACCATCATCAAATGCATCAAGACTTATATCAAACACATTAATACCTGCATCTAGAAATATTTTTGCTTTTTTTTCCGATAATAAGGAACCATTTGTAGTCAGATTTATTTTTGTTTTTACATGAGTTCCCGCATATTTCACCATTTCATCAAAATCAGGATGAATAAGTGTTTCTCCGCTTGCAGAATATCTTAAATATTGACAAAATCCAAAGCCGTCAACAGATATCTCATCTATCATTTTTTTATGAAGCTGTACATCAAGATGTACTCCTTTAAAAGCATCTGTTTTTACAAACTCCGAATGCGGGCAGTGTACACAGGCATAATTACAATACTGTGTTGAGTCGATAATAATTTGCGAAGGGAATTCGCTGTGTAAATGCTTCTGGAAACCAAATTTAATATTTTTATCCATTTTCAATCTCCTTTAAAGCTCTTCATTAATTTATAAAAATCGGGACCTTCATTAAAGATTAAATCCAACATAGTAACACTATGCTCAAACGGCGGAAAACACTGTTTATATTCAGGATATCCACTATAATCCATCCATTCTATTTCAATACCAGCTCTTTTTAATTTAGTAACATCCAGATAATTTTTTGCAGACGGCCCGCTCAAATATAGTGTTGCATCTACTTTTTTTAATAATTCTATTACTCTATCAGATTTACTTTTTTTTAAATTATATTTCCTGGAATCGTCGAATTCAGTTTTTATTCCAAGAATTTTATGGGATATCTCTTTTATAATAAATTGATTAATATCTGACAAGTTCTGCCATTTTTTATTCAGATAAATTTCTTTAAAAATATTTTCATAATCATTAAAATATCTGGTTTTATTATAATGTATATATATCTTATTCCAGTGTTTTTTTTGCCACTTAATATCTTTTAAATCAACTTCACAAATTAATCTTTTTTCATTTCTGCCACAAGGTATGCTTAACCACTCTACACCATTATTTGTTTTTATTTTATTTCTATTTCGCCAATCATCTTTTGTGTACTGCAAATCATCATGGAAAATAAATAAATCGACTTTGTTAATAATATCGAAATATCCCTTCCATGGAATATAGTTTGATTGTAATATTGCAACTCTTTTCTCATCCATTAAAAAAATCTATTATTTTTTTTGTTACATATTCCACATCTTTATATGTCAGGTCATAGAACATAGGTAGCCGTAAAATTCTTTCACTCTCTTTTGTGGTGAAATGATCTTTTTGTGAGAAATGACAATGTTTTTTACTTGTTTCAGTAGTATGTAACGGAATAAAATGAAATACTGCCTTTATGCCATACTCATGAAGATACTGTATTATTTCTGTTCTCTGATTTATATCCTTCACTTTGATATAAAACATGTGGGCATTATGTTTTGCGTTTTTTGGTATATATGGAAGTTCGATAAGTTCTTTTTTCATTAATTCTTCTAAATTCCTATAATACTGATTCCATAAATCCATTCGTTTTTTCGAAATAAGCTCAAATTCTTTTAATTGTGCATATAAAAAAGCAGCACTCAATTCACAGGGGAGATAACTGCTTCCAATATCTTTCCAACCGTATTTATCTACCTCACCTCTGTAGAACCTGCTTCTGTCTGTCCCCTTTTCTCTAATAATTTCCGCCCGTTCAAAAAACTTACCATTATTAATGAGCAAAGCACCGCCTTCGCCGCAGCTAATATTTTTTGTATCATGGAAACTATAGCATCCGAGATCTCCTATAGAACCCAATGCCTTTCCTTTATATTCAGCTCCAATCGCCTGTGCAGCATCTTCAACTACATAAAGATTGTTTCTTCCGGCTATTTCCATGATTGTATCCATTTCACAGGCAACACCGGCATAATGCACAGGAACAATAGCCTTTGTTTTTCTTGTTAAAGCCTTTTCTATCTTTTTTTCATCAATATTTAAAGTATCCGGTTTGATATCTACAAATACAATTCTGGCTCCTCTTAGAATAAAGGCATTGGCTGTAGATGTAAATGTATAGCTGGGCATAATAACTTCATCGTCTGCTTTTATATTAATTAGCATTGCAGCCATTTCTAAAGCATGTGTACCTGATGTAGTTAAAAGTGCTTTTAACGTTTTAGTATTTTTCTCGAGCCATTTATGGCATTTTTTTGTATAATAACCGTCTCCTGATAGATAACCGTTAGATAAAACATTTTCAATATACTCTTTTTCCTTTCCTGTTATAATTGGTTTATTAAATGGAATCATTCGTTCTTCCTTTTTTAATGCTTATTCTACCACAATACTTCAATAAATCCGGATGGATTGCTATGCCATGTGAATTTTTTTATATCGGGTCTTTTGCCAAAATTCTTTTGAAAATATTCATCAACTGCCTTTGTTTCACCTCCAAATGTTTCAATTGCGTATTCATCGCATATTATTATTCCACCTTTTGTCATACAGGGTACAAAGTTTTCCAGAGCAATTTTTGTAGGCTCATATAGATCAAGATCGAGATTTAATAAAGCAATCCTCAGTCCATTTCCAAATTTTTTTATAAATTTAGGAATAGTATTAATAACATCACCTTTAATAAATTCAATACGATTTATATGTTTAATATGTCTATCTTCATTCATCGCTTCGTTTGCCAGTTTTAAATCATTTTCTATACTTTCCCCGCCAAAATATCCTCCTTTAATAACATCTTCTTTTGAATTTTGTTCTCCATCTTCTTCACTAAGGGTCGGGAATCCTTCAAAAGTATCAAAGCCATAAACAACTTTTCTTACATCTGTAGGACAAAAAATCTCACAAAATTTTGCAAATGAAAACGTAGATGCCCCGCGGTTTACTCCCAAGTCTACAATAACGCCTGGTAAGTTTACAATTTTCTTAAAAATTTCATAATGTGCTAAAAAACGGGCCATATTAAAACGTGGTGTAAAGACAGGAAAATTTCTGAATAACTCAAATGTTGTTAATGAGGTTTGAGTAAATACTTTTTCTAATATTTCTTTTTGTTTTTTTTCGGGCTCATGCTTCATGGACATATCATACATTATAAGTAAACTCCTTTCTTAAAATATTATTAATTATTAATGATATTTTAACAATTATTATAATTTAAACCATGACATTTTTAAATAATTTTAATAATCAGTCTTTCCTGAATTCCTGTAGGGATTACAACAGTAAGGGGATAATATATTTCAAATAAAATGATACTAATTATTAATCGATAAATCAAGGACCAAAGAACTTTAAATGTTCTAATCTATCAATTATCTTTTGTCCCATGACCTTCAATACCGTTATAGCCATAGTGAACATCTATATTTTTCATACCGGCATCATTAAACCATTGCTTAACTGTATTAAGCTTTTGAGGTGAATCGTAAGCTGGTGAAAGCATGTCAAAGGAATCAAGGGTTGCCCATTCTTTAAGCATGTTATCATCTAAATCGTATACCCCTCTATAATCTGCAATTAGCAACATCAAGTTTATGGTTCTTCCAAAAGGTAGTTTATGAATAATTCTGGCAATTGGCCACATTAAATTAATATATTGTGTGATAATCTTATATAGGGTTTCTGAATTCATTCGTTTGCTTATAGGTCTAACCAGATATTTTGTCCATAACCAGATTGCAATTTCAAAGAAATTGTATTTACGATAAACATCAATTACCAGATTTCCATTAGTTTTTAAAAATCTCAGAAGACTCATAAAAGCATTCCTTACATCAGGAGTATGCTGCAGAACCCCAATGCAGAATATTTTATCGAAAAAGTTTTCTTTAAAAGGCATACAATAAATATCTCCCTGCACAATCAGAACATTATCTTTATCTCCATTTGATGCATAATTTACATCTACAGCATAACTATAATCCAATGAAACAACCATAGCTTTTGTTTTTACTGCTTGCTCTGTGAACCTCCCTGAACCGCTTCCAACTTCAAGAATAATTTCTCCTTCTAAATTTCTTTTCCATTTTGTCTCTTCAAAAAATCTTTTTTCAGATACGTTTGAACCGGAATAACTGTCGTATTGGGTTCTCGCATGTTTTGTCCATTCCAGTCCAAACCCACTGGCATAATTTTTAAGTGGAACAAAGCGAGGGATATATTGAACAATCTCATACTTCTTTTTACATTCCGTGCATATCAGGGTTCCATTTTTAATTGATTCTTTAGTGCGTTTTGTCACTTTCGCAATCTTCAAGTCAATTCTGCATTCCGGGCATATTAGATATTTAATATGAGTTTCTTTCATTAGTCACTGTCTGTTAAAGTGGGAATGCTTTTGTTTTTAATCGTTTTGCTTAACGCATAACAGATTCCAATAGAGCCAAAAAGAAAGAAGTGATATGGTGGCGAAGTGTATACAGGATTAGCAATACTTTCGATCAGGCTTTCAATTAGCATCATAAGTGTTCCTAATTGAAATGCTTTTATATATTTATTTTCAGAATATCTAATTTGTTTGGATAAAGACTTACAAAATATAAGTATTATTCCTAAGTATAATATAAAACCTATGAAACCAGTTTCTCCTATAACCATCGGCCAGAAAGTGTCCATTATAAAATTAGGCATATCTCTTGACATGCCCCATATTTTAGATATTCCATACTGTTCATAGATTGGGCTATAATATAATGAACTTATCCAACTGCCATATCTACCTAATCCTGCACCCAGCGGAAAATAGTCCTTTGCAATATCAACACTCTTAATGTAGAGTATATTTCTTGCGACATCCATGTAGGTTTCTGAATTTACATAGGTATTGATTTTTGACTGGAATAATTCAGATATGGACGGCCAGAAAAGGATAAAACAAATAATTGTAAAAAATGCTAATACAATGATAATTTTTATGCGTTTTTTACTTGGGAGGAAAGATAATCCAATTAATAGTCCTGCTACCAGCCCGATTATGGCTTTAGCTTTCATTGCAAGGAAACATCCTAAAAAAAAGGCGATACCGGCAAGTAAATATGACTTTTTTTTAAATATCATAAAGAAAGCAAAACAATATAATGCAGCAAAACTCATGAACCAGCCAAAAACTGCAGGATGTGTAAATATAGATTTTACTGTTGGAATTTTATTATAATATTCTATATACGTTAAATTCCCTGTTATAGTCCTAAATTGTTGTGGGGCTATAAAGTCTACACATCCAAGTAAAAAGATAACTAATGCAACCCAGAAAAAAGCGTGTAGGTATTTACGTAATATCCTTTTGTTAATAGAAAGGTTGGAAAATATATAAAATAATATGAAACCTTTTATGTATAAAAGTAATTGTGATGCATTAATTAACAATGGAACCTGATTACTAATACTTGATATGATTCCAAATAAAAGAAAAAAACAAAGAGGTAAATCTATGTTTGTTTTGATAAGTTTTCGTTTTTGAACAATACGAGATAAAAATATTAAACCAAAGATTAATATTGGAAATACTTCATCAACATATTTGATAGATTGATATATTATTGGCCATTGTTTGCTGTTTTCTGCGAGTAAATTTTGTAATAGTAAAAAAACACCAATAAATATCAATAAATAGTGAAGCCAATATACACTAGTTTCATATGGCATTTTTTCTCTATTGTAACTATACATAGTATTCCTAATATTCTTTGTGTTAAAATTTATTAGATTCTAATATTTATATTACAATGCAGCATAAAGCCAATTAAACAATATAAGTGTACTAATCCTAATTGGAAAGAATCACTTTGTCAAATACTAATCGGCCAGATCGGCCAGAAGTTAAATTTACAATCTTGAATTAGATTAAATAGTTCATTTAAAGAAATCTCTATGCACTCTGTTTGTATATTTTGCTATTTTGTCCCAATTATACTTTTCATTAATTATATCAACATAGGATACATGGCTATTATTTACAATCTAATAATCTCTCTTTAATTCTTTCTGTAAGATCCTGGATGTTACAATGTTAAAATAAGAGCCTTTTTGTAAACCAACTTCTGCATTTTTATCAAAAACTGTTATTCCAAAGCTCATTTTTTTAAGTTCAAGGAGAACTTTTATACCTCTGTCAAAACTACCAGTTCTTCCACGCAATTCTTCATTCTTTACTCCCTCTATGCTTACGCGAATACCTATTTTTGGATATTTTCGGGCTAGTTTTTTAATTTTATCCTGACACAGGGGGCAAATACATCAAATAGTTAAATGTAAAAATTGCGGATTGATGTATGTGAATCCGAGAGAAAAAGTAGATTTAGAAATATTTTCTAAACCGAAAAAGTCTTTACAATTTAATCAAATTGCTGATTATAAAAAGATGACAATGTTCATTAATAAAATAAAACCACAAAAAGGAAAATTATTGGAAGTTGGTTCTAATGTTGGAGTTTTTCTTTAATATCTAAAAGAATAAAGTTGGAATGTTATTGGTGTGGAACCTGATGCGCGCTTTGCAATATACACAAAGGAACATTTCCCCCTGTGTCAGCAACTTTAAAAGAATCTTCTTTCGATGTGGTTATTATGTTACATGTAATTGAACATCTGATATTGTGTAAAAGAAAAAGAAGTATTTGTTTGAAAAGAGCGAAACTGCAATTACTATATGATGAATATTAATTTATCCTTTGAAATAAATCATATTCTCAGTACGGCATCTTCAATACATCGCCGTATTTTTTTTAAACATTCATTAAAGTTTTAAATACTTTTTCATATTTTTCAGTTACCGACTCCCATGAATAACAACGTATCGCCCGTAATTGTGCTTTTTTACTATATTCGTTTACTAGAGTTTTATTATCTAATACTTTTTGTAATTTATTACTCAAATCCTTAATATTATTTTTCTGATAAATAATCCCACAGTCACTCACTACTTCCTTGTTTTCTGAAGTTCCATTTACTAAAACACAATTCCCGAATCCCATCGCCTCCACCAGGGCAGGGGGTGTGCCTCCTACTGTACCGGCATGAATATAACAATATGCATTGGATTGTAATTCTAAATATCCTGAACCAAAAATATAGCCTGTAAAAATTATCCTTTTATCATTTTCAGCTATACTAAAAAGATGTTTTTTATATTTTGAAGAATAAGGGGCATCGCCGATAATAACAAGTTTTTTTTTGGTTTTCACCTTTTTAAAAGCAGATATAGTTATATGGGCACAGTTTTCCGGCTCAAGACGAGCTACTATCAAGACATACTCCTCTGATTTTAGTCCAAATTTACTTAAGGCATTCTTAGTTGATATCCTCTTTGGATTATATCCGTATGGTATTACTATTGAGCTTTTACCATATCTTCTTGAATAGTATTTTTCTATCATTTTAGCATCAGTAATTACTTCATTCGGGAATATACAGGAAAGCATTTCTCCGATCAGATACCATAATTTGCCCAGCAATCCCCATTTCTTTCTTCTTCTCTCAATACCATCAACATTAACAACGACCTTCTGCCCGGCCAATCTTGGAATAAAAGAAAAGATACTGTTAGCTGCGTTGCAGATCAAAATCACGTCAAATTTGTGAAACAATGAGTGAATTACACTTAAAAAAGTATGTACAGGTGTATCCAAATATTTATGGGTAATAGTAGGCAGGATTACCAGTCTTACTCCTTTATAATAATCTCCCGTCCGGTAATCTTTTATAATGTTGCTCCTGCCATATACAGTAACCCGGTGCCCTTTTTCAACTAGCCTAGGCGCCAGTTGTTCTGTAAATGTTTCGAAACCTCCATATTTTGCCGGAACACCCCGGATACCGATAACAGCAATTTTCATTCTTTTATTCCCTCTATTATTTACTTCACCCATTCAAATTTCTGTAAATATTCTTTTAAACAGATTCGCCAGTTCCTCATCTCATTCAGATCTCTTAACTCTAATTTGAGGTTTATAAGTTTTTCTGAATATGGACGTGGTGCAAAATATTCTTTATTAAAATAATCAGAACTGACTTCAGTAAGTTTTATTTCATCTTTTAAATCCAATATGTTCAGTATTTCCTCAGCAACATCAAAACGGCTGCCATCACCCCTGCATACCATATTATACAGACCGTAAAAGCCGCTATCGATAACCTTGAGCATGTTGCCGGCAAAATCATAGGTATATGTTGGAGTACCCAATTTATCACGCACAAGAAATAGCTCTTTTTCCCCAGTATTTATCTGAGCCATTATCTTTTTTACAAATTTTTTATCTTTTCCGGGACCGCCACCCATCATCCAACCGGCCCTGAATATAAAATATTTCCCCAGGCTTTCTTTTACAGAAATTTCTCCGGCATATTTTGATTTACCGTAATAACTCAGAGGATTTGGCAGATCATAATCATTATATACCTCCTGGTTTCCGTCATATATACCTGCGGATGAAATATAAACCATTAAAATATTATTCTCCTTACACAGCTTCGTGATATTTTCTGTTCCCGTAGTGTTTGTTTTATACGCTTCTTGTATATTATTTTCACAAAATTCCAAATCAGTCAAAGCCGCTAAATGAAAAACTGCCAACGGTTGAAATTCAGATATCTCTTTTACCAAAGCATGATAATCCCTTATATCCAGGTAAGAAAGCCAATCAGTATTTACGTTAATATCTGTTGCTTTAACTGAACATAAACCGGAAAAAACCGAATAAACAGCTTCTCCCAGCATACCTCCGCATCCTGTAATCAATATTCTGCTATCTTTAGTTATCATATTTTCATATCCTTCTTTCAATAAATTATTTCTTAATCACATTCCAAAGTTTCTTCAGATAAATCGGCACTGAACGCCAATTAAAAGTTCCACTTTTAAAAAGAAGCATCGCCTGCAGGATTTTTCATTTTCTTTTTACAATCTGCCAGCTTTTTTCTATGGGCTTGCAAACATGCTAGCTGTTAATGATGCATCGGCTCAAACAATTAAAGATTTTCTGAATCGTTTTGGTTTCTACTCACTTTATAATAATCTGAATCATAAAGAATTTAATAAATTCTCATAAGTTTGTATAATCTTTTCTAATGAAAATTCTTTAACCTTTTCTCTGCCATGCATAATAAATATATTTTGTAAATCTTTATCTTTTAACAACCTTAGCATAGATTCTGCAAATGTCGTTATATTTTCAGCATTAACAAGTAACCCGTTTTTTTCATTCGTAATAATCTCTCTAACTCCGGATGAACTATGTGAAGCAATAACAGGGAGTCCGCAGGCCATAGCTTCGATAACCACATTAGGCAAACCTTCAAACATAGAGGGAAGAACAAGGATATCTGAACGAGCCATAAATTTGTAAGGATTTTTCTTATATCCTAAGAGCGCTGCCTTGTCTTCTAATCCTAATCTAGATATTAATCCTTCTAATCTTAACCTTTCTTCCCCTTCACCAAGTATAATGAGCCGTGTGTTATTTAATTTTTGTTTAACAATTGAAAATGCTTTTATTAAATGAGAAAATCGTTTTAGTTTATATAAATTTCCCACAGCTAAGACTAAGCGAAGATCTTTATCATTAAACCAGGGATGATCCACATATTCAGATGAAAGGGAAATTATTTTTTTGATATCAACAGGATTGTGTATAACTTTAATGTTTTTATTATCTATGCTAAAGGACGCTATCAAATCCTGTTTTGTTCTCTTTGAGACTGCAATAATATGGTTTGCTTTTCTATAAGTCATTTTTACTAATAATTTTCTGAACATCGCATAATTCATAATTCTTAACGATGATGAAGTTACTGTTCTTTCATTGATACATACGAATATTTTTAACAAGGATAGATATCGTGCTATGATAACCAATTGGTTTGCATAATATCCGAAACTTAATATAATATCCGGATTCTTTTCTCGTATAATGGAAATAAGTTTCATAATTATTCTGAATATATCAAATTTATTTTTCTTATTTAAAAAAACAGTTTCTATATCATTTTTAAGTTCGGAGGCCATGCCTTCTTTTTTCCCTAATACAACTAGAATAGGTTTAATTGTATCACCTATATTATTTAGAATATTTACCAGTACCCTTTCAGCACCTCCTTGTTTCAATCCATAAATAACAAATAGAACTATCTTTTCGGGTGTTCTTTTTTGCATATCAATTCCCTTAGTGATATTTTTCCCATAGGGAAAAGCTTAATAAAGTAAAGAGCCGTGCGCTGTGATTAATCCCGGACCTGTGTTCTATTAGTAACTTTTCGATATACTCTTTATTAAAAAAATGATTTGAACTTTCAAGTAGAAGCTCTCTAATTTTTGGGAAAAGGGGCCCCTTAAACCACTCTGAAACAGGTATGGCAAATCCCCATTTTCTATTAATCTTAAAGTTTTTTGGCAGTATTTTCTTTGCCAGATTTTTAAGAAGATATTTAGTGATTGTTTTCTTTACTTTGAAATTACCCGGAATTTTCTTAAATGAAAATTCTGCTATCCTATAATCTATAATTGGTGCCCTTACCTCCAGAGAAGCGAGCATACTTGCCCTATCAACCTTTACCAGGATGTCATCAGGAAGATATGTTTTAAAATCCGAAAAGGTGAGAGTATTTATAAAATCATATTTACTCTGGAGTAAAATAGAATGAATAGACCTTTCCGGTTCAAGGAAATTAGTATTTAAATTATCCAATACATCGGAATCCAGGATATGCTTTCTATATCGTTCTTTAAAATAACTATGGGTTATGCGATCTATAAATGCCCCATGTGGATCTAAGCTAAGTCTTAACAACTGTCTTTTACCAATAAATGTTTCCGGAAGGTGTTTAGCTGCTCTGGCAATAGATTTTCTAAGCCGGAAGGGTATTAACTTTGTTGTGTAGTAATTACCAAGTGTTCCCAAATATGTACTATATCCACCAAATAATTCATCCCCTCCATCACCTGAAAGAGCCACAGTTACATATTGTTTTGTTTTTTTAGAAACAATATAGGTCGGAATCATAGAAGAATCCGCAAATGGTTCATCAAATTGGCGGACAAGCTCCGGAAGAATTGAGAAAGAATCAGGTTTTACTATTATCTCATGATGGTCAGTATTGAAATATCTAGCAATCTGTCTGGCATATGGAAGCTCATTATATTTGGATTCCTCAAAACCAATACTGAATGTTTTAACCGGTTCATTAGAAATCCTGCTCATCATGGCAACAATCAGGCTGGAGTCTATTCCGCCACTTAAAAATGCACCCAGGGGTACATCACTTATCATCCTGAGACGCACAGAATCCTCTAAAAGAGCTTCCAACTCTTCCAGTAGTTCATCTTCGGAATAAGTATTTTTTTCCGGTTCTGGAAGTTCCCAGTAACACCAGATCCTCTTCCGGCCTGTATTCAGGTCATAGATCATCGCATGGGCAGGAGGAAGTTTATTTACATTTTTAAATATACAGAGTTCTCCCGGTATATAGCCAAAGCTTAAATAAAAGTTCAGAGCCCGGATGTCTATTTCCTTAGAAAGAGTCTTATCTCTTAATAAAGCTTTAATTTCGGAAGAAAAGGCAAATCTGTTATTATACTCTGAATAGTAAAAAGGTTTCTTTCCAACTCTATCCCTTGCCATAAAAACCAGTTTTTGGTCCAGGTCATATATCCCAAAAGCAAACATACCATTGAATCTTTGAATACAATCCATACCCCACTCTTTATAGGCATTGATAATTACCTCAGTATCTGTATGACTTCTAAAGATATATCCTTTGTTTTCAAGTTCTCCCCGGATTTTCTGGAAATTATATATTTCTCCATTATAGGTAATCCATATCTTACCTCTTAAATCAGACATTGGCTGTCTGCCGGCATCTGAAAGGTCTATTATAGAGAGCCTTCGGTGGGCAAGGCCAACAGATTTGTCCAAATTGATCCAGTATCCGAAATCATCAGGGCCTCGATGCGCCAATGTATCCCGCATCTTTATTAGAAGCCCTTTATCTATACCTCTATGATCTACTATTCCTACAATACCGCACATAGATTATCCATTATAGTTATTATTTCTCCTTATCTTATACATGTAAGTTATTTATTTTCGAATTTATTTAAAAATTCTTCGGCAGTAAATATACCTAATTTTTCTTAATATATGCCCCCTTTTTAATCCATAGATTTTGGATTTGCCCAACATTTACATTTTCTTCAAGCTGCTGCAATTTTTACATTGGACAAATTATACTTATAGCATATATAATTTATTTCAGAAAGGGGATACCGGTTAAGCAGGCATGAAAATATTACTAATAAATAAATTTTTATTCCCAAAAGGAGGCGCTGCTATTAGCACCTTAAAAACCGGAAGCCTGCTTAAAACAAAAGGAAACAAAGTTTCTTTTTGGGGGATGAAAGATCCAAGGAATCCTTTATTTCCATATAATAAATATTTTGTATCAAATATTGATTTTAATGGAAAGATAAGCTTAACTAAGAAATTTAAAGCTGTATTTAGAATATTATATTCAATAGAGGCAAAAAAAAAGATAAAACAATTAATAGAAATCGAAAAGCCGGATATAGTACACCTTAATAATTTTGCTCACCAGATTTCTCCATCAATTTTAAGTGTATTTAAAAAGCAAAATATTCCAATTGTAATGACAATTCGAGATTTTAAATTAGTTTGTCCTTATTGGTATCTGTTAAAGAATGGTAAACCCTGTGAAAAGTGTAAACATGGCAGATATTACTGGTGTGTTATTAATAAATGTACAAAGAATTCTTTTTTAAAAAGTTTAATAAATACGATAGAGATGTATCTGCATCATAAGATATTACATATCTATGACTTGATTGATGTATTTATTTCGCCAAGTATATTCTTAAAGAAAAAAATAATAGAACTGGGATTTAATAAAGAGATTAATTTTTTGCCGAATTTTATTAATATAAAAGAATATACTCCAAAATTTGAACCGGGCAAAAAGAGTATTTGTTATTTTGGAAGGCTTTCAGAAGAAAAAGGACTTTTTACATTACTAGAAGCAATAAAAAATATAGATATTAGATTAAAGATTATTGGTGAGGGACAGTTAGAAGAGAGATTAAAAGCTAAAGTAAAAAACGATAAAATTAATAATATTGATTTTTTAGGTTATAAAACAGATAATAATTTAAGTAAAGAAATAAAAGATTCTATGTTTATAGTTATTCCTTCTGAATGTTATGAAAATAATCCGAGAAGTATATTAGAAGCTTTTGCTCTTGGCAAACCAGTTATCGGTTCAAAAAGCGGTGGGATTCCAGAGTTAGTAAACCACGGTAATACAGGTTTAATATTTGAACCTGGTAACTTTGCAGATTTAAGAAATAAAATTATAAGGCTTATAAACGATCCTGACAGGATTAAGGAAATGGGTATAAATGCCAGAAAATTTGTTGAGGAAATGTATAATCCGGAAGATCATTATCAGAAATTGATAAAAATTTATAGGGACGCTATAAGAAAAAAGAAATGAAAGTATTGCTTTTAAACTCACCGCCATTAAAGCGTTATGGTATAGTCGGACAAATATATCCGCCGTTAGGCGTTTTATATCTTGCTGCATACTTAAGGCAGGGAAATAATAATTTTGATATAAAGGCTATTGATGGATATCAAGAAAAAAACATTACTGCAGTAGTTAGAAAAATAGTATCCTTTTCCCCTTCTATCCTTGGTATTTCATTTACAACACAGGCCGCAACAGGTGCATATAAGATAATCTCCAGGGTAAGAGAAGAGCTGAATAATATTTTTATTGCAGCAGGTGGAGCACATCCAACTATTTATCCTGAAGAGCTTTTAAAAAAAACTACAGCAGATGTAGCTGTAATTGGTGAGGGAGAAGTAACTTTTACTGAATTAGTTAATCGAATACAAAATAATAATAATTATTATGATTTACCCGGCATTGCTTATAGAAAAGGCGTTTTATGTAAAATAAACAATGCCAGGCCTCTAATTAAAGATATAAATTCTATTCCATTCCCCGCACGGGATCTTTTAGACATTAAAAAATATCCCGGATATCATTATAAAAAAACTTTCTGGGACACATCTTATATTTCCGGAAGAGGCTGCCCCTACCAGTGTGTTTACTGCTCCAATCCAGTCTGGAAGTGTACAAAGCCATGGATAAGACTGCGAAGCCCCGAAAATATCGTCTCTGAAATTGAACATTTAAAAACAAAATATGGAGTAAGAGAGTTTTTTGATCAGACAGATCTTTTTAACTCAAGTCTTAGCTGGGCAAAAAAGGTTTGTGATGAGATTATTAAACGTAATTTGAATATTGAATGGAAAGTTCAAATGACAGTTAAAAATATTGATAAAGAACTGGCGCAAAAAATGGTTCAGTCCGGATGCTGGCTTGGGATTATAGGGATTGAAACCGGAAATGATGAAACAGCCAGAGGAATTAATAAAAGAAGCTCAAGAAAAAGTGCAGCGGAAGCTCTTTCCATATTAAAAAAATACGGCATGAAGACCTTTGCTTTATTGATGGCTTTTAATGTTTGGGAAGAAAATGGCTTACTTAAGTATGAGAACATAGAGGACACTTTAAATACTTTAAACTTTGCAAAACAAATGATAAAAAAGAGAAAGATCGATATAATCTCATGGTCATTAACTACACCCTACCCGGGAAGTAAACTTTTTAGTATTGCAAAACGCCATAAATTAATAAATGAGAATATTGAAGGAAAGTGGGAGCTCTGGGATTCCAGTGAAAATTTTATTATGAAACTTCCCGGTGTTACTAATAAAGACTGGCATATTATAAAAAGAAAAGGCAAAGCTTTACAGGTTATGCTGCTTTTTAGAAGCGGTACATTTAACTGGCGTTCGATACCTATTTATTTAAAGAAACTTTTAAGTTATATAAAAAATAAATTGTAATTTAAGTGTTCTGTTTTTTTGACAGTACTACAACAGTTTCGGATATACCAGGCAAAATATGAAACCTGGCAATCCTATTTAAGCAGGCTTTTTTTAATTCCTGATCTATTCGATTTAGATTTATCGGATTCCATAAGATACCATTCCGATTACGATTTTTCCGTCGGAGTAATCCCTGAATGGATAATTTATTATAATAAGCCGTAATTACAAACATTTTGCTCACTCTTCCTATTTCTTTAAGTATATTTAGTCTTTTATCTGTGGGTAAGTGCCCAAATAAACGAAGAGATACAACAATATCAAAAAAAGAATCAGGAAAGGATAATGATTCCGCATCACCAAACTGAAGTGCTATTTTATCTTTGATATAATGATTTTCTAATTTTTTTTGTGCCTGGCAGATCATTGCTTTCGAAATATCAACCCCTGTTATCTGGAATCCTTTTTTTGCTAAATAAAGAGAAAGCCGTCCTGTACCACACGGTATATCTAAAATCCTGGCCGGGGCAGGTAATCCGGTTTTCTGTATTGCCCAATAAATAAGCCTTTTCTCCATTCTGTCAACTATTTTGCCTTTCAAATCTTTAAATCTTTTTAGATCATATTCTTCTGCAACTTTCTTATCTTTATAAACATATTTGGCTTTATAAGGCAATTTTCATTTTCTCCTTAAAATTATGTATAATTCAATATACCTATTGCAACTTCATGATAACATCTAAAATATTTTTATTAAAGTCTTGATATGTAAAGAAAAAGCCCAAGAACTTTTACTATTTTATAATCATAAAGCAACTACGCTGCTCTATGATTGTCATATTAATATATTATTCTGCTTTTCCTTTACTAAACCATAATTCTAAATATTTTTTAGAGATGTCATAAATATTATAGTCATTTATTATTTTTTGTTTACAATATTTACTCATAGTTAAAAAATTTTCTTTTATTTCAAACATTTTTAAAATCAAATCATTTTCATTTTTAGCAATGAAACCTGTATGTCCGTCTACTATTATTTCTTTAGCGCCAGGTACGTCTGTAGTTAGAATTGGTATGCCAGAAGACATTACTTCAATCCATGTAAGCGGAGGGGCAAGAATACATTTTTTATTTAAAATGGGAGAGTAAAAGATATCCGAGGCTGTCTTCAGGAGACAGAATTGTTCTACGCTTGTTGGTTGTACATAAATTCCTGCATCAGGTTGATTGTATTCTTGAATATCTTTTTTAAAGCTTTCAGGTTTAAAAGCAAAAAAAAATATAGCATTCAATCCTTTCTTAATAGCACTTTTGGCCCCTTTAAGTGCAAATAAAAAATCAGTCTTCTGGATTTGCTGGAGGTATCCTGCCCATAAAAAAAGGATTTTATTCTCAGGTAAACCTAATTTCTTTTTATAGGTAGTCCTGATATAAGATTTATAAGAATTATTATTCTCCATTATTATTCCCCACGGAATATGCTTTACTTGTGTGTTTCTTAATCCTAATTGTAGTAATTTTCTTTTGAAAGATAACGAATATGGTATTACAAACAAATCAGGATATTTATAACTTAATCTAAGATATACATGATACAAAAATGGATTCTTGCCCTGATAGGCCATGGCGGAGACAGAAATTGTTGCCCCTATTTTTTTAGCTTTACCTGAAATTATTCTATTCACTGCCCCAAAGTTATCCATTAGATGTATATGAGTAATGGGTTTTCTTTTATTGATAGACTTCAATTCTTTAATAATAGATTTAATATTCAGCGATTTTTCAATTATCCCAAAAAAATAAGGATATTTTCCGTTTTTCCAGAATATCATTGGCCGGTTATATTCCGCATCCGGAGTTTCTAGTAGTTTAGGAGAAAAATATCTAATATCGACTTTGCATCCATTTATATCCATTATCTCATTATTAACCGGATGTTTTCTAATAGATATTATAGTAATATACTTAAGGGTTATGGATAGCATTGTTATAAGTTCAACCCAAAAATTTTTATCACCGGTACTTTTTTTAGGCTGATAATTTAATCCTATAAGAACGACATGTCTGTGCATAGTATTACCATTTTATTTAAAACATAAAATTAAAGGAATTATCATTAAAAGTAAAGTTAAAACCCGGAAAAAAGTATCATGTAATGGTATTTTGGGTATATCGCAAATTCCTCTGTTCTTATCGCAGCTTCATACTGCGGCCAAAATATTGTAACCGTTAATAGAAAATACTGAACTTTAATACTACGATATTTCTTAGTTCATTATCCGGCGGAGTTACACCACTGCTGTTAGCTTTCCAAAATGTGTGAGAGATTATATATTCACCGGAAATGGTAATAGGATACTCTGGAAAGGCATAGGATGCGCCCAGGGTTACTATGTTGTTCCAGTCATATATTCCATCGTGAAGAAAGTCTTTATCAGGATACGCATCCGGATTATCATAATTAAAAGGGATATCTACATCACCGTATATAGCATAATCGCCTGCTACATCGGGATCATTTGTCCCATGGCGAATAAGTTGATATTGTAGAAATAGTACTAAATTGGATTGAAACATAGACGTTATCTTTATAAGAAACTCATCTGAATTTGGAGGCAAATTATAACCTAGGTTTTCATCATCATGAGTAAAACCCATATCAACCGCAGTCCACATATTTGCCAGGTATTCTTCAGGATAATGAGCATATACAAATGGCTCAATCTTTGTATATTGAAAAGTAATTTGAGTAAAGGGAAGACGCGGTATAGGGAATTTTATTCCCAGCTGGTAAGCAAACATATTTCGCGGCCTGCTGAATAATTCTTTAAGGCCAACAAATTCCATTTCGTCAATAAATAGAGAGGAATAAATTTTTACACGT
>SDBV01002444.1_pt1 | contig 27788 bp, 53 predicted proteins | sample 2277081 | NCBI WGS metagenome assembly SDBV01 (sample SAMN10402039, study PRJNA504765) | marine sediment metagenome | isolation source: marine sediment core GS10_PC15, 223 cmbsf | place: Arctic Ocean: Southern Knipovich Ridge | collected 2010 | reverse complement strand
CCGTCCCAGGAGAAGATCGGCGAGCGTTTGGGTACTAGGTCTGAGTAGCACCGGATGAAATTATACTTAAGCGCCAGATCTGGTAGCGTCATCTCAAGTTGAACGTCGGCGATGGCGGCATAGTCCCCTGGTGAGAAGTTGCCGCGCTGCATCCTCTCCGTCTTGTCACCACTGATGATAGCGTCGCACGCTATGCGCGGCAGTAGCGCGATTCTCAGATTGATAATGAACGGCATTGCGACGCTGCTGTGAAACAACTTCCCGGCTAGCTGGTCCATCCTAGAGTACCAAAGAAAGCGCCTTCCTTCCTCTAGCATTGTCTCCATTGCTTCCTTGAGTGGTTCGCGCGACGCTTTCGGGATGTGATTATTGCAGAACAGGATGATAGCGGCGTCGCAGCCATCGTCTCTGGCCGCTTGCAGTCCGACGTTGCAATTGTCCATCACCTTGTGCGCACTGAACTGCTGTGAGTGGTCAAGTACGATAGGAAACCAGGTGCGCTCATCAGCGATTATATGGAGACACCCGTCATCTAGTAGATCGACCAGCTTTTGCGCGCCCTTCATCGATTGCACGAGGTAGACGCTATCAGCAAAGTCCATCATCGACTGGACACACGGTCGGGCAACGTTCTGATAGCCCATCCTGTCCAGGTGCCCGATTGGGCAGACTATGGCGGTTTTCATTGGATGTCCCAAGCTTGACGTGGCTCCGGGTGGCCTGCCGGGAACAATGATACCCATTCGCCGTCCTTCATCGTCCAGGTGTTTAGCTGATTCTGGCGCTCTTCTAGTTGCTCATCTAGCCTCCCGAACTTCTGCCACCGACGGGGCAAGTGGACCTCGCTATGCACCCAGTAGCCAGTGAAAGTGCCGGCCTTAAATCCGGGCCAGTCAGCAATCAACCGAAACATCGTAGCCTCATTACAATCGCACTGCTCAAACACGCCTGGTCGGTGTGCCGTGCTCGGATGCCAACGCATTTCACCCTTGACGCCCAGTGACCGGAGTGCCTCTTTTTGGTCCTCACGCCCTTGAATCCAACCGCCCCACAATATCCCGTTCATTTCTCCCCTTTCTCTCTATCCCCAGATAACCACTTTGCGCTGATTGTATCTTGTGCCCAATTCACCCCCAACATCCTGAGCCAGAATGGTCCTATCCTGAATTCCCAACCTGGTTCCAGCCTCGGGTATTCTCCTCTGGTTTCAAAATGTTCAGGAACGTAGTCGAAGAATTCCCTTGAGAAGTCCACATAGTCACCACCTTCCCAATGATATGCATAGCCTCGTGATCCATCGGGGTATGTGTTTTGCTGAATGACAATGCGCCCCCAGCCTACGTTTACCCCTGCCATCATCCCCCTCCTTTGAATGCTGCCACCTTCGCCCACGCTTCTTGACTGTCTGACCGTCCCTGGATTAGTCCACGCCACCTCCTCGCTGTCATTGGCCTGTGTAGAATGCCTGCGCTGTCCGATTTCTCCAGTGTGTACCGGCCCGTGTTGTCTGGCCTGAGTATCGTGTTCCACTCGTTGCCGAGGTAGTAGATTTTCAACGGGTGCATCCACAACGCCCGTAGCAACGCTGCCTGGTCTCGCTTGCCCCACCGCTCCCATTCCCTGTGCCACGCTGTGAAGAACGCCTGTGTCCGTGGGTTGCGCTGAAAGGCGAACACGCCGCCGTTGAGTTGCATCACCTGGTCCGTGCCGATTAGCTCGAACGTCACCGCGCATTCGTCTTTGTTATCCGACCTCACCATCTTCCTAGCCGTGTGGTACTTCCCCGGATTCTTGCAGATGACCAGATCCCAGCCGTCAGCCAGTGCGTCGAACAGGAATGTGATGTCGGCGATGACCTCCGTGTCTGCGTCGAGGTATAGGATGTATTGCCAGTGATTCGGTGCCAGATCATAGATGCGCGTCTTCTGGTCGCGTGCTCCGACTTCGATATCAGGTTGCAGAATGAAGATATCCTCAATGCCTATCGGCTCGTTACTCACCAGCGCGACCTCAATATCACGATGGTATTCCTTGAATGAATCCATCGAAGCCGCCGCGCATTGTCTGGCCGCTTTGCCATATGCCACGTACAACACGCCCCTACCGCCGTGCCTGTCGGATTCTACGACGGATGATACATTACTGGCCAAAACCGATGAGAGAGCCGCTGTGTGCGTCTCTGCCCACGCCTGGGCGGTATACTGTTCCGTCACAGCCCGCAATTCGTCTGGGTGCGCCTCGACCTCTAACGCCTCACCTACCGCACGTTCCATGTCTTCATAATCGCCACGTTCATACCTCACGATCCCCGGTACGTCTGGCAGTGTGTCCAATAGACCCACGCCGGTAGGAATGACGATCTTGACGCCGCAACTCAACGCCTCAAGCGGTGGCATTGGAAGGCCCTCGATAAGCGACGGGCACACGTACACATCCAAGCTCTGGAAGAATGTCGGCAGATCCCCGAATTCACGTTCCTTGCATTGAACCGGCCACCCGACACCGGACGCCACGAGATTGATACTCTGGCCCAGCTCGCTCCCTGCCAACCGCGCTATCAGGTGTTCACCCTTCCGCCCGTGTGGGTGAACGTAACCCGCGACGCCGACGGTTGGCAGATCCTGACGCTGTCTTTGTTTGATGCAGAACAACTCACGGTCAACCGGCGGTGTCACCAGCGCCGTCGGGCCATACTCCTCTAGCATCGCCAAGTAGATCGGTGCGCTGGTCAGCCTCAGATCCACCTTGCGCGCTGCCAGTTCCCACCAGAATTCTTTGAACAGTGTCCCCTTCTCGTAATGAGTGAACCAAGCGGCGACGGGCGTGAAATGCCAATCGCTGTACGTCTCTGCGTATTCGATGTAGACCATCCACAGGTTGAGATCGACCCCGAGCCGCGGCGCGTCTGTCAGCGTCCAACCGGTCGTTTTCGACAGCGTTGTAGCCAACCGTGCGAGTATGCCGCTGTTTCTCCTGGTTTCACAGACGATGTTGATGTTCATTCAAAGTACAGCCTTTTTCTGTACGTAGTATCCAATAGGCAGCCTTCGGCCTCAGCCATTGGGACGCGTTCGCCCGATGCCCACTGCGGGAACTGGTCGCACTCAACAAGGGCGACGAACTCCTCACACTCCAGCCCAAACGGCTCATTGAACACCGATATGATCCGCGCGTCGTCTGGCAACAGCAGAGCTCGCTTGAGCGCAGCATATGTGATCCTGATTTTCCCTTTGTGCCTAACCGTGTCTTGCATTATGCCCCTTTCGGTTGATGTTCACCTGTTGACAAGTTTCCAAGCCGCGCCCCGCTTCAGCGGTTCACTTACGAACTCGCGCACAAAACGCCTGACAAGCTGCATCTCTAGCGCCAGCAGGCATTGGTCGCATAGAAGCAACTGCACAGTCTGTCCAATCATCAACGTATGCGCGCCAACACCCCAAGGCTCTTCTGTATTGTGCTCGCAGCCAATATGTTCGGTCACAATAGCCATCACACCCCCCTTTCGTGGATGTTCACTTTCGCGTCACAACCTTGCCAGTTAGGTACCCCAGAACGAAGCCGCACAGCAACGCAATGATACCCACTGCCGCGACCACCAATCTGAAGATAATCATCATCGTCACAGCTTCCATCACTCCCCCTCTCTTGGTGGCCGTTGTTCCTTTGGTCGTTGTGCGCTCCCGAAACGTATTCGGTTACGAATCTTGCGGTTTTTGCGCCATCGTTTTATATCGGGCTCCCATACGAACCACAAACAACCAAGTCCAATCAACAGACCCACCACACGGATTACGATTCTGAAGATATTCATCACGCCTCCCTTGCCTGCCCGTACCGATGTCTCACCAATGCCCCCCCATTCCACGGCCGCCCCAATAGCCACACTTTGACCGGTGCCCTGTGTAGCGCTCTGAGTAGCGCTGCTTGGTCCTTGTCGCGCCACCGCTCCCACTCTTGACGCCAGCACTCGAAGAGCGCCTTCGTTCTGTTGTTGCATTTCACGAACAGCACGCCGCCTTGCAATTGCAGCGGGTACGGGTTGGCGACCTCCTCACGCGTTGCCCGTCTCTCATCCATCCCAATGTGCCACATTGAATCCCCGCCCTGCTTTGTGCTCGCTGTGATTGCAATGTCCCAGCCGTCGGCTATGATGTCGAATCCTGGCTGGAGACTGCCCAGCGCTTGCGTGTCTGCGTCGAGGTAGACGAACGCGCCCCAGTCTCGCGGCACCAGCTTGTCAACGTTCAACTTGGCCCATCGCGCCAGTGGCCCCGGCTCTTTGAACTGGACGAACTGTGAGCCGTACACATCCAGCGGCTCTCTGCCGACGACAACCACCGGCTCGCTGTTGTGCAACCTCCAGGCTGCGACGGCATAGCCAGCTTCCCGGCGCGCCTTTGGTCCGTATGCCACGATGACGGCGCCACGGTTCACTTCAGAAGCCGCTTGAGTCGCTGCTTGTAAAATCCATTCCCCACCGGATAATCCAGACCGCCATAAGGCTGGGGCATTGGTCGCGGATTGATCTTGTCTTCTTGTGTTCTGGCGTAGGCCAATTCATACAACGCTTTGCACATTGCCTCTTGCTCTTGAGCCACGCGCACATCTAGCTCTGATAGCCGCTTGCATCTCCTGAACATCACGCCCCCTTTCCGTTATTGATCGATTCCTTCTTTGCCGCTGCCATCTCGTGAAAGCACTTGGATGCCTCGTCGCGGATCATTGCTTGTGCCCAGACTGTTTCCATCGTCTCGGGCCAATCTGCGTGCTCTTGCCGGAATGCCGCAATCCCACCACAAGGGCCCCAGCCCTCGCCAATCCGTTTGTTGACGGCCTTCTTCAGCCGTTCACGTTGCTTTGACGTTACGACCGTGTATTCCATTCCTCTCCTTTCATCTGTTTGCGCTGCACCCCTTGCAGGTGTCGCGCTTGTCCCTGTTCGTTGTGCCGCAGTAGCCACAGGTCCACCGGTAGTCATACTTGCGCGGCGGTCGTGGTGGCGGCATACTCGGGCGCGGTATCGTGCCCGGTAGCGGTGGCCGACACCAGCGCGGCGGCAATCTGTGCGTCTCAAGGTATGTCTGGATTGGTCCTAACACTATCATCTCAACCTTCCTCTCTTGGTGGGCGTTTTTCCTTTGGCCTGCTTGCGCAAGCGAATTCTCGTGGCATCCTTGGCGACCGGCAATCGAGAATGCCATAGGGCACAGTCTCAATTGCTATTGCGATTATTAGACCGACCCCGAATATGCAAAATAACACCACCACTCCTACAGTCAAAGCCGCAACTATCATTCCTCTCCTTTCAAAAGTCCTCTGTCAGAAAGTTGCCCACCCAGGTGATCGGCAACGCCAACCAAAACGGCTTGACCTGATACAACGCCCGCAGGAAGGCCAGCCCGTCGTCGGTACTCGCTTCCTTCTCCTCGTACCAAATGTCAATCAGCCGCCTCACGTTGTCGCAGTCGCGCATGTAGATGAGCCGGATGTCTGGCACTGGCACCCGCAGGTCTCTGACGATTGCCGCCGTTCTGCCCCTGTCCTCTTCTGAGCCGCGATTGATTGCCAGGACGTCGTAATCGCACATCGGCATAGCCAGTTCCCAGGTGTTGAGCAGCTCCTCACCGACCGCGATCATACCCAGCCTCAGCATTGCCTCTGGGTTCCAAATGATCGTTTTTGGCCACCGGCATTCTGGCATCCCGTAGTCCGTCGAAATCTTCCCGCTCAACTTCTCGAGCACCTTGTTTCCAGCGCCTCGGTTGCCATTCACGAGGATACCGATTTCGCCCAAGCCGCCGACTGTCGCACTCAGACCGCCATCCGGTGATATGGCTGATCCCTCGGCGACCCATCTACGCGCGTCCATTTTGCCAACCTGTGCCCAGTCGCCGGCGTGTTTCATCACGGCTTTTCCGTTCTCGCTCACCTGTTTGTTCGTGAGTAATTGCACCCAAACTTTTCCCACGTCTCTCCTTTGATTCGGGCGGTGGAAGGAAGGGAAAGGAAAGAAACCCCCCACCGCCCTGGATTCATTCTGTGGTAGAATGCTGATCCCTGCTATCGCCTCTCCTTTAGTTGACGACCTCCCCATAATTGGTCGTCGGCACCGGTGCGTAGCGCGGGTCATACGCGTTAAACACAAACGCATATTCAACCGCAGCACCAGCGATCACGACCTGCACACGGATGTAGTTGTAGTTGTTGGTGACATCCATTTGCTCCGTCTGGAGCTCGATCACTCTGTACTCATTCCCATCGCCCCCAGCCTGCGTCATCTGAGTGATGGCCTTGCCGGTGACCGCCTTCGCACCAGCGCCGGCAGCCGAAGTGGCCTGTCGAAGCTGAACGTCCAGCGTGGCCTGAGCCTGCATATCACCGACGATCAACTGGAGAACACCACGGTGGAATCTCTCCATCAGGAACCAATCCGAGTTCCGCGTAGAGATCCCGAACGAGTCCGCGGGCTCAAAGAGTCCCGGCTCGTGCATTTCTGAAAACAGTTCTGTATACGATCCCATTTGTTGCTTACCTCCAATTTACTGTCAAAGTTCTGTTTGTCTGATTCACTTCCACTTACCTCCCTGGTAAGTCCCGATTGGAGGCGGCCAGCGGATAGGATGTCCGCGTTCGGGAGCGACCCTAGACCGCCTCTTATCAACTGTCAGTTTAGGTTGCGATCGCCCCCAAAATTACGAAGGGGGAAATTTCCGTGACCCCATCTTGAAGCGTCCAAGGCGCGCTCAACCAAGGCTGCCCGTCCACACGGTGAACGGCTCTCCACACCACCTGGTCCTGTCGGAAGTTCGTGTGTATCGAGCTGTCGATTGTCGTCGCCTGCCTGTCGCCGATCAGATAGTGCGCCCAGTTGTACAGACCAATGTCGCCATTGGCTCCTAGAACAGGTGCCTTCTCCGTCCAGTCGACAGGGAACCCAAACAGCGTACCAGGTATCCCCTCGCGCGCGTTCGGAATCCAGACGTAGCTGGGATTTCCAGCCGGTCCGTTGAGCTGTATCAAGCTGGGCATCACACTCCGACTGATTGACCACATCGGTGAGTTGCCGAAATGCTGCGATACCATTTGCACGATGTCGGCGATTGCGACAGCACCAGCCGCGGCCCGAGGTACGACGATGGTCGCAGGTGCTGGAATCACTCCCAGCGGTTGCCCCACTCCCGTGCCGTTGAGGAATGTGAACTCCTCTTGCCAGGCGATCGCCCCACCGAAGCCCATCGGGCCCTGCAGGAGGGCCACCAACCCTACCGCCTCGTCGTCAAGCAGCTCTTGGCTTGCTACGGTGTAGCAGACCAGCTTGTGAGCCACCAATTCGATCTGGCGGAACGTGGCGTCGTTTTGCGCTTTGGTAGCCGCTTCCTCCGTCCACGTTGCTATGATCCCACCGTACTGGCTAGGCTGTCCCGCCGTGGTTCCCGTCTGGTCAAGCACGGGAATCAACAGTGACCGTCGCCGCATCGGGATAACGGTTGCCCGCGCCCGAATTGGATTGTCCTCATACTCGTCACCGAATATGTCGGATCGATTCTCAGGCGGTACCAGGAATCCCCCGGTCGCGCCCACACCCTCGGCCATGTCAACTTTGCGCTGAGCGTTCCAGTGTTGCTTGCCACTGAACTTCCGCTCGTGGGCCACCTCGCCCGGGTCGCCCTTCCACCGCGTGTCTCTAAGCGCGGGGTGCGGCGGTTCCTTCATCAGATACGGGTCATAGAAATCCCGAATCGCGATGAGCATTTCACCACCCGACCGGAACTTGCCCGGCTCACCGGTGGGCGGAGTGTCCTTCTGCTCCCGTTCCATCTCCACCTGCATCTCCGCGGTCAACAGCTCGACCTCTTTGAGCTGCGCTGCCTTGGTCTGGAGCGCCTTCATCTCCGCAAAGATGTTGTCCCGCGTTTCCTTTTCTTCTGCAGTGATGCCGGGTTCCTGAGCGCCCTCAAGACACAGACGAGTAAATTCCTCGCCCAGCTTTCGAGCCCTCCCCAGCATTTCAACGCTGCCCTTCATTGTCCCACCTCCATCAACTCTACATCAATCTCTGCCATCATTTGAGCAACTTCCGCCAGCATCATTTCGGAGGTGGGTGTCGTAGACGGCCCGGCCTTCTCGTTGTCCTGGTCAGTCTCAGCGGCCCGCACATCCGATGCGGGTGCGTTATCTGGTATGAATTGGAATGATCCCGAAACCCAATCAACTCGCGGCGCAAACGTAACGACCCCTTCTGCATCCATCGTATATGGAATCTGGAAGGTCTCCTCTTTGTCGCCCGAGTGATGCGCCACAACGAACTCATCAAACACGTCACGCGCCCACCAATCCCAAGGGCCATTCGGCATATTGAATTGGTTGTCAAAGGCGCTGCGCACCGCGGAGACGTGCTCTGATAGATTCGTCGCCTTTTCCTCGCCGCTCGTGTCATCTGCCTTTCCAGCATCTTCCTCACTCGCAAACAACGCTGCCACCTGGTCCTCGGCTGCCTCAAGTGTGTCGTGGCAACCAAGCGAATCGCCTTGGCGCTCGTGTTGGTCATCGATGCGGAACACACAGAACTCGTCAGCGATTGGGAACGCGGCCCAGGGCTTGGCCTCTTCCGCTTCCGCGTCTGCCTTCGCCGCCGTGGTCGTGGTCGCCGGGTTCATCCCGAACACCACGGGGCTGATTTCATGTAGCCTCAGCTCTCTGAGGTTGCGCACTGTGATATTCTTGCCGTTGACCATCTCTTCAGAGAAGTCGGCTTGGATTACGTCGTAGGCAAATGACCATTGATCGATCACGCCTTCTGCAAGCCGCGTAAAGATGCCTTTTCCTTCTGGCGTGTCCATCAGGAATTGCACGGTAGCCTCAGCGGCCCCGGTTGCGTCGGGGAACTCTGCGAGCAACTCAGGCGGCAACTCATCAATGCCGACTTCGCGCAATGCAAGCGGGCGCCCGACAGCCGCTAGACAAGAATCGGTCCTGTGGGCATCTTGCACCTTGACCGCTAGGCCACGCTCGCTGAACGTCTTGGCGAACCCGCCCGGCCAGATTCTATCGTTGCCGAAGTCCACGTTGCCGAACACTGCGAAGAATGCCGTGACGATGCCCTTTGTGCTGTCAACGACCTTTGTCGTCAGTGTTTTGGTTGTCTTCCTCTCCATCGTATACCTCCAAACAAAAAAGCCGCCCATCAGGCGGCGTGCGAGCGATTGCTCGGAGGCCTACCAATGAGCGGCGCGCTAGAATTTTCTAGGGGGCCAGTATTCGGTTGTTAGTTCAACTGTGCCGTCGGTTGTCCTTTGTGTGCTGCGATTCTCTGCCTGTAGTCCGCCACCATCAAGCGCACGGCGTCTTTCACATTGTGCCCGGTCCAACTGCCACCGGTGCTAATACCGTTCCTGAGCATATAGCCAATGTCGCTCATTGCAAACTCGCGCAGCGGCTCGTAGCCCATCGTGAGCTCGGGATGCTTGGCAATGATCCGCCGTAACATCTCGCGTGCAAGCTCGCCTTCTGGTTTGCCCGCCTGGTCATTGGCTAGGCGGAGAAGGGAATCGGCTTTGCGCCTCCAGCTCGTCCCGTCAGGCATTTAACCTCACCGCCAGAATGTCGTACTGCTTGTCGTATGCCATCTCGCTGAATCGCTTGTATCCTGGTGCTGGTTTCATATCGAACGTGATCCAATCCTTGACATCCCAGGTCGGCGCGTATACCGTTGGTCTCGCCGCGCCCGTCATATCGAGCACAATGGTGCGCTCTGTCGTGACGCTAGGCCATACAAGTTGCCCGGCAAATTTGGCCTGCTCACAGTCCATTTCAGTCATCACGTCTTCCTCTCAATCTTCAACAGCTTCTCCAGCGCCCTGACGATAGCCACCAACGAGCGGTAGACTACCATCCAGAACGTGCGTTGGCGCTCGTCCACTCACCGACTCCCCCCACAGCCCAAACAAGTCGAGCCTCCATAGTCATTCGTTCGCCCGCAGATATCACACGTCCACTCAAACGGGTCCGTATCGTGTGAGCCGACTGGCTCCAAGTACAGTCCGCCATAGGCTTCTCTGACAACTGGCGGGTCCGGCCAGGACTTGAGGGGATGAACCATTGCTGAACGCCTCCCCCGAAACCGTGCCAACAGTCGATCACGCAGCCGTTCGCCTTGTTTCTCTGATAGCGGTCCAAGGAATATCATCAGTCTGTGACCACGTCCACAGACGCAAAGGCCCGATCCTTCGGAAATGATACCATAGGATAAAGCACGCGCGCCTCAAATCGGTGGACCGTGAACTTGACCGGCCAGCGCCGCTTGAACCATCGTGGTGCAAAGCGTTGCTTGACGGCTTCCTTCCAGTTCGCCGGGTGCTTGATTGGCTCACCAAGAAACGGTCCTGCTCCCCAAATCGGCTGCTTGATTCGCATCAGGATGGTGTCCTTTGTCCACTCCGATAGATACTCGAAGTCAATGCCTGCCTTCTCTGCAAACTCCGTAGCAAGCTCTTCTGAAATCTCCAGCACTACACACGCCTCAAACCGTTCTAACCGTCGCTCTTCTATCATCTCTCCCCTTTCACTACTCCCCCCACACTTCCCACAGCAGAACGTTGCGTCACCGTTGTACTCGCCACAAGCGCAGGCCCAGCCGCGTTTGGCCTTGCGGTCCAATTCGCAAACCTCACAAGTGCAATCGTCGGTGCAGCCTTTCAGCTCCTTGATGCGCGCCCTGACATCAGCCGCCTTGATGCCCATTCCCTCGCCTAGCCTGGAGGGGTAAAGGTAGCCCGGCGCGGAATGATTTCTCACGCTACCCCCACCAATCCCAAGATCGCCTCTGTGAATGCCTGTGGTCGTTCCATCTCTGGATGCTGTGCCAGGATCTTCTGGAAGCGCTCTTTGACTATGGGCGAGTCGATGCCAAGAGTGTGCATTGGAAGTGGGTCATATTCTGGGTATGCCCAGTCAAACTCCATCACCTGTCCCGGCCCCTGGTCCACGCCGTCCACCTTGACAGTGACTTCTGGGAGGTCATCATAAGCATTGACATAATCGTTGCAGCCGTCGAACGTGCCGTCATCATACAACTCATCAAGGTCGATCCCGTCAAGGAATCCCGTAGGCTGGCAGTCCCCAGTGCCATACAAGAACTCGCGGTCAACCTCGTAGGAGAGTACCCTTCCCATCTGATCGAATACAAACGCTTCTAGGTCTAGCACGCAATCATCCAGAAGCTCCTGCGGGATCCTTCGGGCACCGGGGATGGCCCCAGTGGCCTTAGCAACCGTGAGCCCTTTGCCCTGTTGCGCCAACGCCTCGATCGGTAACCCAATAGCAACAGCCGCCCCAATCAGTCCCTTGATGAACGTTCGTCTATCCACCGGTCTCCTTTCCGTAATCAAACGATGCGTCTTTCGTCTCGAGCGGCCCGTGGCCTGGGATGATGGGGGCTTGGCAAGCCCGGCTCAACAGAACGCAGCTACCACAAGCAGGCTTACCATGTAGAAAGCCGATAGCCACAGTGGGCACTCTACCACAATATGCACAGGGCGTCCGGTCTTGCGCTGGTTCCTCTGCCACGACCGTCACCGTTATCTGAGCACCACAGTCTGGGCAAATGATAGGTGTCGTCATCTGCCACCAACCATGTCGGCTCGCGCTTGTTCCCACTCTCGTTCCATCGCCGCTCGTTCTTGTTCATAGTTCTCGTTCTTGCGGAAGAGATAGAAACCATCGCATCTTCCATCGCGTAGCTTGCGAGCCAGTATTACATACTCGTGACCTTTTGGTAGCAGCATCTTGACGTAACGCTCAGTACCCGCCGTCTTATGGTGCTGACCTGTCTCGACGTTCGTGAACACGAACTGGCCGCTATCTGGCCCCGTCGTAATGTCGTAATGCCCACCTCCAAGATACTCGAGTGCTACGTGGAGTGAGGTTGTCATGGTTTCATCTCAACTTCTCCCCGCATTCTGGGCAATACTGGCACCGCGCGCCGCACTCTGGGCAGAAGTTGCGCTTGGCGGGTGGCACCATGTCACCAAATTGACCAATCATCGCAGCGCCTTTGGGGCTGATGAAATAAAGCTCCAACTCTGGCGGCGGAGTCTTAGTGTATCGTCGCTCCAATGTAACCCGAATACCATCGTTGCACCTTTCAACTCGCACAACCTCATCTAACTGTATACTCACCCCACCTGCCCCCTTTCGATTTCTGCCTGCGCTTCTGCTCCGCGCTTCAGCATTTCCGCGATGCTCGTCTGAGTTAGGCGTGCCGAAAAGGCACCACAGCACACCATCTGCCCGCCACATTCCACTTTCGCCCGCGAATAGTCGTATGACCAAGTAGTCCAGTTGCCCCGTGCCTGTTCATAGGCCGCAACCACGGCAGCTTGTGGTGGTAAATGGAATATCTGAATCTCACCCGTGCCACGACATAGGACCTTAGTTCTCATTTCAAACCTGCCCTCTCTCCACCACGGCCTGCGCTTCTGCCTCGCGTGTCGCTATCTCCTCATCCAGCAACGCCCTGTCCTGTGCCACCTCATCTGGCGTGCCTGCGAAGTCGGGCGTGAATGGGAGGGAGACACAGCGGCAGTTGATGACGTTTCCCGGTGAACCGTTCGGGTCGCCTGGAAACATCAATGGCTCTCCACCAACGATGAATGGCGTATCGATCGCTATCGGCCCTGGCGTGCCGCCTTCGCTGAACTGACCCCACGCTGCCAGATGCGCGGGTCGCGTTCTGTTGTCCGGCGTAGCGAGCCATTCCTTTTGCTCCATTCCCCAGTCGATGAAGAGCGCCTGTGAACCAGCGTTTGATGCGCGTATAGTCTCTGTTCTCGCTATCATCTCACGTCTGAACACCGGCATTCTGTCTGTGACGAACTGGCGGTCTTCCTCTGGAAAGCTCTCGTCTGCGATCCACTTGTTGAACGTCGCATCCAGCCCGCGCTCCATATCTGGAATTGACCAGCCCTCGGCCTGGGCCTTGGCTATCAGCTCGTGCAATGTGTTGCTGGTTGTATCCAGAATCGGCACTGAGAACTCGAGCGGGTACTCTGCGAACCACACCTCGCCGAACAGGTTTCGCACGTCGAACACCATTCCGAACTGGTCGTTCCACTCGATGCCCTGTTCCAATATCAGGCTCTGAAACAACGGTATGAATGCCTCCCGCCACCGACCCCCGGCCATCCGAAGGTACTGTTCCCACCCCAACAAGATGTTCGCCCAGGCTATCGTGGCCTTCCTCTTGAGCGCCGCTTGCTTCTCCCTCTGCATTATAGCCAACAGTCGCCGCAGGTCAAGCTCGAATTGCTTGGCCGCCTCATTGCCGAACGCCTCTTCGTGTTCCCTGGCGATGCGGTCAACTCGGCTCGCTGTGAGTTGTTTTGACTCGAATGTCAAACCGGCCCGCCTTAACGGGCTGCTGCTTTTTTTCGCTTGCCCAGGTCTTCGGTGGCCTCTGGTGCGCCGTCTGCTGTCGTGTCGTCGCCCGACTCGTCAACCGTCTGCTCTAGCGAACCAGCTTGGTTGACAATGACGAATATGTCGCCGCCGGGTACTCGGTCTTTACCGATCATCTGTCGGTACTCGTTCCGCGTAATGGCGCCAGACCTATAGTCTTCCAGATCTATGGTGTGCTGTTTCTGTCTGAGCTCCTGCAACGCCGGTACCTTGCTGAAGTCAAACGCCACGAACTGACCGCCATCGTCCTGAAGGAAGAACTGGAATTCTTTCTCGAATAACAACGACTCTGGAAACATCGTATCTTCCCAGAATGCTTGCCGCGCCTGTAGGTAGTTTGAGTATGTGGATCGCTTGAGGCCGATTCGAGACCCAACCAGAATAGGAGGCACCCCGAACGGCCCGAGAATGCGTGTCTCGTTGCGCTCATCCTGTTGCTCGAACCCCATCTCCTCGAAGTCCATAGAGACGCGCTCGTAGCTCATATCCTTGTCGAGCACGATGATCTCTTCCGCCCACTCCTGGTAGCCGCCGTGCCGCTCCTTGAATCGCTCGCGCGACTTCGCCATAGCCGACGGCGCCATCGGCATAGCGTGTTTGAGAACGCCAACGCCCATCGCGCCGTGCTGCATAAACAGCTTCATAAAATGCGTGATTGCGTTGTCCACGTCTGCCGACTGCGCGAGCGGTGCCATTGGAGACAGCCCCTGACCCATCCCCTCAAGAGGATCCAACGGGTTCGGGAGCTTTACGTGCATCATATCCTGGGCCAGAATCGGCGTGCCGTCTTTCAGCGGCATATTAGCCTCTGGTAAATAGACATACGCAACCTCTGGCCCGCGCGCCCCACGTCTCGCCTTGATCGGTATGACTCTCACACGATCCGGACGAAGCCCCCACATCGCTACCGGCGGCCCATTCGCCGTGTCCCGGTCCATAAATACGTAGCTGTTGCCGCTCAGATTCAGATAGACGATCGCCTGCCCCTGTAGCTCCATCATTGACTGGTGCGGGTTCGGCCTTGCCACGAGATCCGCCAGCGCGTTGCCCGGTGGTAATGCTATCGGATTGTCAACGTCGCCCTCGTATGCCCTCAGCGGTGCTGTTGTAACTGCTCTGACCTTGTAGTTGATCGCCTCGTAGATGATGGAGTTGAGGCTGTACCCCTTCTGCGCCATCGTTTCAAAATCAATGATCTGCCATTCGGCTCGTCCCAACTTCCACTTGGGCCACGCGAACGGTGCAGACTTGACGTACCCCGGCGCCAGTGCAGTCTGACCGCGCAATGCCAACCACGCGGATGTGGCTCGCTGTCTAAATGATGTTCGTTGTTGTCGTGCCATAGTCACTCCACATAAACTGCGGTCCGATCGTTACCGCCATGTTTCTCATCAAACTGTTCTAACGTCAAATCTGGTGACACGCAGCCGCGTTCCTTCATACTGGCCCACCACCGCTTGGTATTGTCCAAATGCAACGACGCCCCGCAATCACAAGGCTGCCGCTTGATCGGGTTGACCGTCTGGCAGTGGTTGCAAGTCCATTCCTCTGCTGTCTCATAATCCTCTTGCAGAATCACGGTTATCCGATCACGTAGTGCCATAGTCACTCCGGAGGGTCAGGCCCTCATTGATTCGATTTGTTCCATCACAGACCAGAAGAACGCCTCTTCTTGACACCGGCTCGATCTCTGTCTGAGTTGCCGCCCTACGCCGTTTTGCACGCGTACAGCCGAAATGCCCAGGCAGTCAAGCCTCGGCGCCGATTGGGTATCTAGTGCTAGGTACAGCGTTTTGCGGCATCGCTCCACGTCCATTCCTGATGTCGCCGCTAGAGTTAGTATATCTCCCGAAACATAGTCCGTGCCAACATCGTCCCGCCAGTTCCATTCAGGCTCCACCGAGTAATGTCCTTTGGGCTTTCCACTAACAAACGGCCTGATCAGAACTACTAGAATATTCAGTACCAGCACTATCCACGCAACAACATTGACCAAAGTATTCACGATTCTCCTTTCCTCGATCCAACCACCGCCCATCAAACTGCCGCCACCGCGTGCCAAGCCAGCGCCAACGAAATCACGCAGTCGTCGTGCATTCCCTGCGGCGCGCTGTACCTCAACATACCCGACGGCAATCGTGTCGCCTCGAATGCCTGCAGCTCTGCGATCAACGTCGGATCGTCCAGAATCGCCAAGATGCCCCGCTCGAATGCCAGGGCCAATGCGTCGATTGCCAGCTTCTTGCTGGCGTTCGTCGTCGTGAACGGCCACACCGGAATGTCGTCGGCTATCAACTGTTCGATGATAGGGTCCCCCATCGCGTTGCGTTCTGCTATCACTGCGTATGGGTTGAACGTCTCGCATAATGCCTTGAGCCGTCCGCGCTGTGTGCTGTAGTCGATCTGATTGAATCGATCCATTACGCACATCTCGTTGTCTGTGACGTCTATGATGGTGAGAACTGTGAAGTCGTTGTATTTCCCCCAGTCGACGCCGAATATGTATTCGTGGCCCTCTGCGGGCTTGAGTTGGTAGGTTGCTGTTGCTGCGGCCTGAACGCCTCTGAACACCGCGCCGCTTTCGTCAATGAACTCAGCAAGAAACTCCTGTCTGAACACTCGCTCAGGCAATGACCTGAACATCCTCTGCGCTTCGTCAAACGAGAAATCGGGGTTCTCAAGCGGGTGCGGTGCCCGTACCAGTTGCCCATCGACTACGCGCACCCCGAGCGTCGGAACCGACCACGCTGCCGATTGGTCATCATCCGCCGCCTTCTGCCACTCTTGCCAGAACCAATTGCGCCCGTTGGGTGTACCGCCGAGCAACGCCCAGCCGTTGGTGTCTGAAATGATTGGGCGAAGTACCTCGTACCACGCCGCACGTTTGACCTTCGGGGCCTCATCCACAATAATACCATCTGCAGTGTACCCGCGAGCATTGTCAGGGTTGTCAAGTGATCTGAACGTAACAAGGCCGCCACCCGGATAGCTAACCTGCATTCTACCAATGCGGAAGTCAGCAACGTCACCCGCCGCCTTGTACATCTCAGACCACCCAATTCGGCATTGGTCAAACGTGGGAGCGCCCCAGAGGATTTGCTCACCCCTGAGTGCCGCCTCGACTGCGATTGACATTTTGAGAGTCGTCTTGCGCCAACATAGTCAGCGCCTCCCAGCGGCAAGCCACTTAAACCGCTGGGGGGCCTTCATTATCTCCTGTTGTCCTGGATGTGGATATGGTAGTCTAATCGTGTTGTTCGGCATTGCTCAACCGCCAGTTGTTGATATATTCCAATTGAATAGTCCCGCTGTGCTTGGTGTCTACTTCCTGCTTCGTCACCCGGTGCCCAACCTCTTTGGCAATGTCATCAAGTGTGGCCCTGTATTCCTTAACCTCAGCGCTGTTGAACTTCTCGAAGTCAACCACCTCTGCGGTCAAACCAGAGCCGACGCTCTTTACATCCTCAACCCACAAGAACCCACCGAACAGGTCGCGCTCCAATAGTGCCGCCAGTTGCTTGAGCTTTATGACCCGTTCCGCCTTAAGGGCCAGCCCCTCCAACAGTGCATCCTGTTCGCCGGCTGCGACAAGTGCCTGAATATCAGCGTTGCGGGTCTTTCGATAATATGTAGCCTGGCGCGGCGAAATTACGAACGGCGGAATGAACGTCGCTGCTCGATCATTTATCTCGTCTGATTGCAGTCCTTCGACTAACCATCGAAGAACTGCTTCTTTCTGACCCTTTTTCAGTCTCATCCTTACGAACCATTACACTTTCTTGTTGAACGGCTTCCCACGTCACCAGACCTAGTATCCCCAACCGTTTGAATTCCATCAATGCCGCTGCTATCACGCTGCAGTCCTCTGGCAAATCCAGGTAGATACGGATACCCCCGTCGGCCAACGTCGTCACCTTCGCCACCTGCGCGGGGAACTTAATCGGGTCGGTCATATTCGGCTTTCGTCACCCAGCAATCGTCACTCCAGAATCCGAATCGGCTCGTGTAGAGACGGGTTTGTTGAATATAGGCTATCTCCAGCCACCGCCATTGCTGCGGCCCTAACCAGTCTCCGATCGGTTTCGTCTCTGGTGTTAGCAAGTACTTCTTGATCACACGGCGAGTATGCTCTGGTATCGCCCTCTGCCTCATTGCTCCCCTTGCGTCTCGCTCAAACCAACCCTACCGACTTCGCCCACATCAGCAGCCCCTTGTCAGCCGCATACTGCTTGGCCGCCTTCTGGCCGTTGCTCTTGCGAACACGCCGAATCTTGTTCTTGTCGCGTTGCCTGTTCAGGTTGTAGCGTGCCCTGGTCGCCTTGGCCGCTAGATTCGGCGCATGTCCACTCTTGGCCTTTTGTCCTGGCATTATCTACGCTCCTATTGCTTCCTCTTCCAGTTCCCGCCCTTGATCTCCCAGGTATCCAGACAGACGAATAAATCCGTCCGCCTCAACATCCTCAGAAAACCCACGGAACTTGCAGCGTGCCGGGTAGACTTCCAGTAGCTTGCCAGTGTCAGAATCATACTCAAACACAATCGCCCAGCCGAACAGGTGCAAGACCCTGTTGACCCACCACAGCAGTCCGATGCCCTTGAACTCTTGCCACGTTCGTTTTTCTATCATTGTGCGCACATTCCCCGTTCCTTTCGCGCCTTCTGTGGCGCCTCCAGTATCCAACCGCGATTCCCTTAAGCGCAGGGCCGGGACTTGAACCCGAATGGGGAGTGCACTCTCACCCATGACGCCCGTCCCCCGCTATGTGCCCCCGGCGGCATGCTGGCCTGTAGCCACGCATACTACCGGCGGGAGCGGGGGCGGCGTATGCACTTGGTCGCAACACGGTTTTATGCACCATCATACCGATCAGAGACCCGCCGCCCTCGATACATTAGGAGGTCTTCAACCCCCTGAGCAACAACGGACACGTACCCACCCGCAGGCTGGGTGGCCTGCTGGCGATATGCCGACCCGGAAAGTTTGTGTGGATCGAGACTCATATCGCAAAGGCTGCCCGTCCCCTATTCTCTCGTCCGTTGCTGCTCAGGAGGTTGCTGCAGTATGGGTTCCTCCTGTGATATGACTCTTGGGCTCAGGCAACATATGACGCACACCCCTGCCATCAAGTACCAGAATCTCAAAGACGCCATCGCGTTCACATATGCCGAGCCTCTCCTCTGCAGCTACCAACTCGACGGCACAAAACAAATCCTTGAGACGCATTTCACCTGCTTCGTTCACATCAATTTGCACGTCCGTTTCTCCTTTCATACCCCATACATCCTACTCATAAACGCCGCCACCATCGGCAACGACTCGAACCCCGTGATGCTGTTGGTGTCCTCATCGAAAACCAATGATACGGCTACGGAGTCATTTGGTTTAGGAAAGCCACGTTCACGGGCGAAGTCGTCTATGCGTTTGTAGGTTCCACACATAGCTGCCATGCCAGACCGCCCGCCCATGTTGAAACCTCGGCACACGCCCGAGCTGTGATTATGGGCTCCGACAGCCCACAGAAAATCAGCATCCCACTTGGCAGCGCGCTCAATCCCGTGCGTGGGGTTATAGATGCTCTTGCCCTTCCACTTGTGTCGGATTCGCCCTCGCCATTCACGAACGCCAACCTGCAGAGTAATTCTACAATCGTCTCGGTCATACAGCACCCCCGGACAAATCGCTGCGGTGCATTCCCGCATGTAGTCGACGCCCACCAGCTTGCGCGTCCAGCTCTCGTGATTCCCGCTCACCACGAGTCTGAGCTTTGGGCCGATGATCTCTAACCACGACCTGAATATCTGCCACTGCTCATCTATTGCGAACTCACCCGTGAGTGCTTGTCGGGCGAGCTTGCCGATGATAAAGTTGTTTACGCTGTCGCCTACGAAACACGCGTATAGCCCCGGGGTTTCGCGTATAACCTTGGCCTCTGCGAAAGCCCGTGGATAATCAACCCCGTATCCCCCGAAATGCAAATCACCCAGGAATACCAAGCCAGCGGGCCCGTGGTCAAATATGAGCCGCTGCTGTTGCCTATGCTCCTTAAGCCGTCTCTCCCTCTCCCACCGTTCGCAAGCCTCTGCGACAACCTGATCATCTGACCTACCCCTCTCGCCTGCTGTGACGCCGACCACTGTGCATTCTGGCGGTTGTTTCTGATTGAACCGCCGGTACAGGCTCCTGAGCTTCGCCGGTTTGTGGTCTGGGAACTTGGCGAACAGCTTTGTCCACGACATCGTCTCTTTGAGCCGTGCCAGCTCCTCGCCTGTTGGGGCTACGGTGTCTGTCAGGGTTCAGGTCCCCGCCGCCTCGTGATTCTCTACCACCTCAGGCGCGACGTGGTTGTCGCGTCTTTTCTGCTCTGCCTCATAGGTCTCATCTGTGTTGACGCAGCCACAGGGAACCCACGTCCGCCCGTTATGTCCAAGGGTGCCCTGGCGACATATAGGACAAAAGTATTGCTTTCTATCCATCACAACCTCCCAATGAAAGCTGCGGCTGCCGACAAGATCACGTTCAACCCTGTCAGCGCCGCTGTTCGGACTCGGAGCTGTACGCCGTGGTCAACGATTTTCAACTCATTGGCCCGGATGCGCTTCTCGTACTCTTTGGCATCGTCTTTGGCCTCTTCGATTAGCCCAATGGCGTACTCCAGCCGGGTGCCCAGGACAGCAAGCGTTACCCTGTTGTTCGCGTGGTTGGGCGCTGTGTCGGTTGGCATCTGGCTACGGCTTCTTGAATATGTCGTGAATCAACGAGCTGCCACCGCCGACAAGGATGCTAGTCAAAACGCGCCCCGCGATCAGATCCGGCATGTAATCCAGGAACACGTTTGCCTGAGATAGCCAGCCGATGAGGCCGCCCGTCAACAGCGCCACGTACCCCAACCACCACATGTCAAGGTCGGGCCATTTTTGCCGGACCGGCGTAACCAGGTAGTCAATGATAGACTTGTTCACCACCCCAAGAAACAATGCAACTGCTACTGGTTCCATATCAAAACCTCCCGAATAATGACTGCCCGCCCCCACACGGGACCCCATCGGTTACGGTCCGCTTCCCACGGCTACTGAGCCGTCCTATTCAGTATACCACAAGATGGCTGCCGTTGTCAATAGTTTGGGCCACGAACCGGCGTGATCTGGCCGCAGCCTGTTGCAAGAATGAGAATGAGTAGCGGTAGCTTTTTCATTTTAACCTCCGAATAACTCTGGTACCAGCTCCTTGACCTTGAGCGTCACTAGCTGGTTCAGCTTCCTGAAATCAATCGTTGCTCGCTTGAACTTCGATAGAATCTCCCACGTGTCGTCTATCACGTCCCGCCACACGCGGCCTAGCAACTCCGGAATCCGCCGACTACCCCAGGGTTCGTCTGGCTTATCTACCTTCATCTTGGCTATGATCTTTTGAACCCTACCAATCGTCACAAACTGGTTAGCGATCTTGGCCTCAATCGGTGCCAGCTCTGTCGTTGGTGCGCCGAACACTTTTCGGTTCTGCTCCTTGAACTCGTTGCGCACGATCTTGCCCCACTGACAGCGACCCCACTCGTTGACGAAATCATACCGCTTGATGACTATGCCCTCGCCAATGCCAGCGCCGTCCCGAATGAGGAAGGTGTTGTGATGCAACTGCTTGGTCAGCCATTCCACTGTTGGGTTCGTCACCTTGCAGAGCAGTGGAATATAGTCAAGACCAAACTCTTCCAGTTTGGGCGCGTATAGATCGTAGTTGGTGAATTCGTACCGATCATCCTCTGGATCCGCCGGGAATCCCACGTCAAAGATGTAGAACTTCCGCCACGCCCCCTCCTCGTAGGTCTTGAGGCTGTGCGGAACCAGCCATTCCCCATAGAGACGCGCATCGGGTGAGAACTCAAAGAACGCGGTCAGCTTCAATGTGAGATCCGATCCGAGCACTGCCTTGAGGAACCCTGCGTTATCCTGGTCCAACGTCAAGACCCGGGTTCGGCTTCCCGCCTTTAGCCCACCATACCACCACACCGACGCGTTCGTCCCGTCGATCTTTGGGAACACATAGCACTCGCCAATAAGCAAATCGTCAACCTCATCCGAGTCAAGTCTCACAACGTGTGGATATTTGACAAACATTCTACTCTCCTTTGTACATCAACCCATACTCCGTCAACCCCGACCCGTCAAATTCAACCAAAGCAGTGGAGGGTCCCATCCACCACTCATCACCTTTAATGCGGGCGGCGAACCAGGCGTAACGCCTTAGATATGATTCGCCGCCCAACTCCCTAACAAACCGCGCCATCCGTTCTAGTGCATACTCAATCCTTTCGGCCCCAACGGGCCAGAATGCAAACTCGGTGAGCCAAACGCCCCCGAGGACACCCCACTTTTCGGCCAGCTCTCCAACCTCACGGACAACGGCCAGACACTGCTGAACGTCGTTGGCGTAACAGTGGACGGCGAGGGCATCAAGTACCGGGATTTTCCCGAATTTATGGAGGTATGCTCCATAGAATCGCCGCAACCAGTCAATGTCCGTATGGCTCACGGCCGGTGACACGAGCAGCCAGTCATCGCCATACAGTCGCTCGACTTCGCTCCAGAGCGTTGCCGCCGCGTCTGGTGTCAGGTTCGCTTGATTGCTCCGATCCGGCTCGTTGAACCCCAACAACCAGATCGAAGTACCGCGTGGCGTTTTCCCGATGTCGCGCTCGCCCCAAATCATCGGCACGCTCTCAACGCCTGGGACATCCTTGGGCCTAGGCCCCCAGGTGTAGAACCACGACGCCCCCACGCGTTGAACGTCCCCGCCATTCCCGTAGGTGAGCCCGATGCCTTTCCCGGTCGATGCTCGCCGAACGAGTGGCAGGTAGGTCGTGGATGGTTGCCGCCGGTATGGTTGTTGCGTCGGCAGGGGTGAGAGCGGCGTCGGCAATGGTGACAGTGGGGGTTGCCAGTCTGTTGTCAATATCAACCAGACAAGAACGGCAGTCAATATCACCGTCAGGATTGTCAAACCAACCAAGCGCAGAATGTCCCACCTTCCTGGCCTATTCATCCTGGAAACTCCCGAATCATCCCGATTGAGTTTGTCATTGCGCCTTCTCCCCCAACTCAAACGGCACCCCGGTCCACATCGTGCCGTCGTCGCAAGCAAACGTCACTGTCCCGCCACCCAGGTCCAGGCGCCCGCAATCCACCCGGTCAATGAGTTCTCTAAACGGGTCGCTATCGAACACACCTGCTGACCACGCGATCAAGATGAGGGCCACCACAATGAGACCCACAACTATCACCGTCAGAACCTTACTTCTAAACGCACTCATTTTTCTCCTTTCCAACCCATAGCCAACCACAATATGCCAGTAAGCACAAAGCCAATCACAGCAATCCTAAGCAGGCGTTCCAAGGTCTCGATGCCCATGAACAACCCGACGCCGATGACAAAGGCCGCATTGAAATATATACTGAGCGCATTCTTAACTATTCGTCTCCACATCTCACTCTCCTTTCTTCGCTACATGCACGCACAGCAACCCAAGGAACGTCACAAACCCCGAGAATGCCGCGACGGCTGCCAGTGCTCCCGGGGCTGTCACGCCCAGGACCAGGGCACCCCCGATATACAGCGCCGCGTTGATAGCTGCAGCGAGTGCAACCAGAGCCGGGTGGAACTTCATTTCGATCACCTCACACTTACGTGAATATCGATACCGTTTGGTTCCCCTAGACAACGCGACACGAAAAGCCCGTCGACCCATCGATCATCTGGATACACCAGATCATTCATTGCGTCCAAAATCGCTTTGGCCTCATTGTCAATATCACGCCTATGACTCGGTGGTGTTATCCAAATGCTAACGGTCAGTGGCGTCTGTCCCGGCAGCATCTCCCACCCGTGTTCGACCATCTGATTCTTGAGCGCCAGCTTGAGCACCTCCTGGCTGCTGATGTATTCAATGGCCTGCGGATTCACGTGCTTGCTACGCCGTGTCATTCGGACGTAGGGTTTCACGCGGCCCTCAATCCTGAAGTGGTAGGTCATAATCCTCCTCATCATCAAACAGCCCTTCACACCGAACAAGATCACCCGCTGCGCACAAATCCATACACCGCGAGTAGAAGACGCACCGGTCCTCGCACAGTCGTTGCCCCCTGCGTGGTTCCGGCGTCGGCACCGGTGGCCCGTGCTGGATGCCCGTTTGGGTCATTCTAGGATAGCTAATGCGTCTCTCGCCAATCATCAATTGCTTGCTTTAGTTGTACTCTCACCAATGCGTCGTAGCGCTCCATAATGGCAGTCCAATTATCACGTCGACGGACTTTAGGAACCTCTGCGCTCAACGCGTCCCACCAATTCATCAAGGACATTAGTGCATAGCCGCACGCCTCCGCCGCCGCCAGCTTCTCGCGGAGGGCGTCGCGTTCGGCTTTCAATGCTACCTTTGTCGTGGACCGAGTTTGCATACATTCAACTAGCCGCGTGTTGAGGGCGTTGCGTTCTTCTACGATTTGCGTGAGACCGTGCTTCTCCCATACCGCGTGCTCGTATTCCATCCTCTCCAGTTTCGCCTCCGCCGCACACCATGCACAGCTACTGCTCGCCGCCACGCCGTCGATGTACGGCACGGACCTGACGGAGCCCGCCGGGTGGCCGCAACCTGGCAGAGGCGTTAGGGCGCGGGCGAGCTTCGTTATCACGTCAACGATCATCGCCGCGTGCCTCCGTTCCCCAGTGAATCCCAGCCGCATATCCTCTAGCGCATCATCATACATCTCGCGCGTTGTGTCGTCCAGGTTGTCCAGGATTGCCATTTCAGCTTCCGTCAGCTTTTCCACGTTTCTCCTTTCGCTTCCACTCATCCCGCCACCGACTGTGACGACACTCCGTCCCAACCTCAACATACCCGCAGCCCGCAGCCGTATCAACCGCCGGGCAGCCGATCGAGCGGCACAGTTTGATCGCTCGCTCGCGTTTGGTTAGCTGTGTCATTTCGATTTCCCATAGAGCTCGACGTTAGCCGCCTCGATCTCAGCCTTGACCGCTAGCGTCACATAGTCGTGCGGGAACGTTTTGACGTTGCACCGCTCGCCGCCCTCGAGAATGAACAGCGTCATAGCGTGGGGCCCCTTGTCAATGTCCTGTGTGAACACGAACTCAACCAGTTTGGTGAAGATCTCAGTTTCGGTCATAGCTTGTCATCTGCCAATGTTATCACTGGCCTGTTGCGCTCGATCTCCTCCATTGCGCGCGCCAGCGCCGCAAGGTCTGACGTTAGCATTGCTTTCTCCCGCGCCATCACCCATTGTGGCGATACGTTTTCTTGGTTGCAAGGGTTCGTGATAACCATATCCCTTAGAATGGCCTCGGCCTCTTCGTCGGTCTCGCAGTCCATCTCGAACCAGAATCCAACCTCACAGGCTTTCATCTCTCAAACTCCTGACTTCCAGCTTCGACTGGGCCAGCTCGTAGCAGAGGCAAGTAATCAGCTCTCTGAATTGCCAACCGTATCGCAGATCGCTGGACCCACCAAAGGCCAACTGCGCCTGCTCCGGCAATATCTCGAACTCCTCTTCTGTCAGCACTCCCACGGTGTCAGTCATTGCTCACCTCGTTCCAGGCCTTGAGGGCTTCTTTCGCGTTGACGACTGCGAAGCTCTCTCCATGCACCGTAGTTGATATCGCGGCTAAGTCGTCCAACGCCGCAGCCATCAGCTTGCCCGCTTCGACCTTCTCGAGAGCGTGGGCAAGTTCGTGAAGCAATCGCATCTGATTCTCTGACGGCTTGCTCAGGCGAGTAAACATACAACTTCGCAACGTGATCTCCTGGTGTATTTCCAGCATCCACTCAGGCAACCGTTCCAACTGCTTCTCCGTCAACAGTTCCATCACGTCCCCCTCTCAGCTTCTGCAAACAGCGGCAACTCCATTAGCGCCGCGCGGGTGTTCTTCCTCTCTGCTCGTGGTAGCGCCAGCTCTCGCAGGTATTGGCCCGACAGGTCAAGGCCGATGAACCGACGGCCAAGCTCTCGACAGACGGCTCCGACGGTGCCTGAACCAGCGAACGGATCCAAAACCACTGAGCCGATTGGTGGCGCGTCGTGGTCACAGGTTGGTTGCCAGCCGGTGGTATGAGATCTCATGACGTGTTTGCCGGGTTCACCCTGCTCGCGGCCGTCCCGATGAAATGAGCCGTGGCCCCCTTCGTGCGTGGCCCAACCGTCTGCCATCTTCTGCGTCTTTCCTGTGGCAACTTTCTCCACCACCCGCCTCCAAGCAGCCCCGCAAACCGGGCAGCTTCTCGTGCCGCTTCCAGCCAGGATGCAGGGCGTGACGAGGGCGGGGGGGAATGTGGCGAAGTGGGCGCCTGACAATCCCTTGGTCGGTATCGTCCAAACCGTTCTCTTGTTCCGAGTATGCCATTCTTTATCCCCGCATGTTGCAAAGCCAGAGCGTATTTCAAAGCCAGCACCGACCCCGGCTTTGTCCTCTGCAATGCGCCCGCTGTTGCGTCCAGTTCCAGCCTCTTTGATTGCATCCGCATCATAGTAGTACCGCTTGGCCTTCGTCAGCAGGAACACGTATTCGTGGGAGCGCGTCGGGCGGTCGGTGACGCTCTCGGGCATGGGGTTGCTATTGTGAGTGCAGACCCCAGACGCGAGTGTGAACAGGTGTGGCTCATCCTGTAGCGTGATATGCCAGAACTTGCGTGCCCGGCTCTTGCGGACCGCTATGATCTCGGTGTCCTTCGTACGCCTCCGGCTCTGGTCAATTGCAAGGCTGCCCCGCCAACCTGGGAACTTGCGCCCGTTCAATGTATGCTGGCACCGCTTGAGCCTCACAGAGTATCCAAGCCGCGCGCACAGTGTCCGCAAGTCAGAGACTAGATTGTCATTTTTGCAGAAGCCAAGCCGCCATTGGCCGTTACCACGGAAATGCCCATCACCATCCAGGTAGCCATCCAAGATACCAACAAGAAACACGTTTGACCGCGCCCAACAACGAACCTGCAAGTGTTTGGTTTTCGCATCCTTGCCGGAAACGTAAGCACGTAGAATGCCCAGCAGTACAGGCGAGTTGATATTGATTGTCATTCCGTGCTCGGATGTCTGATGTTTGGCAATGTGGCCGTCATATTGCAACGTCAATTCCTTCAGTCTCTCAAATCGTTCATCCTCTGCCAGATTGGATGCGATCTGTATTGTGCCATTGCTCTGGCTACCTTCAGCGATATAGAGGCCGACGAACCACCCAACCTCAATAGCTGGTAACAGGTATGGCACTCGCGGGCTTTCTGGCTCTGGCAGCTCGCATCTCTGTAGCACGTCGCCGGGGTTCAAGTCCTCCGCCTTTGCCAGCAGCCCCAGCCCTTCCAGCGGCCAGCGGTGATCCCGAGTACAACCGATCCGCTCGCCGCTTCTCAGTTCAATCTCTAGCTCATCACCAACACGCTTGACCAATTCCCAACCCACCGCCTGATTCCACTTCTCACCATCCCACAGCTTAACGGTTGCCGGGTCCAATCTGACCATATCCTTGATCGTCATTGGCATCTCGCCCTTCTGCGTCTTGGCATAGACTCGTGTGCCACCACTCAGGCATTTGTGCCAGATGATGTCAGAGCGCAACCACCAACCGTCGGCCTGGAGTGCAAGGGCCACGCGCCAGGGGATGCCCACGAGGTCTTTCGGTTTGAGGTTAGAAGGTTGCGGTGCCCGTCTCGGATCATTCTCACCACACATACCTCTGTTTGTCTGCTGTTTGTAGCCTATACGTGTACCGTGCCCACTACGGCCACCACTAGTATACGAATCCCCGAGGTTAAGCCAAACAGTGCCGTCATCACGAAGCACCCGCTTAACCTCTCTGAACACCCCCACCAGGTGCTCGATAAAAAGCTCCGGCGTCGGCTCAAGTCCGAGGCAGCCGCGCCAGCAGCCACAGAGGCGGCAGAATGCTGATGTAACCTTCGGATGTCCGGATGGTCCTTGGCCGGTATGCTGCCATCGCACCTTCTCTGCCGGTTGTCCCCCGCCTGCGTAATGCGTGCTACCCCCCCACTCGTGCCGACACGAACCCGATCCGCCCCACACCGTAGGCTCGACGCCTTTGTAGGATCTTAAGCCCCAGTAGGGAGGGCTAGTTACGCACATTTGACACGACCCATCCGCCAGCGGTATCCTAACACTGTTAGCCTGTGCTATCATCCGTCAACAACCCCCTACCCCCATCCGACATCAGCCGCGCCAGCTCCCGAACCTGGGGGAGCATCCGGACCTGCAGCCGCTCACTTTTCAATAGCAGGTCATAGGCCTGAACAAACCTCGATCGATCCGCAATCGCATTGGTGCTC
>SDBV01002443.1_pt1 | contig 27788 bp, 29 predicted proteins | sample 2277081 | NCBI WGS metagenome assembly SDBV01 (sample SAMN10402039, study PRJNA504765) | marine sediment metagenome | isolation source: marine sediment core GS10_PC15, 223 cmbsf | place: Arctic Ocean: Southern Knipovich Ridge | collected 2010 | reverse complement strand
GCCCAGATCGACCCGACGGCGCCCCGCTGCGGCGCGCTCCCACCCCACGGTGACCGCCCAACGACGCTGATCGTTACACGTCGCGGGTCGAAGTCGACGAGCTCGCCGCCGGCGAGTTCGATAGTGGCGAGGTCTCCGTCGGCGTGGACGACCAAACCCGCATAAGAAGTCCACCGAGTCGCCACGTCGACCCGATCCCCGGATTGCATCAGCGCAGACGCCACGTCGGCGAGCGTGCGAGCCCGCTCGTGCTGGAGTGCAGCCGCCTCTTCGGCAATCTCGGCATCTTGGCGCGCCTCACCGAGCGCCTCGAACGCTCCGATTGTGACAGCGTCGGACGGCGGCTCGAACGCATCCACAGACTGGGGGTTGTTCGGCCGGGGCGAGTCCACGTCCAAACCGTACCCGATCAAAGATTTGGACCGGACGCGTCGAAGCCGCACGAACTATCGTCACACGTCGAATCCGGCGAGAGACCGCGGCGCCGCCAAGTGGTACCCGGCTGGAATAGTCGAACGAGGCGGCGGGGTTTCTCAGCCCATGCGCACCATAAAGAGTTTCGCCATTGTCGTCGCCTTCGGCTTGTTCGCGGCCGCCTGCTATGCCGCGCCGAACGGCGCGACCGAGGACGGCCTCGTATCGTCTTCGGGAAAGGAAGATGTGCCTTCTGCACTGGACGACCGCAACAATTCGGCTTTTCCCGACCCGCTGATCGAACTCGCCGCACTTCGCTCGGGCGGGCCACCGCCCGACGGCATCCCGCCGATCGACGATCCGCAATACGAGCCGACGTCCGACGTGAAATATCTCGCCGACGACGAACCTGTGCTCGCCCTCGACGTCGACGGTGACGTACGGGCATTCCCTGTTCAGATCATGATCTGGCACGAGATCGTCAACACCGAGGTCGGCGGCGTGCCGGTGACAGTGTCATATTGTCCGCTCTGTAACTCGGCGGTCGCCTACGACCGCAACGTCGGTGACCGCGTGCTCGATTTCGGTACGTCGGGCATGCTGTACCGCTCGTCGCTCGTCATGTACGACCGCCAGACCGAATCGTTGTGGACGCATTTCGACGGCCAGGCAGTCGTCGGCGCGCTCACCGGCGCCCGGCTCGAGATCATCCCGATGTCGACGGTGTCGTGGGGTGATTGGAAGGCGGCCAACCCGGACGGCACGGTGCTCACACGCGAAACCGGGTCGACACGCTCCTACGGCAAAAACCCGTATCCCGGCTACGACGTCGTGGGCGCGAGTCCGTTCCTGTTCGACGGCGACGTCGACGGACGCCTGCCGGCGATGGCGCGTGTCCTCGGTATCGAAGACGGCCCGAATGCGATCACGATCGCCTTCGACAAGCTCGGCTCGGACGGGGTCGTAGAAACCACGCTCGACAACACGCCGATCGTCGCTTTCCACAAGTCCGGCACGACTTCTGCGCTCGAATCGAGCACTGTCGACGGCGGACGCGACATCGGCTCGACCGGCGTATTCGTCAACGACGTCGACGGCCGCCAACTCAGGTTCACCGCCGACGCAGACGGCACGTTCACGGATGCCGAGACCGCGTCGACGTGGAACATACTCGGCAGCGCAACGTCGGGTTCGCTCGCGGGGACACAACTCGTTCCAGTCGACCACCTCGACACGTTCTGGTTCGCGTGGGGCGCTTGGCAACCCGATGCGGAGCTGATCCGCTGACACCCACTCGCAACGCGGCGCCGGCGACGTCGGGTCCCCTCGCCCGGTCACGCCGTGAGCGCCCCAACATCCCACCGCCGACTGATGTAGCGGACCGTCTCGTCGAGCCCGAGGATCTCCACACGTCCACGCCGATGTATGCAGAAGACCTCGCCGTGAGCACGGGTCGTCGCGATCACCGGCTCGGAAGATCCGATGACACCGACACGAACGACGGTCTTTCCGTCGTGGGTCGGGAAAGTAATCGACATCGACGACGCTGCGCTGTCACCGAGCGTGCGGACGATCAACCGCAACGTCCAGTACTCGAACGCAGCGCTGCCCGACTCGTCAAAAGATTCGAGGTCGCCCTCGGCGCCGACCACTTCACCGGTGGGCGTCACACCGACGACGACGGCGCCGCCCGAGACGTTCATCAACGCAGATAGCGCCACGACAAATGTGCTCTCGACCGAACCGCTCGGGGCGCCGTCGTCGAGGTTGCGACGCGCGGATCCGAGCAGCACCACCTGCCTGCCCGACACACCGAGATCGATCAACTCAGCGGTCGTCCGCCTTCGCAGCGGACCGAGACGCCGACCCGACTTGACCTTCGGCTCGATTTGCCACAACGACAAGACGACGAACGTCCAGACCGCTCCCGCCACACCTGCTGCCACCATGGCCCCGCCGGCAGCTTGCGTACCGGCCGGTGAGCTGCTCAGGGACCCGACGGCGAAGAACGACAACAGAATCAGAGTCGGGACTCGTGCCCACGCTCGATCGATCCCGACGACATAGACGATTACGACAGAGATCCCGATGGCAATCAACGCCCATAGAAGAGGCCGATCCAACCAGCCGATACGAAAAAACTCGTGCCAAAGGCCCGACATCAGAATTGCGACGACGGCGAGGGCGCCGACCTTCGTCGCGACTTCGAGCCTCGAACCCCGGAAGCCGGCAATGATCAGTAGCCCGCCCATCGCTCCCATCTCGGTCCCGAGTCGCCAACGACCGAACATCCCAAACACTAGAAACGGCACGCCCGCGACGACAAGCAGGCGAGCGACCCGTTGCACGGCCCTCGAAATCGGATCGCGCGCTTCGATCAGCGCCAATGCCCCGTGCCAGCGCGCAGCGAGACGTGTTCTGAGCTTCGGCTTCGCCACGCTCCGAATCGGCTCGCCCCGAATCACCGCGTCGAGGTCCGCCCTCAGCGACTCAGAAGTCTGGTATCGCTCGTCGGGAGAGGGGGCGAGCGCGCGACGCACGATCTTGTCGACCGCGAGCGGCACTTCGTCGCGGTGGCTCGACGGCCATGGAACGTGTCGTCGTTGCCGTTTGAGCTTGGCGACCGTGTCGTAGTCGCCGACATGAGGGGGCAGGCCGACGAGCATCGCGTAGAGCGTCGCGCCGAGGCTGTAGATGTCAGAGCGCGCGTCGGCGTCATGTGCGCTCAGCTGTTCGGGCGCCGCGTATGCCGGCGTTCCGAGCGCCAAGACGTGCCCCGTGAGGCGCTCGGCTTCGTCGGTCTCGAAAGCGAGGCCAAAATCGGTCAGGACGGCGCCACGTTCTGGGTCGACGACTATGTTTGCCGGCTTGACATCACGATGCACGATGCGGCGTTCGTGGGCTGCGCTCAATACGCCGGCGATATCGCGAGCGATCTCGAGCGCCTTCCCGACATCGAGCGGTCCGAACGTGTGAATCATCGCTTGGACGTCGTCGCCTTCGATGGCGTCCACGACCATGAACGAATGCCCCTCGACCGCGCCTTCATCGCGTAGATGGACAACGTGGGCCACGCCGTCGAGCGCACCGATCGTCCGGATCTCGCGCTCGAACCGGATCGTCAACGACGGCGACTCGAGCCGCGTCGTCCGCAGGATCTTGACCGCCTGCACCGCACCCGTCTCGTCGACCGCCCGGAAGACATCGGCAGTCGCGCCACGCCCGAGAATCTCCTCGAGCCGATAGCGCCCCCCAACCGTGGAGCCTATTCCGTAAGCCAAGCTCGAACCTCTCAAGCAACCGACGTGCGACGGCGAACGCCTCAACCAACGCACCAAGCCCGATCGGGCGCACCGAACACAATCGGGTTATGGGCCCGGGCCGGATGGCGGCGAGTCGCCGACCGACGGTCAGTATAAGCTTTGGCGCGCCAATACCCTCGACCGGCGTCGACCACGTCGGTTAACGTGCGCATGTGCCACTTGGAGCTAAACCGATGGTCTGGATCTACGCAGTTGCGATCGCCGTGCCGCTCGCCGTCACCGGCCTGTATCTGGTCAGAGTTGCGAGGCGCTACAAGGCGACTCGAGCGGCGGAGGCGAACGACCGGAGTCGGTCGAGCCAGAAACCGCCGACGAAAAAATCGCAGGCGGCGAAGGTCGCCGACGCGGACTTCCACTTCAATCGTGACGAGACTGCCGCCACGGGCGTGAGGCGCATGGCGACCGGACAGATCGACGCTGCCGTTCACGTCCTGACCCATACAGATGAGTTGGGCATCGTCGAATCGGTCCACGATTTCCGAAAACGGTGCAAGAAACTTCGTGGCCTGGTCAGGATTGTGAGGCCCGAACTCGGGGCGTCGTACGGTGTCGAGAACCGGTCGCTTCGCGACGCATCGAGATCGCTGTCGGCATCTCGGGACGCACAGGTCATGATCGAGACGATCGACGCCTTGGTCGCCGACGACGAAAGCGGCATCACGGCCGAGTGCGCCGAATCGATTCGGTCCACTCTGGTCGCCGACTCCGACCGGGCAGCCCATGAGCTCGAAGCACGGCCCGAGTTGATCTCGGCTGCGCTCGGCGCCATGGCAGACGTGCGCGAACGCATTCCCTCGTGGACGATCGACGACGACGGTTTCGGCGCGCTCGAAGGCGGCATCACGAAGGTCTATGGCCGCGGGATGCACATGTGCCGTCGCTCGGCAGACGCTCCGACGATCGAAAACCTCCACGACTGGCGCAAACGCACCAAATATCTCTGGCATCAGATCCAAATGCTCGAACCGTGCCAGCCGGTCGTGCTCAACCCGTTGGCGAAACGGCTCAAGGCGCTCTCGGACCTGCTCGGCGACGACCACGACTTGGTGGTCATGATCGAACGAATCGAGCTGAACCCAGAGCGTTTCGGCGACGAAGCCGCCGTGAACTCGGTGCTCGAATCGGCAGTCGAGCGCCGGCAACGTCTACAGAACGCGGGATTGTCGCTCGGCAAGACGATCTACGTGGACACGCCCGAGGTGTTCGCTGCCCAGCTCGGCTCATACTGGGCCGCCTGGCACGCCCCCGTCGTAAGTGACAAGATGGCCGACGCGGCACTCTGCGGCACTCTGAAGAATCTCGACGCGGCTGCACCCCTTGTCGGCCACCCAATTCGGCGGTACAGTCGCGACGTGACTACCGCAGAATCGGCCAGAGAATCGGCCAGAGGATCGGATCAACCAGACGGCGACGACGACGCCCCGACGGACGCCACTCCGACCCTGCGCTGGGGAATCATTGCAGCGGCGCTGGCCGCTCTCGCTCTCGTGATCGGCGCAGCGGTCCTGCTCGCGAACGGAATCGGCGACACAACCCGTCTCGAGACCTCGATCAACCACCAATGCCCGGCGCCACCCGAATACGGCGTGTTCGCGAGCGGAGCGAGTCTCGACCCGGAGACCGAAGCCGCGACGGTCGATCTGCTCAAAGGGCTCCAAGGAGTCGAGGCGGTCACCTATACGAGCGCGGCCCAAGCCACGGTTCTATACGAAAACACGTTCGGCACGCTGCCAGGCGGGGAGCTGCCTGCGTCGATCGAGATCATGATGACTTCCGGCGCCGACCCCGACCCGGTCGTCGCAATCATCGTCGACTCCGACAACTTCGACGAGGTCGTGATCCTCTGCCTGACGTGATGCCTGATCGAGGTTTCAACGGTCGCGTGTCAGGAATCAGCCCCAAACTTGCCCCGACGGGCGCGCTGGGGCCCCCAGGTGGGGCCGATCCGCGCCACTCAAGACGATATTCTGGGGCGGATTCGCGACAGAGGCCACGTGCTCTGATGACCTGGTTCTGGGGGCCGGGCTCGAACCGACGACCTTCTGGGTGTAAACCAGACGCTCTCCCAACTGAGCTACCCCAGATCACCACCCAAGTGTGCCACCCATCCGCCTGACCTGCACGAAGTTCTTTCGCCCCGACGGGCAACGGTCAATACCCCGCGCAGGGCCCTCGCCACGGGTAACCTCTTAGCGGATGGAACCGAACCCGAGTCGCGCAGGCGTGCTGCCGTCACAAGACATCGAGGTCGCCCTACGCAAGGAGTGGATCCACTCACCGACGTATACGATCCCGAAGCAAAACGTACAGCCGGCAAGCCTCGACCTATCGCTCGGCGACGTAGCGTACCGCCTCCGATGCAGTTTCTTACCCGAAGAGCGCCGCGTCGAAGATCGGCTCAAGATCCTCGAGATGGACCACGTCGACATACGCGACGGAGGCATCCTCGAAGCGGGGCGCCCCTACCTGATACCGCTCAGCGAAGAACTGGCTCTCCCCGACTGGATCCAAGCAAAAACGAACCCCAAGAGTTCGACGGGACGAGTCGACGTCTTCACCCGCGTGATCACCGACCACAGTCATCGTTTCGACGAAATCGCCCCCGGATACAGCGGGCGCCTCTGGCTCGAGATCGTCTCACGCACGTTTGCGATCAAGGTGCAACGTGGCCTCAGCCTGAATCAGCTCCGGCTGCGCACGGGCGACGCCCGCTGCCGCGACCTCGAGATCCGTGAAGCCCACGCCGCGAGCCCGATGCTCTTCGACGATGCCGGCCCCGTGCCGACCGAAGAGGTCACCCTCTCGGACGGACTGTTCCTGAGTATCTCACTCGACACATCGCGCGGCCACATCGGCTACAAGGCAAAACGCAACAGCCGACTGCTCGACCTCGGCCAGATCGGAACCTACGAGCCCGGCGCATTCTGGGAACCGCTCATCGCCGAACCGGGCGGTCGACTGGTGCTCGAGCCCGAAGAGTTCTACTTGCTGATATCGAAAGAGCGCGTGCGAATCCCTGCCGGGTTCGCCGCGGAGATGACAGCCTACGACCCCACATCGGGCGAGCTGCGCACACACTATGCGGGCTTCTTCGACCCAGGCTTCGGAGTCAACCCGCCGGAGATGCCGCAGGGATCGCGTGCAGTGCTCGAGGTTCGAGCGCACGACGTTCCGTTCATGATCGAGGACGGCCAGCGCGTCTGCAAACTCGGCTTCGAACACATGGTAGAGCGTCCCGACACGCTCTACGGCGCCGGCCTCGCCTCGAACTACCAGAACCAGGTGGTGACGTTGAGCAAACACTTCACCAGGCAGAGCCCAGTCGCGGATCGCCCGGACGCAATGATCCTGTGAACGTCAGACCGAATCGGCAAACATCGCGTCGATTTCGCCCCGCACGCGTGTAGCGAGAGCCGACTCAGCGCCCGGCGTGTCGCCTTCTTCGGGAAGCACCGACAGGTCGATCTCGATCGAATCGGATCCATCTGCTCGCACACGCACTTGCTCGAGCGAGGCGCTGAGGTCGGCTGCACCGTGCGCCTCGACCGCCGTCGCGCAGAGCCGCACGACCGCAGCGTTGACCAACGCGGACCGACGCCGCAGATTCGGAGTCGACCCGAGAAGACGGGTGGCGTCTGACACAACGAGCGCGAGATCAGTATCGGCGAGCTGGCTTGAGATCCATTGCTGGCGCCGCTCGGCAACCGCCCGCTCTGCCAGTTGGTCTATATCCCACTGATCGCGCTCCGCTCGCTCTCGTTCACGCCGATCGCGTCGGGACCGCTCGAGATCCGAAACTGTCTTGGCGGCTTGTCGATCGCGAATCCGCATCGCCACGCTGATCGCCTTGGCCAGATCGGAACCAGTTCTCTGACCTTGCACCACGTCGCCGACAGAACCCGCTCCATCAATGACGCGTTCGATCAGACGTAGCGCCGACACTTGACCATCTTCGACGCCGCGCCGATACGCAACGGCTTCTTGATTCGTCCCAAACTGTCGATCCACTTGTCGATCCATTAGGCGAAGTGTAGTTACGGCCGTGTAATTCTTCGATGATGCCCACTCGTCCCGGTCCTGCTCAACCCGGCACTGCTTCATTTGATCGTGGCAGCAGGACCGATCGGCGCCCGAGCGCCGCGCCCCGGCGATCGCGCTACGCTCGACACAATGACCTTGGCACTGTGTCGGTCACAATCGTGGCAGGATTGGGATCGAAAAGGAGGCTCGACAACTTGAAATTCACACGACTCAAGATCTGGGTGGCCGGCCTCATCGCGATCGGCCTCATTGCGGCCGGCTGCGCAACTCCCGACTTCGACACGACACGGTCGATCGCCCAATTCGAAGATGCTCTTCGACAGGCGGGTTTACAGGTCTGTTCCATCGAAGACACCGGCATCGACGCTCCGGGCGCCGTCGCGAGCGCCGTGATCGAAGTTTCCTTGCCGTCCGAGAATTGTGCTGAGGATTCACGCGATCAAATCCGCGTCGACGAATTCGAATCCCAGGGCGCACGTGACGCGGCAATCACGACATTCAGGATTCAGGGCCCACCTCGTAACACGACCGCATTCGCCGTTGGCAACTACGCGATCTTTGCCGGTCAGTCGAGCGATGCTCAGCTCGTCGGTGACCTCGACGACGCCGTGAAGATATTCGAAGCCGTGTAGTAGTTCAACACGATTCGCCTCCCACTTCTTTACGAGGAAAAGCCATGGTTTGGACGCTTACCGATATTCCGGACCTGTCAGGACGAACGGCCGTGGTAACCGGCGCTAACGGGGGCCTCGGCCTCGAAACTGCCCGCGAACTCGCTCGCAAGAATGCGAGCGTCGTAATAGCGGCGCGCAATCTCGACAAGGCACGCAAGGCCATCGCGTCAATCGAGTCCGACGTGACAGATCCAGATCTCGAAATCGTGCACCTCGATCTTGCTTCGATCGCGTCTGTAGTCGAGGCCGCCGAGGCGATCACCTCGCGACACAATGTGATCGATATTCTCGTCAACAACGCCGGCGTCATGGCAACTCCGCGGAACGAAACTGCCGACGGATTCGAAATGCAGCTCGGCACGAATCACCTCGGCCACTTTGTTTTCACTCGGTACATGTTGCCGACCGTGGCCCGCTCTCGGAATGGACGAATCATCACCGTCACGAGCGTCGCCCGCCACATCGGCTTGCCGCCCAACCCCGACAACCCTCACTTGCACGGCAACTACAACCCATGGCGAGCGTACGGAACCTCAAAGCTCGCTAACCTCTATTTTGCCGTCGAACTGCACCGGCGACTTCACCCTGGGGGCGCCCCGACGGACGACAACGCCCCGACGGCCAGCCTCGCCGCCCATCCGGGAGTGACATACACCGACCTCCAGACGACGAGCGTTCGCGCCTCAGGCGGCAACCTCACCCAGAAATCGTTCGCGTGGCTCGCTCGAACAACCGGAATGTCGACCACTTTCGGCGCTCAATCACAGCTCCGCGCGGCGACCGACCCGTCCGCTCTATCAGGCGAGATGTATGCGCCACGTTGGGCGACTGTCGGCCCACCGGTGCGACGACGATTGTTCGGCCGTTCGCTGAGCGCGAAGGCAGGCGCGTCGCTTTGGAACCTCTCCGAACGAGAAACCGGCGTCGAATTCGACGTGGCCTCCCTCGTCGCCCGAGCGTGAGCCAAACGCTAAGAGCGTGAGATGTGAGCCGTCGGACCGCGTCCCGATCCGAGACGCCAGTACCGGGCCGCCAAGAGCGACTGTTCGACGAATGCCTTAGCCTGCGAAATCGCCTCGAGCGGCTCTCGCCCCGACGCGAGCCGAGCGGCGATCGCAGACGAATAGGTGCAACCGGTGCCATGGTCATTCGCCGTATCGACCCTGGCGCCGCGAATCTCATGAACGCTCGACCCGGCAACGACAACGTCGACCGGATCGCCATCGAGGTGTCCACCCGTCACGACCACGTAGTCGGCGCCGAGACTGCGAAGCTCGCTCCGATGGCGCAGTACGTCTTCGACGGTTACCAATTCGGATTCGATCAGAGCGGAAGCCTCTGCGAGATTCGGCGTCCCAATAAGTGCGACCGGCAAGAGTTCGGAGCGCAACGCAGCAACGAGATCCGGCTCGCCAAGCGCGGTGCGGGTGCTCGACGCCATGACGGGGTCGGCGACGACATTGCCAAGTCGACGATCGGCGACCTGGCGTGCGACCATGCTGACAACGGCGGCTGAATACAGCATTCCCGTCTTGATAGCGGCGACCTCGAAGTCGTCGAGAACCGCATCGAGTTGCGCCTCGACCATCGCCACGTCGATCGGATGAATCGCCACCACCGACTCCGTGTTTTGAGCCGTGACCGCGGTGACCGCACTCGTACCGTGAACGCCGAGCATCGAGAATGTGGCGAGGTCTGCCTGAATTCCGGCGCCGCCGCCGGAGTCGGATGCTGCAACCGTCAGAGCGACGGGCGGCGTCACAGGCCAACCGCCTTTGCGAGTTCAGACGCGGCCGTCGCCGGGTCGCCGGCTCGCATGATCGAACTCATGCAGACGACCCCGGCTGCGCCTGCACGGCGACATGACTCCGCGTTCTCGATAGCGATGCCACCGAGTGCGTATGTCGGGAGACCGCTGTCTCTGCATGCGGCGCGCAGTCCGTCGACGCCGATCGACGGCCCGTAGCCGGGCTTCGACGAACTCTCGAATGTCGGCGAAAGGAACGCGTATGCCAGGCCCTCGCTCTCCGATCGTCGCAACTCCTCGCAGGTATGGCAAGATCGGCCGACGATCAGCGATGCCTCGACATCGTCGGAGTCGTCACACTCATCGAAGTCATCCAGACCGGCGAGATGCACGCCCCGCGCCCCGACCTCACGTGCGAGCCCGTAGTCGGACGCGACAACAAACGTCGCCGACGACGAGCACACGTCGGCGATCTCGTCGGCGAGTTCTCTGCGCCGGCCCGCCTTGAGGTCCTTTTCGCGAAACACGACGGTGTCCGCGCCGCCCGCAACGGCTTCAGAAACGGTGACGACGAGCGGACGTCCGACAGCCTCACTCATCGCGCGGTCGGTCAACACGACGAGGCGGCCGAGCGGAGGGTGAGGGCCGGCGGGCCCTAAGCACATGACAACGTTCAGAACTCGGCGATGCCGTCAAAGGTCGTCGACGCCTCGCTACGGCGCCGTTTCGGGATCCGACCCGCCCTGAATGCAAGGCGCCCCGCCTCGACGGCGTGACACATTGCCGCTGCCATCGTCGCCGGCGCCTGCGCACGCGTGACGGCCGACGCGACCAAGACGGCATCGCACCCGAGTTCCATCGCTTGGGCCGCGTCAGACGCCGTCCCGATTCCGGCGTCGAGTACGACCGGAACCGACGACTGCTCGACGATCATCGCGATATTGTGTGGATTCCCAATGCCGAGGCCGGTCCCGATCGGCGACCCGAGCGGCATGACTGCCGCACAGCCGACATCTACGAGGCGCCCTGCAAGTACAGGATCGTCGTTCGTGTATGCAAGAATCGCAAATCCATCATCGACGAGGGTTTCGGCCGCGTCGAGCAGCTCGACGGCGTCGGGCAGCAGGGTGACGTCGTCGGCGATCACTTCGAGTTTGACCCAGTCCGTCGCGAATGCTTCACGTGCGAGCCGTGCCGTCATGACTGCGTCGTGCGCAGTGAAGCATCCGGCCGTGTTCGGCAACAGCCGGGCGCCGACCCGGCGGACTACATCGAGCACCGAACCCGGGGCGCCTGGATCGACGCGCCGCAGAGCGACCGTGACAATCTCGGCCTTTGCCGCAATCAGAGCGGCCTCGAGGATGTCGAGATTCTGCAATCCACCCGTCCCGGCGATGAGACGAGACGCAAAACTCTCCCCGGCAATCACTAGTGGATCATCCACGATACCCCCTCATCCGCCCTGCGCCGGTGCGAGAATCTCGAGCCGGTCACCGTCGTTGACGGTTACGTCCGACCACTGCGAACGAGGTACGACCTCACCATTGCGGGCAACGGCAACCGTCGACCCCTCTGGAACGAGCATCGCGATGACATCGCAGAGACATGCGGGTGCGTCGACATCGACCGGATTGCCGTTGAGCTGGAAACGGGTCACGCCGCCGCCCCCGAGAAGCGTTGCGGCGAGAACGGGGCGACGACACTGTCCACCGATCCTCCGGTGGCTAGCAATGCCACCGAGTCGGCGGTGATCGGAATGAGAAGGATCCCATTGTCGCAGTGCCCGGTCGCCAGCACAAGGCCGCTCATAGCTCCGATGCCGATGATCGGCCGATTGTCGGGAGTGCCCGGCCGAAGTGCGGCACGGCATTCGACGATCTCTGCTTCGTCGAGGCAGGGAAACATCGCGGTCGCGTCACGAAGCAGCTCGTAGGCCGCTCCGACTGTGGTCGCCGTGTCGAAGCCGCTCTCCTCGACGGTCGCTCCGACGACGACTTCGCCGTCGGCTCGCGGCACGACATAGACGGTCGATCCGCGAACCACACCTCGCACCGTCCGTTCGGGAATAGGCCAGTCGCCGCGCCGACGAAGTCTCATGACCTCGCCCTTGACGGGGTGCACACAACAGATTCCGCGCGACACGAGGCCCTCGATGAGCCCCGACCAGGATCCGGCCGCGATAACGACGATCGGGGCCCAGACGCTGCGGCCGTCGGCGAGTTCGACACCACGAACACCGTGTCCGTTCAAGCGGACGCTCTGTGCTGAACTCGCGATGATTTCGACGCCCCGCGTTCGACAGGCCTCGGCCAGGGCCGCATGCAGTCGCCGCGGATCGACCTGGTGGTCGCCCGACGCGAACAGGCCACCTCTCACCCGTGGGGAGAGGCCCGGTTCGATGCTTCGACACTCGCTGCCTCGCAGCCGCTCTATGTCGAGTCCGACAGAGCGGTACAACTCGAACACGCGGTGAAGCACGGCCATGTCGTCCACGTCAAAAGCAACCTGGAGCAGGCCACATCGGCGGTATGCGACTTTGCAGTCCGACTCTGCTTCGAGTTCAGCGACAAAATCGTCATACCGGCGCGCAGACTCGAGGTTCAGCGCGAGATGATCTTCTTCACCCCGATACGCTTCCGACACGGGTGCGAGCATGCCTGCGGCGACAGTCGACGCTCCCGACCCAGGCGCCGGGTCGATGACGGCGACGTGGGCGCCCGCCAGAGCAAGACGCCACGCTGAACCGAGCCCGATCGAACCCGCTCCGACAATCGCCACGTCGTATGACGGATCGCCGATGCTCACGCCGAATCCAGTGCCGTGAGAAGCTCTTGAACCTCGACGAACGGACTTTCCGAGTTCGAGATCGCCTCGGAGACCGCCACGCCGTACGCTCCGGCCGCAATGACGGCCTCGATCGAAGCCATCGTGATTCCGCCAATCGCGATGACCGGAACCGAAACGGCCTCGGCGACCGACGCAAGGCCGGCGAGCCCGATCGGCTCGTGGAATCCTGGCTTCGTTTTCGACTCGTAGACGGGGCCAATCCCGATGTAGTCGGCGCCGTCGTGTTGAGCGCGCCGCGCCGATACGGGATCACGCGCCGTCGCCCCGACGATTCGATCATGACCGACAACGACCCGCATCGCCCGGACGCCAAGATCGTCGTCGCCGCCGTGCACACCGGCCGCTCCTAGGGCGAGCGCAATGTCGGCTCGATCGTCGATGATCGTCGTTACATCTTCGGCGTTACACAGTTCGACGATCGGGGCGCTTGCCGAATAGCGCTCACGGTCGGTACCGCCCTTCGCCCTGATCTGGACCACGCCGGCGCCGGCGTCGACAGCGGCCTCGGCGAGATCCAAGGGAGTGCGCCCCAGCACGCGATGGGTCGAACCGACCGTGATGTTCACGATCACATGCAGTCTGTCACTCCGGGGTTCCATCAACCCGCCGGTAGATCTCGCTGCCTGCCGAAACGAATTCCGCGGCTTTGTCTTTGAGGCCGAGTTCGATGCCGGCGCTGTCACCGACACCGTGTTCGGCCGCATAGTCACGCACGTCTTGGGTGATACGCATCGCGCAGAACTTCGGGCCGCACATCGAACAGAAGTGCGCCGTTTTCGCCCCTTCGGCGGGCAGGGTCGCGTCGTGGTATGAACGAGCAGTGTCGGGGTCGAGAGCCAGGTTGAACTGGTCTTCCCAGCGAAACTCGAATCTCGCCTTGCTCAACGCATCGTCCCATATCTGCGCGTGTGGATGGCCTTTGGCGACATCGGCCGCGTGAGCGGCGATCTTATACGCTATGACGCCCTCTTTGACGTCGTCGCGGTCGGGTAGCCCTAGGTGTTCCTTGGGCGTGACGTAACAGAGCATCGCGGTGCCGTACCAGCCGATCTGAGCGGCGCCGATTGCTGAGGTGATGTGGTCGTAGCCGGGCGCGACGTCTGTCGTGAGCGGACCAAGTGTGTAGAACGGCGCGTCGAAGCACTGTTCGCGTTGGAGTCGAACGTTTTCTTCGATCTTGTGCATCGGGACGTGGCCCGGCCCTTCGATTATGACCTGAACATCATGACGCCATGCGACCTCGGTCAGCTCGCCGAGCGTGGCGAGTTCGCCGAGCTGTGCTTCATCGTTCGCATCGGCGAGCGATCCGGGGCGCAGCCCGTCGCCGAGCGAGAACGCGATGTCATACGCGGCGAATATCTCGCAGAGTTCTTCGAAGTGCGTGTACAAGAAGTTCTCTTCGTGGTGAGCGAGACACCATCCGGCGAGGATTGCGCCGCCGCGACTCACGATGCCCGTCACTCGCTTGGCCGTGAGCGGCACGTGGCGAAGCAACACGCCGGCGTGCACCGTCATGTAGTCGACGCCCTGTTCGGCCTGTTCGATGATCGTGTCACGGTAGATCTCCCAAGTCAGCTCCGCGGGAGTGCCCGTCACCTTCTCGAGCGCCTGATAGATCGGCACGGTGCCAATCGGCACCGGCGAGTTACGAATGATCCATTCCCGTGTCGTGTGTATGTCGCTTCCCGTGGAGAGGTCCATGACCGTGTCGGCGCCCCAACGTATCGACCACGACATCTTTTCGACTTCCTCGGCAACCGACGACGTGACGGCCGAGTTGCCGATGTTCGCATTGACCTTCGTCGCGAACATTCGACCGATGATCATCGGTTCGGATTCGGGATGGTTCACGTTTGCCGGAATGATCGCCCGACCGCGTGCTACCTCGTCGCGGACGAACTCCGGCGCCATACCCTCACGGATCGCGACAAACTGCATCTCGGGAGTGATCGTCCCGCTGCGGGCATAGTGCATCTGAGTAACCGAGGTTGCCCCGTTCGCACGAAGCGCGCCACGACGCTCCCCGCGCGAGGGCTGGGTCGACGCACCAGCCCGCTCTGCCGTGCGTCCGTCGTCGCGCAGGATGCCGGCACGACCCTCATATTCCTTCACGTCGCCACGGTCGAGAATCCAGTCTTGACGCAGCGCGGGCAGCCCGACTTCCGGATCGGATCCCGGCCCACTGGTGTCGACAAGGCGCACCGGCGCATTCGGGATCGGCCCGTCGGGGTCTTCCGAGGCGCTCAAAGTCACCTCTGTGAACGGAACCCGAATGTCGGGGCGGTCACCATCGACATATATTTTGCGCCGCGCATTCACGGCGACGCTCGGTTCGGGATGGCTCGACATCAACCTCTCCTTCCACCGGCATTGCCCGGATCAAGTTCGACGGTCGGCGCCTCACGGCGCCCTCTCAGCCGGGGCGGTCCCGGCTCCCGTTGGTTGCGCCGACAATCTTGCCACAATACGCGACGCTCGACCGCTGGTTTGCCAAGTCATTGATCAGGGCGCACGGAAGAGCCGGCCGCATGGCCACGGCTCACCGAGGCGTCGAGGCCCGAATGAGCACAGAACCGCCGGCCGCGGGTAGGGTGTTGACCGATTGCTCCGCGGCATCGCAGCGGTCGCGATCGCGTTGGCCGAGATATCGGTGAACGACTCAATCGAATCACAGGAACTCCGATGAAGAAAGTACTGATTCTGCTCGTACTCGCCGCGATCGGCGTCGTCGTCGCAAAGCTCGTCAAGGACCGCCTCGACCAGCCGAGCTACGACTCGCTCGACACCGGACCGTCGACCTATACGCCGACCAGCCCCAGCCCCGACCCCGTGCCGGACCCGTCTGCCGAAGGCATCGACGAAACGCCAGGCGAAAGCTCCAACTGAGCTACTCGCATCGCTGCGGACGAACAGGCGGCAACTCGGCTCGACAACGTCACGCCCCGCCGACGACCCGCTCACCGGAGCGCGCTACTGCATGGCTCATGTGAGCTGTTGTCGTCTTGGCGCCGACACGCCCGTCGTAGTCGACGACGATCAATCCACCGGATCCGCCGAAACGGGTCTCAAATCGCGCCAATGCGCTGCGTGCGGCGTCGGGCGCCGGCAGCCCCTCCCGCATTAGAAGACATGTCGAGTAGGCGAGACATGCCCGCAGTATCGCTTCGCCGACCACACCCGCCGCCCGTTGTTCGAGCACATCGGCGAGGTGTCGCCGGGCCAGATCGGTGATCATCTCGTCGGGGTCGGCAGGCTCGAAGCCCGCCTCGATCGCGAACTGATTTGCTCCGTCGCCGGCGAAGAGCACGTGATTTCCGTCTGCGAGAACTGCCCGTGCGGTCGAGATTGGATGAGTAAACGGGGCGAGCGCTGCTACACCCCCCGCATCGAGATCGCGGCCGGCAGGTCGCGCTCACGATTGCCCGCCCCACCGTGGACAACGACGACTGGCCTGTTCATCTACCGACCCCCCCTACGCTTCACCTACAAATCTCGACTGTCCGTGCGACGTCTGGAGTAATAGCCGCGGATTTCGTCAACCGGGCCGAGGGTGTTGCTCGGGTCTGTCGGGTTCGTTGGTCTCGCCCTAGCGACGCATAACAAGGCGCACTATGCTGGACGACGACATCGTCGTTGGGGTAATGCAGTGGCAGTCGAGCTTGCGTCGAGACTTATAGGAGACACGCAGATGCCTGCTATTGGCTCGCGACCGGCGATGACGAGCTTGAGCGTGGGATTCCTACAAACCAGTATGTTGTCGTCGACGGCGACGACGCCTACATACTCGATCCAGGCGGCTACCTGCTCTTCCCCAGTGTTTTTTCGACGAGGTCACCCAGCTCGTCGCCCCGTCCAATGTGCGGGCGCTGATCATCTCCCATCAAGATCCCGACGTCGTGGGCAGTTTGAACGTCTGGCTTCAGGCCAGTCCCAACGCCGTCGTCGTGCTCCCCAAGATCTGGAGTCGTTTCATTCCGCACATGCTGATCGAAGAACCGATCTCGATGCGGCCGATTCCCGACGAAGGAGACACTCTGCGGCTGCCGTCGGGGTCGGAGCTGGTCCTCACGCCGGCTCACTTTCTGCACTCGCCTGGCAATATGGCTGTTTATGATCCGGCAACAGCGATTCTGTTCACGGGCGACGTCGGTGCTGCTCCTGGTGTCGTGACGGCCGAGAATCTCTTTGTTGAGGACTTCTCCGAAGTGAAGGGGGCGCTCGCTGCGTTTCATCGGCGTTACATGGCCTCTGGAAAGGCCTTGAGGGCGTTCGTCGATCGCGTGCGTTCCCTCGACCTGGCGATGGTGTGCCCTCAGCATGGCCCGATTTACCGGGGCGACGACATCGGCCGGTTGTTCGACTGGCTTTACGAGGCCGACGTCGGAGTCGATCTCTGGTGACTGAGCGCTGGCCGTTGTGACGGCGGAGACGGCAGCGTCGAATGCCCAGAACCGGCCGAGACATGCGGACGCGATCCGTGACATTACGAAGCGCAAGGACGGCGAACGACGCTTTCGCCGTCTGGCGGGCTACGTCGAAGCGACCGATGATGCGATTGTCGACATCGGCGCGGGCGGCCGGATTCGAGCATGGAATCGCGGCGCCGCCAATTTGTACGGCTACTCGGCGGAGGAGGCCATTGGTAGGTCGTGGATCATGTTGGCAACGCTGGACAGTCGCGCGGACGCCCACTGCCTCCTGCGTCGGGTGCTCGCCGGCGAGCACGTTCTGTCGGAGGTGCGCCGGCGCCGCAAGGGAAGAGACGCCGTCTGGGTTTCAGAGCAGGCGACACCCCACGCCGGCGCCGACGACGGCGCTGCCGGGGCCATGTTCGTCAGTCGCGACATGACGAAATGGAAGCAAGCGGCATCGGCTCGCGCTCAGATCGACGAACTGACCGGGCTGCCGAATCGAGCGACGCTCCTCTGCGAACTACGGGATGAGGTAAACACCGGATCAGTCGCGCTGTTGATCTTGGGACTCGACCGATTTCAGATGATCGAGTCCAGTGTCGGCGCCCGCGGCGTCGAGGCGCTCGCAAGGTGGAATCACCCTGAGCTGGGGCGGATCCCCGCCTGCGAATTCATCGAGATCGCCGAGGAATCCGGACTGATCGTGACACTTGGCGCCTGGGCTCTTCGAAAAGCATGCGTAGAGCTGCACGCGTTGGAGGACAAGCTCGGTCCAGCGTGTCCTACGATGAACGTAAACGTGTCGGCCGTGCAGCTGATCGACCACACCATTGTCGAAATCGTCGAGAGCGCGATCGACGACGCAGGCTGTGATCCGGCACATCTGTGCCTGGAACTCACAGAGACGGCGGTCATGAGCGATCCAGAAGCCGTCACACCCCGTCTGAACCAACTCAAGAGACTCGGTATCACGATCGCCGTGGACGACTTCGGCACGGCCTACTCGTCACTGGCCTACCTGCGAGACTTCCCCGTCGACGAACTCAAGATCGACCGCTCGTTCATCTCCGGAGAACGAGCGTTCGATGAAGACGACCCCATCGTCCCATCGATCATCGGGCTCGCGCACGCTATGGGTCTGCTCGCCGTCGCCGAAGGCGTCGAAACATCCGACCAGCTCGACCGGCTACGCGAACTCGGCTGCGACATCGCGCAAGGCTACTATCTGTCACGCCCAGTCGGGTCGTCGAGGATCAGAGATCTTCTCGACATCTCGGCGTAAGAACATGCGACTCACACCGCGCCGACCTCGACAGACCCCGTTTTCGGGGGCGAACTCCGGGTCATGTGGACGCTGCTGAGTCGATCACGCTCGGCACGGTGATCGACTCGGGCGAGTCTCCGCCGGACTCGGGCGCGGAACTCGCAGGCGTGCTCGGCTTGCGTACACGCCAAGCCGCAACGGCAACCATGCCCACTCCGTAAATCGACGTGACGATCCAGACCACGACCACGACTCCGACGATCACGGGAATCAGCGACAGGAACGCAATGACGGTGTAGATCGCCCATGCGATCAAGAACGTGAGCGCGTGACCGAAACGGTCACCCAAGATGAGTCGACCGACGAAGTAGATACCGACCGTATAGCCAACCGCAGCCAGGAGCCCAAGCGAACTCCATACTCCCCAACCGAGCGGAGCGGCGACCACGGTCGCCATCACCAACAACGCGGCGATCGGAACGACTATCGCCACGAAGAGTCCCCATCCAATCGACTTGCCGATGCTGCGTTTGCCGGCAGCGACCGCGTTGTTGAGACCGCTGCGTCCGAAGAGGATGAGCAGGTAGCCCAGCGCTAGTGTCGACACCGACACCATGACGATCATGGCGATCCACATCGCCGTGCCGATGCCGTCGAACGTCGAAAAAAACATGTCCCCGACGAGCGTCACGGCGCCCTCGCGCGTCAACACGATCTGGTCTCCGCTGACGTTCGCAGCGTCGGCTACGGATATTTCGGCGTTCGAATAGATGTCGCCGTTCACGGTCGCGCCGGCCTCGATTGTGACCGGACCGTCCCAGCTGGCGATCGCGACGCCGTTGCCGACATCTATCGACGACGCCCCGATGGTAGCGCCCGAACCAACGGTGATCGGGCTCTTGAGGCCCACAACGGCGCCGGTGACGGTGCCGTCGATGCGCGCCGAGCCGCGTACGACAAACACGTTGTCGACTGTTTCGCCGGCGGCGACCGTGACGTCCTCACCGACGAGCATCGGGTTGTTCGCTATGAACTGGCCAAACCCGCCGTTTTCGAGTTCTTCGATCGCCGGTTCGGGAAGTGTCGGTTGGGGAACCTCTTGTGCCGAGGCGCCCGTACCGGCGATGATCGCCATGGCGACCACCATCAAGATCAGAGCAGGGATTCGTCGCATCAAGGCAGGCTCCTTCGTTTTCCGTTTCATATTGCGAACTCGATCTTGTGGGACGGTTCGACCTCACGTTCGAGAATCGATGTCGTATGGTCGGCATACCAGCGGGCTTGCATTGGGCTGTCGCCGATCGCGACAAGGCCGAACTTGCCGAACTCCGAGACCGCTCCCATCAGGTGGAAGACGACGCCACGCTCGGTCGTCGGCGTGAAGTGGAAGTCATGTCGTACAGCGATGTCGATCAGGTCATCGGCAGACAGCCCGACGTACGCGTCGTCTTGGAGAGTGTCGGTCGCGTAGTAGTACTTGCTCGTCCCCGTCTGCGAGAAGAACTCACCGGTTTCGACGTCGAATGTGCCGTCGGTGAGCAACCTCAGAGTGAGATACGGATGGGTGGTTCCTCCCTTGCGGAGGTTTATCTCGATCGCGTAGTTCTTCATCGAACCGTCCGGTTGAGTGACGCTCACGAAGTCCACAGCGAAACGTCCGAGCACTCCTTTCGTCGCCAACACGTCGGCCACCTGGCGTCCGCAACCCTGGATGTCGAGTCGGTAGATGGGATCGGCCGGAAACGTGCAACCCATGAAAGCCTGTCCGGACGGCCCGCCGAGAACTTGGTCGTGTGTCGACACGACCTGCACCTGGCCCTCAACGGTGACACGGCATTGTACCGACGGTGAATACTTGGCATCTCCCTCGATGAACTCTTCGGCAACGCCCCACATGTCTTCGAATTTGCGTTCGAAGTCCTCCCACGTTTCGGTCTTCGCTTCGAACGCGAGTTCAGGAAGCCTCACCCGTATCTGACGCTCGAGGTCGCTCGACGAACTCGCCTCGATGCCGTCATATCGGAAGATCGCGTTGCCTTCTCCGGAGAATCCCTCGTTCAACTTCACAACCGCGCGACGCAGGCTCGGATCGCTCGTTTTGAGAGCGGCCAACGCCTCGGCGATATCACCGGCGTCTCGGAGTCGTTCGAACCCGCTCGGCATCAAGATCCCGGCTTCTCTGAAGGTCTCTCGGCAACCGCTCTTCGACCCGAGATCCGCAAGCGCAGGATCGTTGCCGTAGAACGGAATGCCAAGCTGCACAGCAAGTGTCCGCTCGAGCGGCGACGCGTTGAAGGAAACCATGTCGGCCAGGTCTGACCGTTCGATCGATCGACGAACTCGCTCGATCAGACGCGGTCGGGCGAGAATTTTGGCACTCAGCGCAACCGACGATGCATCGTCGCAGCTGAACAGCTCGAGACGCGGCCGGGAGTGCGAACGCGGCACTCCGCTGAGTAGGTGCAAGTAGTAGTCGATCACGGTCGGCAGAATCGGCTGGCTCGTGATCATCACAACCCGCGTGCGCGGCCGCCGTAACATCATCAAGAAGAAGAGAAGCCGCTCCTCATAGTGGCTGACGCCGCTGATCTTCGCCAGTTCACGCCGGTCGAGCGACAGCGAAGGCACGACGACGACCGTATGCTCGATCGTTGGATCCGATTCGAGTTTCGCGTACATGTTCGGCAGGCGCGCCTGAAGCTCGCCGAACCTCGCTATTTCTTCAGACGATCCGGCGGGCGGAGCGTATGGGTGCACGCCTTGACCTCATCTCTCGATCAACTGCTCTCAAAGATGTGATCGGCGAATTCGGTGAGTAACTGAGTCGATAGTGCGTTGATTTCGCCAATCGCCCATTCCGGCGAATTTCTACTAAATCGCGCCACTCTTCGTGCCGATACTCCCACTCAAAGCGATATTTGGCGTCTTCGGGCAGGGGCAGATGCGACGACCATTCATAGACACGTTCGTGGCGTTCGTTGGCGTCGTTCTAGCGCTGATCTGGGCGTCGATGGCCGTCGGGGCGTCAAATCCGGTCGCCACTGTCGCATACTCGGCCGTCACGGTATTCGTTGTCAGCGCCGTCGTGACCGGTTTGGTGACGCGCCGTCACCAGGGCCGCCACATCGCCGACGAAGACACCCCGTCCCAACCTGCTCTGGCGTCCCGGCCTGCGCTCGCCGAAGTGGCCGCGTCGACCGATCGGTCGTAGTCACGAACGCGAGCAAGCCATCGTGGGGGCGCCAGGTTTTGAACCTGGGACCTCTCGCGTGTGAGGCGAGCGCTCTCCCACTGAGCTACGCCCCCGTGGGACGGCCATGATATCACCGGGTTCGCACGCTCACGTTTGTGATCGGTTCAAGTCGGCTGCCTCGGTGTCATAGCGCAGGGCCGTCAAATGCCGCTCGACGTCTTCGTGGCTTTTCGCGCGCCACTTGCCGTTCGGAAGCAAAAAGACATCGTCATCGAACTCGCCCGCAAGAAATCTTGCGAGACCCTTGTAGAATTCCAAGTGGTGGAAGATCGGGTTGCGGGGCGTGGAAAATGGCATACCGATCTGGTGAATGTGATCAGCATAGACGTAGCCGAGACACTTCCACTTTCCGTTCGTCGGGAAGCGCTCGTCGCATGTTATCGCCTCGGCAAGCGCACGTTTCATCGTCAACACGCTCTCGCGGGGCGGGGGCTCGCCATCGACGACAGGCCATTTCGCGCTCGAGATCGGGACGAAGCCGTCGTTGTCTTCCATCTCGAACTTTGGGTTGAATCGTGTCTCGTCGTAGAAGTACCGCAGGATCGTGTTGACCTGGAACTCGTTCGTGACTCCAACGATCGAGTAATAGTCGATGTCGGGGTGGTCTTCGTATGTCTGGTTGAACGTGCCGAGCATGTACTCGCGGCCGAACTCTCGTGCGGAAGGCCAAATATCGGACCTTCCGCCGCCGATGAGCCCCATGACCGTGTTCACCACCGGGAAGACCCCCTTCTTCACGAAGCCGGTCACGGCGTGCGTGTCGTCTGCAATCATCACGCCGTTGTGAGGCCCGCTGATCGTCGTAACCGACGCGATCGTATCGGCAATACGCAAATCTCGTACCTCGGCAGGAAAACGTTCGTCGTCGAACGGCTTCACATTGCCGAACCCCTGCGGAGACGTGAGGAAGCGGACTCCCACACAAGCTTGGCTGTGCGCAATGAGGTGGATCTTCTTGCGATGACGCAAAAACACCTCGGCGATGTGGGGAGTTCGCCGGCCGACCCTGAGGCGAAGATGCGGCTGGTGACGGTACAGCGTGTCCATCTCGTCGAGATCGTCGGTGCCCGGAGAGCGCGCATAGAACCACTCGTACCCGTTGTGCTCATGCGTGTTGATCGGGTCGACCGTCGGAGTCTGGACCGTGAAACCGATGACTTCGAGCGATTCCTTGACGCCCATGAAGTATTCGATTGGTCCGAGGTGCGCAAAGCCCATGAAACCGTGCATCAACACAATCGGGTTCTGACGGCGGTTGAGCAGGCGCATCCCGCGTTGTGCGACTTCACGCCCTGCCTTTTTGGCCGGACGCATCATGTAATCAGCGGCCCAATGCAAACTCGTTCTCCTCGTCTTCCATGGCAAACATCGGCCGATCACACTGCGGGATCAAGCAACCGAGATCGAGTCACCGCTTGCGTGCAAATTTCCAAACGGCGAGCAATGCCGCCAACGCGGTCACGCCGATTCGAGTCAGGTCCAACACGGGCTTCACCTCGACTCCGTTCGGCCCGACCGTTATCACAGCGACCGGACGCCCCTCAGAGTTTCCTCCTCCGCCTCCGCCTCCGCCGCCACACGTGCCTGCATCATCATCGTCGGCGCCGCCTCCCGCCCCAAAGCAAAAGCCGCCCATGCGTTGCACCGCGGCCGCGGTGAACACGACGGTATCGCCCACCGTCGTCGGGGCGCTGAAGACCGCACCGACCGACGTCCCGTCATGGATCTTGGCAAGCGATCTCTCGACACGATCACCGACCGTGGCAATCGCGTCGATCGTGACATCGGGATCAGAGCCGTTGGTCGGCTCACTCTCGCTGTTCATGGCGTCTCCTCCACCTCGTGAATACGATCACAAGAACGGCAATCGTCCAGATCGCTGTTTTGATCTGCGACCCGAGATCGGGGCTGCGCACGACCGTCACGGCCCCACCGTCGCGATTCTCGAACTCGATCCGGGTCGGCACGATCGATTGACTGAAAAAACCTCCGGGGCCGGCCGCGGCGACGATCGTCTTCGCTTCTGCGACGGCGACGGCGGTTCCGTGCGCGTTCTGGATTGGCTCGCTACGTAGTTCGGACTTCGACATGGCCATGCCGACACGGTAGCGGCTCGAAACCACCCTCGGTCCCGCCCGACGCCGCCAACCTCCGCCGGCGCCCCTCAGTTGTTATTCTTCGCATGTGCCCACATCGCCCCGACCTTCGATTGCCCGCGAGGATTACCTCCAAACGATCCTGCAGCTCGACGAAGATCATGTGCCCGTGATCAGGGCTCGCCTCGCCGAGCGCCTCGGCGTGAGCGCTCCATCGGTGTCGGAGGCAGTTCGCGGCCTCGCCGACGACGATCTCGTATCAATCGAAGATCGCAATGAGATATCGCTGACGACGTCTGGGCGTGAACTCGCCGAAAACATCGTTCGGCGCCACCGCGTCGCCGAACGGATCCTCGTCGACCTGCTCGGCCTCGATTGGGCGGAAGCGCACGGTGAAGCTCACCTGCTCGAACACGGCCTGAGCGATCGGGTCGTCGATGCTGCGATGGAAGTTCTCGGATACCCCACAACGTGCCCGCACGGAAGCCCGATCCCCGGCGCCGACTACGACGATCCGGCCGCGATTCCCATATCTGACATCGCGGCCGGCCAGCGATTTCGCGTTGAGCGAGTCGGCGAATCGGTCGAAGCCCGAACCGATGTCATGGCATACCTAGACGCGAACGGCATGCGACCGGGCGCCGTCGCAGTGGTGAACACGACGGCGCCCGACGGCGCGATCAGCATCGCAATCGCGGACGACGTCGTCGCGATCGGGCCACCGATCACGGCTCAGATCTACGTTACGTCGATTTGACCTGAGAGGGTCGCGCGATCGGATACATTTGCACGAAAGGATTGGAGACTCAAACATGGCGCGCGAAGTAATCACGATGCCACAACTCGGCGAATCCGTCACCGAGGGCACGGTGACCAAGTGGCTCAAGAACATCGGCGACGAAATCACCGAGGACGAACTGCTCTTCGAAGTCTCGACCGACAAGGTCGATTCTGAGGTTCCGTCACCGGCAGCAGGCACTCTCGTCGAAATCCTCGTCGGCGAGGGCGATACCGTCGATGTCGGCACCCGTCTGTGCGTAATCGACGACGCTGCTTCGGCCCCCGCCCCCACTCGAACTGAGTCACAGCTCGTCTTCGACGAACCGGCCGCAGCGTCGGCGCCGCCGAAACCGGCGCCCACACCGGCCCCGCCAACAGATGCCGTCCCAACCGGCGCCGACAAGCCGAAGCTCCTCTCTCCGATCGTAAGGCGACTCATTTCTGAAAACGGCCTCGACGCTGCGCAGATCAACGGCACGGGAGCAGGCGGACGAATCACGCGAAACGACGTGATGGCGCACATCGAAAGCGACGATCGAGCGACGGCGACCGCACCACCGACGCCCGAACCTACGCCAAAACCGGCGCCCATCGTGGCGCGGGCGCCCACAACGGCGCCCACGACGGCGCCGTCGAGCAATCGCGACGAAACGATCCCATTCAGCAACATCCGTCGCCGCACCGCGGAACACATGCTGATGTCGAAGGCCACGAGCGCACACGTGATGATGTCGGTCGAGGTCGACTACGAAAACGTGGAAAGGGTCCGCCGAGCACACCGCCAGACCTGGAAGCAGTCCGAAGGCTTCAGCCTCACATACCTCCCGTTCATCGCCCGGGCCGTCTGTGACGCGATAGCGAATTTCCCGAACGTGAACGCTTCGGTCGAAGGCAACTCGCTCGTCGTCCACCACTACGTGAACCTCGCGATCGCCGTCGACTTGGGCCACACCGGCCTCGTCGTGCCGGTGATTCGCGATGCCGAGACCAAGCGCATGCGTCATCTCGCTCATGAGGTCCGCGATCTCGCCGAGCGCGCACGTGCAAAACGATTGACGCCCGACGAACTCGCCGGCGGCACCTTCACGATCACGAACCCAGGCCCATACGGCACATTCGTCGGGACGCCCGTGATCAACCAGCCGCAGGTCGCGATCATGTCGACCGAAGGCATCAAGAAACGCCCGACCGTCATCGACGTCGACGGAACCGACGCGATAGCCATTCACCACATCGGCAATCTTGCCTTCGTATTCGATCACCGGGCGTTCGACGGCGCCTACAGCGCCGAATTCTTGAACCGCGTTCGCGAGATCATCGAGACCCGCGACTGGGAAGCGGAGTTGGCCTGACCGACACGCCCCCTATCGGAATCAGTCGTCGAGCGTGATCTCACCATTGAGGAGCTTCTCGGCGATCGTGCGCATCGTCACGCGCCGGCGCATCGCAGCGCGCTGCACGATGCGGAACGCGTCTGCTTCGGAGATGCCTCGCTCGTCCATCATCTTGCCCTTTGCTCGGTCGATGAACTTGCGCGACTCGAGACGTTCGGTCAGGTCGTCGACTTCGGATTCGAGCGTCTGGACTTCTTTGAACCGCCCTAGCGCGACTTCGATCGCAGGAATCAAGTCGGACTTCTGGAACGGCTTGACGATGTACGCGAATGCTCCGGCGTCTCGGGCGCTCTTGACCAGTTCCCTTTGACTGAAGGCGGTCAGGATCAAGACGGCGGATGTGTGGCTCGACACGATCTCGCGGGCTGCGGACAGACCGTCTGTGCCCGGCATCTTGATGTCGAGAATACATATGTCGGGTTGCAGTTCGTATGCAAGCCGGATCGCCTCCTCACCGTTGGCAGTCTCGGCTACCACGTCATATCCCTCACCCTGAAGCAACTCTTTGAGGTCGAGACGAATTATCGCCTCATCTTCGGCGATGAGGACTCTCGCGTTTGGCGTCGTTTCCATGGCTACATCCCGGCGCTAGCGGTCAAGGGTTGTCACGCTTCGACCAGAGGCGGTCGAGCAACTGATCTTGGGTTTTTCGAAGGCCGTCGAGGTCGCGATTCTGGCGATCGCGTTCGGCTTGCATGGTCTCGCATTGCCGGCGCGCTCCGTCGTGATCGACGCGAGCCGATGGCGTCTCTTCGACGGCACTTCTCAGCCGTGCGTCTTCCAACTCGTCACGCAGTTGCACCAGCTGTTGATCCAGGATCGCGATTTCGGACTGAACTGCACCGATTCTAATCCCTACAGCGCGCAGACGCCGCTCGATACGCCTAGCCATGGGTCTAGAGCCTAGAGGCGGCGCCCCTCAGGGATCGTGTAGCGGGAAATACGGCGGCGTGTGATCGCCGCCGAGTTCGAGCACTTCCTCGAAGCCTTCACGCATCGACTCGACTAGTACGTCCTGATCGGGTATCGCGCCTGTGTCGATCGTCATGGCGATGTCGCACTGTCCGTTGTACGACATCAGTGTCACGTTCACGGCAAAGCCGATCGTCGGCCCGACGAGCTTGCCGGAGATGTGACAACGTGCTGACGAAGTGCGGGGATCAGCCTGCTCGCCCTGTCCACCTTGGCCACGACGCGATCCCATTCGGGAGTTCCCTCGAACAGCACGATCGAGACGATCGTCGATCTGAGCAGCGGGTCAGCCTCCATGTACCAAGTGAAAGCGTCGCTGTTGTCCATGTAGAAGTCGATACGTTCTGCCATACGATTTGCCTCTGTGGTCCTTGGGGCGGTTACGCTGCTATCGGTCCATCAGCGGTCTCGCCGGCATTGTTCGTAACTCACGACCATCGTCGGCGAATCGTCGCCTCTACTCGAGGTACAGTCGCTGTCGGCTACGCCCGGGTGGCGGAATTGGCAGACGCGACGGACTCAAAATCCGTTGCCCGAAAGGGTGTGAGGGTTCAAGTCCCTCCCCGGGCAC